>TARA_R110001599_G_scaffold69414_4_pt1 | contig 25538 bp, 19 predicted proteins | sample TARA_R110001599 | Tara Oceans TARA_R110001599 (sample SAMEA4398360) | marine metagenome | biome: Polar Biome; feature: [MES] marine water layer (ENVO:01000295) within the mesopelagic zone...; material: water (ENVO:00002006), including particulate matter (ENVO:01000060) such as......
CATACTATATTTCACATCCTGAGGCAGCAAGCACCCAGCCATGTCCGCCATTTTCCTGCAACACGATGTCCTTGTCATTGGTGGCGGCGCTGCCGGGCTCAGCGCCGCATTGCGCCTGCCACAGCATTTGCGTATCGCCCTGATCTGCAAAGGCGATCTCAACGAGGGCTCGACCTACTGGGCGCAGGGTGGCATGGCGGCGGTGCTGGATTCATCCGACACCGTGGACTCGCACGTGGCCGACACACTGGTCGCCGGTGCGGGACTGTGCAACCCGGAGGCCGTGCACTTCACCGTGAGCAACAGTCGCGCCTGTGTGGAGTGGCTGGTCGAGCAGGGTGTCGACTTCGACCTGCGCCACGGCGCCAGCAGCGAGTTCCACCTGGCCATGGAGGGAGGCCACAGTCACCGGCGCATTATCCACGCAGCCGATCGCACCGGTCGAGCAATTTCTGAGGTTCTTACCGAACGTGTGCTTGCGGCAGACAACATCGAGGTTTTTCCACACCGCGTCGCGGTCGACCTGGTGACCCGTGAAGGCCGCTGCGAGGGCGCGTATCTACTCGACCGTGAACGCGACCGGGTGGACCTGTTCCAGGCCCGGGCCGTGGTGCTGGCAACGGGCGGCGCCAGCAAGGCGTATCTCTATACCAGCAACCCGGACGGTGCCAGCGGCGACGGCATTGCCATGGCCTGGCGCGCGGGCTGTCGTGTGGCCAACCTGGAGTTCAACCAGTTCCACCCCACCTGCCTGTACCACCCGAAAGCCAAGTCGTTCCTGATTACGGAAGCGATTCGCGGTGAGGGCGGCAAATTGCGCCTGCCGGACGGCAGTCAGTTCATGCACAACTTCGACCCCAGAGCGGAGCTCGCGCCGCGGGATATCGTGGCACGCGCCATCGATCATGAAATGAAGCGTCTGGGGGTAGACTGTGTTTTTCTCGATATTTCACACAAACCCCGGGCCTTTCTCGAAGAGCACTTCCCCACCATCAGCACGCGCTGCATGGAACTGGGCATCGACATCGCGCGCGAGCCGATTCCCGTGGTGCCAGCCGCCCACTACACCTGTGGCGGCGTGGTAGTAAACACCGCGGGCCGCAGTGATGTAGGCGGCCTTTATGTCATTGGTGAGGCGTCGTGCACCGGCCTGCACGGCGCCAACCGCATGGCCAGCAATTCGCTGCTCGAGTGCATCGTTTTCGCCGAGTCAGCAGCCAACGATATCGCCGCCAACATTGCACAATGCCCGCCTCCCCAACCAGCCCCACCCTGGGACGAAAGCCAGGTAACGGACTCCGATGAGGACGTAGTGATCTCACACAACTGGGACGAACTGCGGCGTTTCATGTGGGATTACGTGGGCATCGTGCGCACCAACAAACGCCTGGCTCGCGCCGAGCATCGAATCCGGCTGCTGCAGGACGAGATCAACGAGTACTACAGCAACTACAAGGTCAGCAATGACCTGCTCGAATTGCGCAACCTGGCGATGGTCGCGGAACTGATGATCCGCTGTGCACAGGCGAGAAAGGAAAGCCGGGGCCTGCACTACACACTGGACTACCCCGAACTACTGGAGCAAGCGCGGGACACTGTCCTCACGCCTGCGCAAAGCGAAAATCAAGAACGGCGCTGATGTCTGCACAGTGCGCTGGATAAGAATAAGTTAGCCAATCGCATAACCTGCGATTTTCGAGACCACAGGAGTGTCTATGAAAATCAGTGCCCTACTGCTTGTACTATTGGGCGCCTGCTGCATCCCCGTGGCGGCACAGCAGCTTCCCCTCGAGGACTTTACCCGCCACGGTGATTTCCTCGATATGAAGCTGTCACCGGATGGCAAACACATCGCCGCGCGCGTGCGAAACGAGGGCAAAGTCGGGTTTCTCGTCCTTGAGACCGACACCATGCAGGTGGTGGGCGGCGTCACTTCGAAAGCGGGCGAAGAGATCCATTCGGTAGAGTGGATCAACGACGAGCGTCTTGTGTATCAAAACGCTGAAGAACACGTCAAATATGACCACCCCGTGGCAACGGGGGAGCTCTTCGCTATCAACTACGACAACACGCAGCACACGGTTCTGTTCGGCTATGGCGCAGGGCAGGCGTTCAAGGCCTCGCGACTGAACAAGCGTGAAGACTCTGTCGCTTCAGCGGAAATCATCAGCTACCTGCCGGGAGACGACCGACGCATACTCATTGCCGAGTACCCTTGGGAACGCCGGGGTAATTACTACTACGCCACCAGGGAAAGGCCCCCCAACATTGTTCTGCTGGACGTTTACAAAGGCCACAAAAAAACGCTTGAGACCATACCCTATCGGGTGGCCGTGCCACTGGCATCCGATACGGGGGAAGTCAATTTCGTCCGCTACCAGGATGAAAGCGCGCATTTCCGCGCCGCTTTCAGAACCGATCGGGAGAGCGACTGGCAGGATCTCTCGGAAGAGCTGGGCAGCGGCTATGTGCCTCTGGCTTTGAGCAACGATGGTAAACGGGTTTTTCTCCAGGCGAACGCAGGGGTTGCTCAGCTTACCACCATGGTGGAATTCAACCTTGAAACGCGGTCGCTGACAACGCTCTTCGAGGGCATGCAGGCCGACATTGAGGAATTCCTATGGGACCCTCAGCTCGATCGCCCGGTGGTGGGCGTGTCCTACCCCGCGAGACACCAATACCACTACGCGCCGGGAGACAGCGACACCGCGCGATGGCACCGCATGCTGGCAGCGAGTTTCGACGGGCAAAAAGTTATTCTGGAAAGCCATAGCAAAGACCGAAAACGAATCCTGCTGCATGTTTCGAGCGACACCAATCCCGGCGAATACTACCTGTTCGACACGCAGAGCAAACGCGCATCATTCCTGTGGGCAAATCGATCGTGGCTGGACCCACGCTCGCTGGCCCCCACAACACCGTTTGCATTCACCGCAAACGACGGGGTGCAGGTGCACGGCTATGTGACGCTGCCAAAAGATCGCAAAGACGGTGAACCGCTACCTTTTGTCACCATGATTCATGGAGGCCCGCATAACGTTCGCGACTACGCAAACTTCAACAGCGAAGTGCAACTTCTGACGAATCGCGGCTACGCCGTTGTGCGCGTCAACTTCCGCGGCAGCGACGGCTACGGTGACGCATTCCGGCGACTCGGCTATCGCCAATGGGGCGGCGCCATGATTGATGACATTCTCCAGGGCACTACAGAGGCGGTCGACAGGTTCTCACTGAACCCGGACAGAGGCTGTGTCTACGGCGCCAGCTACGGTGGGTATGCGGCCATGATGTCCGCGGTCCGTGCACCGGACATATTCCAGTGCGTTATCGGCTACATCGGGGTGTACAACCTGCACTATGCCTTTTCAGAGAGCGATACGACAGATTCCTTCGGCGGACTGGCCTACCTGAAAAGAGCGCTGGGCACCGACGACGCCCAGCTCAGCGCCTACTCACCCGTAAACCATGCCGCCAAGATTTCCGCGAAGGTCATGATCATACATGGTGAACAGGACACGCGGGTGCCGGTGATCAACGCGGAAAAAATGGCGGAACAGCTTACCCTGGCCGGGAACAAGCCCGATTACCTCAGCTTCGGCCGCTCTGGCCATGGCGTGTTTGACGAAGCGGGCAGAAAAACGCTCTACCAGGCGCTGTTGGATTTCCTGGCGGCACATATCGACTGAACCTGGCGGCGGTGTCAAGCCCGCGCCCGAGCTGTAATATTGCCGGAAAACCAGTTGACCAGGGGCCTGCCTGTGGGTGTATCTTCCACAACAGGCAAGAGGCTCACGCAATGAAGAACATGCGCAGGGTGACAGGACTTTGGCGATTCGGATTGGCACCCGCATTGCTACTCGCCTGTCTTCTGGGTACTGCTTCGCTCCCGCTTGGTGCCCACGACGACCTCGCCAGCGGCTTTGCCGACAGTGTTGATACGGCAGAAAACCCGATCGCCGAGGACAACAACAGTGAAGCAGCGGCAGCACCGGGCGCGTCAGCGGTAACTGCCACACCCCTTCGCCACGTCGCCGCCATCGGCGAACGACGCCGTCTCGCAACCGCACAGCCCTATCCACCGCACAACCCCAGAGCACCACCTGCCCGCTGAACCTCCACCGTCACGTTTTTTCTTATACGACAGGACGCACGCCTCGCGTGTGCCCAAGGAGAAGTTCAATGGACGCTTTCAAAGCCCTGCACACACTGCCGCTGACCGACGTCAAGCGTATTCACCAGCCCGAGCTGCCGCGCGACCTGCAGCTATCCAGCCCCGCCAGCAAGGCGCTGCTGGACTTTGACTACAACGCCCCGCCGCTACTGGAAAGCAACACCGGTGTCGCTGAAGCGCTCATGCTCCTCGAGCGTGAGCACGCCAGCCTGAAGTTGGTCATTAACATGGATGAGCAGTTCAAAGGCATCATCACGCGCCGGGATCTGGTGTCATCGCGCCTGATGCAGATTGCCGTCGCCAGCGGCAAGGTACGGCAGGACCTGATCGTCGGCGATGTCATGACCCCGTGCGCGACGCTACAGGGTGTGCGCCACGACCAGGTTCTTCACGCGAGCGTTGGCAGGATCCTGCAAACGATGCAGCACCTCGGTCAGGACTACCTGATGGTGATCGCCAACGATGGCATCAGCCTGCGCGGACTGCTCGATGCGCGGCAGATCGCCCGGCGCCTGCATGTGGACTATCAGGACCACACCCAGGCGCGCACGTTCGCGGACATCTGTGAGGCCTTGCTGCACTAGCGGTTCCAGGAAGGCCCTAGGGACCCCCAGCCGCCTGCGCGGCTGCAGCGCGCATCTGCTGCATTTGCTGCATTTGCTGCATCTGTTGCATGATGCGGTCAATGGTGAAGCTCGCTGTCGGCTGGCGCGGCGGAAACTCGCGGAATGTTGCCAGCCACTTGCCGACCTCCTGCTGTACCGGCACAAACAGCCACAGCTGGTCGGCAAAGAAGCGCGAATACAAACCCGAGTCGATCGAGGTTTCGTAAGGATCGCTGCGCAGGTTAATGATACGCGGGAAGTTCAGTGCCTCCCGCGGGCCGGTCCAACCCTGCATCGCCCAGGCGAAATGCACCTTCCAGTCGCCCCAGCGCAGCGCATTGAAATTGGCGTTGTCATCGAAGTAGAACAGGGTGTCGCGTTTCCCCGGCCCCTCACCCGCCAGCAGTTCGGTCTGGTCGTAGCCATCGAGGTACACCTTGAATTCCCGGCCACCGACGCGGTGCCCGCCAAGCAACTTCTGCTTGATATCCGGCTCACCCGCCGCCGCAAGCAGCGTGGGCAACCAGTCCAGGTGAGAGAAGACGTCGTTGATGACGGTGCCGGGGGCGACTACGCCGGGCCAGCGGATCATCGCCGGAACGCGGAAGCCACCCTCCCAGGTCGAGCCCTTTTCGCCGCGAAATGGCTCCACGCCGCCATCGGGATAGGTGTTGGTTTGCGCCCCGTTGTCCGTCGAGTAAATCACGATGGTATCGTCGGCGATACCCATCGCATCCAGTTTGTCCAACAGCTGGCCGACGTGATTATCGTGCTCCATAAGGCCATCGGCGTACAGGCCATAGCCCGACGCACCGTCCCATTGCGGCGCCAGGCGGGTCCAGTTATGCATGCGGGTAGCGTTGAACCAGACAAAGAACGGTTTGTCGTCGCGTTGGGCCCTGGTCATGAAATCCAGGGCCGCATCGGTAAACTCCTGGTCGACCGTCTCCATGCGTTTGCGATTCAGAGGCCCCGTATCCTCAATGCGTCCGTCAGCGTAGGAGCGAATAACGCCGCGCGGGGCGAAGCGCTTGCGGAATTCCGGGTCTTTTGGATAAAAATACGTTTCGGGTTCTTCCTCCGCATTCAGGTGGTACAGATTGCCGAGGAACTCGTCGAAGCCATGATTGCTCGGCAGGTATTCATCCTTGTCACCCAGGTGGTTCTTGCCAAACTGCCCGGTTGCATAGCCGTGGGGCTTGAGCAACTCCGCAATCGTTGGGTCCTCCGCCTGCAAACCGATCTCCGCCCCCGGCATGCCCACCTTAAGGAGGCCGGTGCGCAGGGGATGCTGCCCGGTGATAAATGCCGAGCGCCCGGCGGTACAGCTCTGCTCACCATAGTAGTCGGTGAAGCGCGCACCCTGCTGAGCAATGCGATCAATATTTGGCGTGCTTCCGCCAAGCATACCCTGGTGGTAGGCGCTGAGGTTCGACCAGCCGATGTCGTCTCCCCAGATCACCAGGATATTGGGCTTTTTCGCCGCCGCAGTCACCGAGCAAACACCGAGCAGCAAAACAGCCGCCAGCAGTCGAGTGGTATAGCGGATCGGGTTACGCGTGCTCATACAAATCGCCTCAGGTCGAAGAACACGAGCATTAGGGCACGACTGACCACCGTGTTGCCACTGTGCAACGGGGATCCACCGCGGCGGCACAAATACGCAAACCCGCTACCGCGGCACGCTGCAACGCAACACTGCGGTCGCCGACACGCATTACGGCATGCCGGCGCGCACAGGAATTGCTACACTCCCCGCGCCACATTGGAAGGGAACGCCCCATGAAACTGCTGTTCATCAACCGTATTGCCCTGCTCCTGCCCCTGTGCCTCGGCGCCATACTGCTGCCGCAGGCAGTGACGGCGCAAGAAAACACCGCGAGCGCACCACCCGAGGCCGCCGCAATTCCGCAACCCCTGCATGCAGAAAGCCGCGGGCGGGTACGTATTGACGGCAAGAACATCGACTACCGGGCAACCGCCGGCACCCTGGAAATGAAAAACGATGACGGGGAAGTGATTGCGCATTACGGCTACACCGCCTATGTGCAAGAGGGCGCGGATTCCCGCACCCGGCCGCTACTGTTTGCCTACAACGGCGGGCCGGGCTCCGCATCCATGTGGCTGCACATGGGCATACTGGGCCCCCAGCGCACCGTGGTGGAAGACACGGCCTTCACCACGCAGGGGCCCTTTCGCTATGCCAATAATGAGTACAGCATTCTCGACCGGGCCGACCTGGTCATGATCGATCCCGTCGGCACCGGGTTTTCGCGGGCGGTCGGCAAAGGCAAGAGTGAAGACTTCTGGGGGGTGAGCAACGACATCCACACCGTATCCGACTTCATCGCGCGCTATGTCACCGCGAACGGCCGCTGGACTTCACCCAAGTACCTGCTCGGCGAAAGCTACGGCGGCATACGCAGCGGCGGCGTCGCCTGGGACCTGCTCAGCCGCCACAGCATTGCGCTCGACGGTGTCGTGCTGGTGTCACCCTACATGGACTACGTAGCCGGCAATGCGGGCACACCGAACGACCTACCCTACGTCAACTACCTCTCCACGTATGCGGCGACAGCCTGGTACCACGGCGTCAGCGAGTACCGCCCCGAGACCCTGGAGGAAATGGTGGCGGAAGCGGAGCGCTTCGCCATGGAAGAGTATGCACCGCTGCTGCTGCAGGGGCACGCCGCCAGTGCGTCTGCACGGCAGAACGTGTTGCAGGGCCTGCAGCGATTTACCGGCATCAGCGCCGACTACTGGGAGAGGGCCAACCTGCGCATCGACGAGGCGCGCTTTGCCAAGGAATTGCTGCGCGCCAAACGCAAGACCGTGGGGCGCATTGATTCGCGCTTCGTCGGCGATGCCATCAACCACGTGGCGGAAGATTTTTCCTACGATCCCTTCTTTCCCGCGGTGGGCCCTGCCTTCGTCGCCACCTTCAACGACTACTACCGCGAAGTTGTCGGGGTCAAAACCGACATGGCCTATGTGACTTCCGCGGGCCTGTGGCGGGACTGGAAGCAGGAACACACCCACCCGGGCCCAGTGGGCACGCAACCCGTGGGCAATACAGCGGTCGACCTGGCCTACGCCATGACCCAGAACCCCCATATGCGCGTGCTGGTGCAACAGGGCTACTACGACCTCGCCACGCCGCTGGGTGCCACACGACACTTTCTGCAACATATCGACCTGCCTGAGACGCTGCGCAACAACATCACCGAGGCCTACTACGAAGCGGGCCACATGATGTACCTGCACCCGCCGTCCATGGCCCGGTTCAAGGACGACCTGGCGAGCTTCATTCGCTAGCGGCGGCCCTGCACCAGCCACCAGCGGCGCAGTGCGCGGTAGTCAGCATCGCTGAAATCCCCCGCCCAGAGCCAGAGGCTCCGGCGTCGCTGGCTGCCCAAGGGTATCCACTGCAGCACACAAACGCGCGACAGCAACACGCTGTGAGCGGTGATGGCAATCGGCGCCAGCGCACCGCGCGGCGTGCTGCTCAGCCAACACTGGCTGCCCTGAATTTCCAGCTGCCAGTGGTAACTGGCGGCGGGCATTCCTGCACGCGCAACGCCCACCCACAACGGCAATGCCAGCAACGCGTACAGGCCGTAACCGCGTACGGCCACTTCGGCAATGGCCAGCAGCAGGCACAGGCACAACAGGCACCAGGCAGGACGTGGGCGTCGGTCAGTCCAGGTCAGGACGAGTAAAGGTGAGTATGCTGCGGACAATAGCGGCCAGCTCCGGATCGTCGGGCATTTCCCTGCTCAGGAACCAGCCGAACAACTCCTGATCCTCGCAGAGCATCAGTTGCCGGTAGCGCTCGCGGTCGATGGCATCAAGCTGGGGGTAGCACTGGTTGACGAAGGGCTCGAGCACCAGGTCAAGCTCCAGCATGCCGCGCCGACTGGCCCAGCGCATGCGATTGTGTTCTTCCGTGTCGAGCATGACAGCCCCCATGCAGTACGCAAACATCAAAAACCGCTATTATAGCGTGTCGCCGTCACGCAAGGCTAAGCCGTGGCCGTTTTCCATCGCTCAGGAGGCGCAGAAGGTACCGTGTCAGACAAGCAGAACACCCACAGCAGCGCCGCAGGGCTGTCCCTGACCCGGCTGCAATCGGAAGCACTACTGGAGGTGAGCGGACCCGATGCCGTGAACTTCCTGCACAATCAGGCCAGCTGCGATATTCGCCAGCTCAACACCGGCCGGGCGTGCTACGGCAGCTTTTGCAATCCGCAGGGACGCGTGCTCGCCGACTTTATCGCCCTCGCCGTCACGGCCGACACCCTACTGTTGCGACTGCAGCGGGATATTCTTGCGCGCACGCTGGAGAGCCTCGGTCGGTTTGCCGTATTTTCCAAAGTCACGCTGCGCGATGCCACGGAGGACTGGGAGCTGTGGGGGCTTCAGGGGGAGAACTGGCAGGCAGCCCTGCGCGAGCACGTCGCCGAACTCCCTGAAGACGCTCTGGACTGGACGGCAGCGCCCGGAACCCTGCTGCTGCGACCGACTACCGACCCGCAGGCGCTTGAACTCTGGGTGCGCGTGGCGGCAGAGGAGGCCCTTGCTGAAGCGCTCATGACGCAAAGCACGTCACAGCCGGACGAAGAAAAGTGGCAAGCCGCGAACCTGCGTCAGGGCATTGCGCGACTGCAGTCAACCACCAGCGGCGAGTTCCTGCCACAACAGCTGAACTACGACCTCTGCGGGCACATCAACTTCCGCAAGGGCTGCTACCCCGGACAGGAAGTGATCGCGCGCATGCACTACAAGGGCAAGGCCAAGCGTCGCATGCTGCTTATGACTCTCCCCGCCGACGCCGATCTGCAGGCGGGTGCCCCCGTGTACCGGGCCGGCCAGGACCAGGCAGCGGGTGCCGTGATCAATACGGCACTGGCGAGCGACGAAGAGCGCCTGGTGCTGGTGACAACAACCGCAACAGCCGCCGAAGACGGCCTCTACACGGCCCCCGAAGCCAGCGTCCCGCTGCAGGTGCTGACGCTACCCTATTCGGTACCGTTTGGTTGAGGCGGAAGCTGCCAGTCGACGGGTGGCTGGCCGTGTGCCGCCAACCACGCATTCGCTGCACTGAAATGCCCACAGCCAATAAAGCCGCGGTACGCGCTCAGCGGTGAGGGGTGTGGGGCCGTGAGCACACAATGACGCTCGCGGTCTATCGCGGCGCCCTTGCGCTGGGCGTAGCTGCCCCACAGCATAAAGACAACGCCGCTACGCTCGCGGTTGACCAGCTCCACCACCCGATCAGTGAACTGCTCCCATCCCTTGCCCTGGTGTGAGGCCGCGCGGCCTGCCGCGACCGTCAGTACGCTGTTCAGCAGCAGCACACCCTGATCGGCCCAGCGGGTGAGGCTACCGTGCGCCGGCCGCACGATGCCGAGGTCACGCTCGATCTCCTTGAAGATATTCTGCAGGGATGGCGGCGTGGCAACGCCCGGTCGCACAGAGAAGCACAGGCCGTGGGCCTGACCGGGGCCGTGATACGGGTCCTGCCCAAGAATAACGACCCGGGTACGCTCCAGCGGGGTGTGGGCAAAAGCGTTGAAGATTTCGGCGCCGGGGGGAAAGACCTGCACACCGGCGGCTTTCTCCGCACCCAGAAACGCCCTGAGTTCCCGCATATAGGGCTTTTCGAACTCAGGCGCCAGGTGCTTCAGCCAGCTCGCTTCAAGCTGTATCGAAGCAGCCACGGCTCAGTTGCAGGCCGCCATCATTACCACCTGCTCCGGCGGCATAGCGGCAGGGACATCGACGTGCGGCAAGAGCCGTTTATCCCGGGCGTGCTTGCCTGCATCAGCGTTCTCTATAGGCACCAGGGGAATCGCCCGGTTGGCCACGGTGCGCCGCTCGGCGGCTGCATCGCCGTACAGCGTGGTGCGCAAGCGAGGATTGCGACCCAGCGCGTGAATCCGCGCCTCCATGACATCCGGTGCCCACTCCTGTCCGTGCGCGGCGCCGGCAGCGCGGGTAATGCTCTCGTTCATCAGCGTGCCGCCAAGGTCGTTGGCGCCGGCATTCAGGCACACATCCACCCCCGCCTCGCCCATTTTCACCCAAGACGTCTGAATGTTGTCGATGAAGCCGTTCAGCACCAGCCGCGACACCGCATGCATCAGCACCGCCTCGCGGAAGGTAGGACCGCGGCGGGCCTTGCCACGCAGGTACATAGGGGCTTCCATGTGCACAAACGGTAGCGGCACCAGTTCGGTAAACCCTCCCGTACGGGCCTGTACAGCGCGTAGCTGCAACAGGTGGCGCGCCCAGTGCTGCGGTTGCTCTATATGGCCGTACATGATGGTGGCTGTAGTACGAAACCCGAGGCTGTGGGCCGTCTCCATCACCTCCAGCCACTGCGCCGTGTTCAGCTTGTCCGGGCAGAGGGTGGCGCGCACATCGTCGTCGAGGATTTCCGCCGCAGTGCCCGGCAGAGTGCCGAGGCCCGCCGCCTTCAACTGACGCAGGTAATCCACCAAAGTCAGGCCCAGGGTCGCCGCCCCCTGCCACACCTCCAGCGGGGAGAATGCATGAATATGCATATCAGGCGTGGCGGCGCGCACCGTGGCCAGAATGTCCAGATACGTCTGGCCGGTGTAGGCCGGGTGAATGCCCCCCTGCATGCACACTTCGGTGGCACCTCGCGCCCACGCCTCGCGGCAGCGCCGGGCGATCTCCGGGGCGCTGATATCATAGGGCCGGCCGCGCAGCTCCTCCGTGTGTTTGCCTTTGGAGAAGGCGCAGAACTGGCACTTGAAATAGCAGACATTGGTGTAATTGATGTTGCGGTTGATGACGTAGCTCACGTCATCACCACAGCGCGCGCGGCGCAGGCGATCGGCGGCATCCACCACAAAACGGAATTCCGCGCCCCGCGCCGCAAACAGCCGCACCACATCGGCCTCACCGAGCGGCTCCGCGCGCTCGCAACGTTCCACCACCGCGCGCAGCTCGGATGACACCGCAAAGGCACTCTGCGGCGCCGACAGCAACTCTGCCTCAACCGCTGGCAGCGGCGCCTCTTCACCGGGCACCCAGCCATCGCGCCGCGCAAACCCGCCTGCGTCCTGCTGCCTCAGCACCGGGGTTCGGAGCGCCGGGTCCAGCCACTGTTCCGGCTGCTGCACATACGCGGGATAGATGGTGAGCCGTTGTTCCAGGAACTTGCCCGCCGCCGCGGTTTCCCGCGCGAGGTGCTCAAGGTGTGGCCAGGGCGCTTCCGGATTGACGTGGTCCGGCGTGACCGGTGATACGCCACCCCAATCATTAATGCCGGCCGCGAGCAACTGCGGCAACACGCCGGGGCTTAAGTTGGGCGGCGCCTGCACGTTCATGCTGGCGCCGAAAATAATGCGCGCCACCGCCAGGGTCCAGAGCAGGTCTTCAAGGTCGGGCTCTGGCGCACGGGCCATGAGGGTGCCGGGTTTGGCACGGAAATTCTGGATGATCACCTCCTGCAGATGACCGTGCTGCTCGTGCACGCGGCGCAGCGCAAGCAGGGACTCGATGCGTTCACGGCGCGTTTCACCGATGCCAATCAGAATACCGGAGGTAAAAGGCACGGCAGCCTCACCGGCCAATTGCAGGGTGCGCAGACGTTCCGCGGGTAACTTGTCCGGGGAACCGTAGTGCGGCATCCCCTTCGCACACAGACGCTCGGAAGCGGACTCCAGCATGATGCCCATAGAGGCGCTGACGGGGCGCAGCGCCGCGATTTCCTCTGCGGTCATGCAGCCCGCATTGATATGTGGCAACAGGCCGGTTTCGTCCAGAATGCGCCCGGCCACATGGGCCACGTATTCCAGCGTGGTGGCAAAGCCCATTTCAGCAAGCGCCTCACGCGCGGCGCGGTAGCGCAGTTCGGGCTTCTCACCCAGGGTCAGCAACGCCTCCTGGCAACCCTGGGCAGCGCCCTCCCGGCACAGTGCCAGAACCTCATCCACGCTGAGATAAGGTGAGGCAACCTGCTTCGGTGTAGTCGCGAAGGTGCAGTAATGGCAGACGTCCCGGCACAGTCGCGTGAGCGGCACGAAGACCTTGCGCGAGTAGGTCACCACATGCCCGTGCCCGCGATCGCGCAGCTCACCCGCCAGCGCCACGAGGTCGGCGGTGTCAGTACATTCAGCCAGCGACAGGCAGTCCGCTTCAGAGGGGAGCGCGCCGGTCATCAGATCGGCGCGCAAGGCGGCCAGACCGACGCGCGCCGCAGCACCGCCCTCTGCACTGCCAAGGAGACGCACCGAGGCGTATTGCACCAGCCAGTCGCGGGTGCGTGCACCCAGCTCGGCAGTAGTCGAGGCGCACAGGCGTTCAATATCCACGGGGGTATCAATGTCACGAGCCAGGCCGGCGCGCAGCAACGCCCCCGCCGCTTCCTGCTGAGCGCGTGCCCAGCCCAGGTGCAGCGCACAGGAGCCGGTACCGAACGCAAACTGCGGCGCTAGCCGGGCCTTGAACAACATCAGGTTGGTGCCGGTACCAGCTTCGTCGCTGCCGACAAGCAGGCCACTGGCAGCTTCCGGGCGTGCCAGTGCCGCATCGAGGTCGGCAGCGCCCAGGAATGGCAGGTCGGCGTGCATGACCATCAACAGGGCATCGGGGTCCTGCAATTCCGAACGTAAGCGCTGGCAGGCGGCGGTGAGCACCTGGTTCAGTACCTGCAGGGGGGAAGATACCATTGCGCCGCCTGCCGCGGAGCCAGCGGCGGCCGCCAGCAAGCCGGACTCCGACCACAGTCGCGCCTTGTTCACCGTCACCAGCGGGGCTGCTTCCGGTTCATCGGAGATCACGGTAATCGAGACCACTGCAGGGTGTGCCGCCAGAACGGCCAGCACGTCACCCGCCATCGCCAGCACCAGGTCGCGACGCTGTACCGACGCCAATGTCTCAGCGAGACGGCTCTTCGCCGTGTCCAGACGCTTCAACGGCAGAACCACGTGCACCGGTGTAGTCACAGCAGCTCCAGACAGTCGTTCGCCAGCGCCTGCTTTGCCGCGCGCTCCCGCATGATCGTTGATCTCACCTGCACCTCCATTCCGAGCGCCGCAATCTCTGGCGCCAGTGTAGCGTCACTGTGATCCAGCACAAACGTGGTGACCAGGCCGGGATAGTGCCGCGCGTAATGTTCTGCCACGCCCAGCGCTGTCACCGGCAGACCGAGTTCCGCCAACATCTTCGCCGCAGGCCCCTTCAGTGCCTGACCGGCGACAATAGGCGCCACTGCGACCACTTTGACCGCACACTCTCGCAGGGACTGCCAGAAATTGTCCAGCTGCAGCATGGGGTCGATGCTCACAAAAGGATTGGAAGGACAAATAATCACCCCGGCCAGACGCTCTCCCGTGCAGAGCGCCTTCAGCTCCGGTTGCAGACGGGCCTGATCCACGCCCTGAAAGCGGAAGCCCCTGACCTGCGGGCGGCACTGCTCGCGCACAAAGTACGTCTGGAACGCCAGCTCGCCCTCGTCCGTCTGCACCTGGGTTGGCACCGGATCGTCGCTCATGGGATAGACGCGCGCCGCCACGCCCAGCCGCCGCGCAAGCTCTGCGGTGACCGCCGACAGGGAAACACCCGCCGACAGCTGGCCGGCTCGCCAGAGGTGCGTCGCCAGGTCGCGATCGCCCAGCCGGAACCAGGTATCGCCATCCAGGCCCTCCAGCGCCTGCAGCACGTGCCAGGTCTCTCCCGCAAGTCCCCAGCCCCGGGCTGTGTCACTGCGCCCGGACAGTGTGTAAAGCACAGTGTCGATGTCCGGGCAGATAGTCAGCCCCAGGTGCTGGAAATCGTCGCCAGTATTGCAGGCGATGTGCAATTGCCCCGGAGGCAGGCAATCGCTCAGGCCGAGGCACAGTTTCGCGCCGCCCACACCGCCGGAGAGCGCCAACACCTGCCCTGCCAGCGGCGTCACCGGAACATGTCCTGTTCGCGGGGGCGCAACAGTGTGCGGGCGTCACCCGTCGCAGGGCGCAACCGTGCACCGCGGGCCAGCACAACGGGCAGGCCCTCGGCTGCCTGCCCCTGTACAAGAGAGGCCGCGGCGGCCAACTCATCGGCCACGGCGGGCTCCGTCACTTCCAGACGGTTACCAAAACGATCGCAATCGCCTATCTGGTTGAACAGCGGGTCGAGCCCCGCACAACCCAGCGCCAGGCCCACAGTCCCCACCCGCCAGGCCCTGCCCGAACTGTCGTTGATAATAATCTGCGGCGCGATGTCGCAGAGAGCACCGAGGGCCTCGCGCAACCGCGCAGCGGACGCATTGCAGTCCTGCGGCAGCAGCAGCACGCGCGGATCTTCGGCGTCAGTCTGTATATTGGAGCGGTCGATGCCGGCGTTGGCGTGAATATAGCCTTCGCGGTGCTCGACGATAATCACCCCCTTGCGCACCCGCAATACCTCGCGGGACTCGCGCAGGATGAGTTCTACCAGGCGGGGGTCCTTGTCCGCCTGCCGCGCAAGCTCGCACGCGCGCTCGCCCGGCTCAACCTCGGCCAGGCGGCGGTAGCGGTTTTCGGCTTTGGAAACGATTTTCTGCGCCAGCACCAGCACATCACCGGCCTGCAGTTGCAAACCGTTGTGCTCCAGGCTGGCGTGAATCAGTGTGGCGAGGTCATCCCCCGGCGCGACTTCGGGAAAGCCCTCCAGGGGAATCAGTTCAAGCCGTGCACTCATCCATGGCTGTCCAGGCCGGAAATCCGAATACCGGCATGGCAGCTGTACTGCTTGTTGATGGTGATCAATACCGAGGTCAGCGCCTCGGCCGCAGCGGCGTTGGCGATCATGCCGGCGTGGAAACCACGCAGACCGGCCGCTTCCACCAGCGTGATAACGGCGGCGCGGGCTTCTTTCTTGTTGCCACATACCAGCACATCGCAGTCCACGGCACCTTCATCCTGCAAATGCGCGGCGGCGACGTTCTGGAACGCCGACACAACATCCACAGTCTCACCCAGCAGGTCCTGGGCAATCTGTCCGGCACTGCCCTCCGGTGGCAACTGCACACGGGCAACGCGCGGCGGCACCAGGGGCACGGTGACATCGATCAGGATCTTGCCTTGCAGTGCCGGCGCGACCAGCTCCAGCGTGCTCTTCTGGTGGCTGAAAGGGACTGTGATCGCGACGATGTCGGCGGCCTCTGCTGCCGCCAGGTTCTCCATCGACTCCACTGCGACGGACACACCCCGCGCCGCCATGACCTCGCGCAGATCGCCGGCAGCCTGTTCGGCTTTCTCTTCTGTCCGCGAGCCGATGATGACCCGATAGCCTGCCTGCGCCCAGCGCCGTGCCAAACCCGTACCCAGATCGCCAGTGCCGCCCAGAATGGCAAGTACCGGCAGAGATTCTGTTGTCATAACTATCTACGTCCTGATTGCTTGGTGGAGAGGCAGGCAGTTCAGCAAAGTCTACCGACGGCGCCTCTGTTTGCCTGAAAATGGCCGCTTGTCCATCGCGGTTTCCCGTTTTTCTGTGACCGGGTTAGGATGCGCGAGGCCGATGCATCTTAGGCAATTCACACGCCGATCACAAGTTGCCCGCTACGCGTAACAAGGAGCAGTGAACTATGCAGAACCCCATGGATTTCAACGGTCGTGTCGTGCTGGTGACAGGCGGCGGCAAAGGCGTCGGCCGCGGCATCAGCAAACGCTTTATGGCCGCCGGCGCGGAGGTTGCCATCTGTGGCCGTAATCCACCGGAGCAACTGCCCGCTGCGGGCGGGCGCGAGGCCTTTTTCGTCGCCTGTGATGTACGCAAATACGAGCAGCTGGAAGCGATGATGGATGCGGTGGTGGCCCGCTTCGGGCGCCTGGACGTGCTGGTGAACAACGCCGGTGGCGCACCCGAAGCAGAGGCGGCGACGGTTTCACCCCGTTTTCACGAATCCATCATTGCGCTGAACCTGACGTCGGCGCTGCACGCCGCACAACTCGCCAACCGGGTCATGCAGGCGCAGCCATCGGGCGGCAGTATCATCAATATCGCCAGCGTCAGCACCATCCGACCATCGCCGGGCACCGCAGCCTACGGTGCCGCCAAGGCTGGCCTGGTCAACCTGGGGCAATCGCTGGCGGTGGAGTGGGGACCGCTGGTGCGGATCAATGCCATCATCGCGGGGTTGGTCGAAACCGAACAGTCACACCTGCACTACGGGGATGCTGAAGGCGTGGCCGCGGTGGGCCGCACCATACCCCTGGGCCGGATGGCGGTGCCCGAGGACATCGGCGATGCCTGCCTCTTCCTGGCCTCGCCGCTGGCGTCATACGTCAGCGGCACCAGCATTGCGGTGCATGGCGGCGGAGAAAAGCCGGCCTTCCTGCAGGCAGCCAATACAACCAGCGCCTCATGACGACGCCGCGTAGCCTGACCGCACTCCTGACCGCCTTTACCCTGGCGACAGGCTGCCATGCCGCAAGCGAGGGTGCCCCCACCGGTGTGGCCTCGGCTGACACCGGCACAGCTGCCCAGGGCTGGCCCCACTATGGCGGCAAGGACGCCGGACAGCACGCGGAACTCACCGACATTACGCCGCAGAACGTCAACCAGCTGGAACTTGCCTGGAGCCATCATTCTGGCGACTTCAGTGACGGCAGCGGTGAATGGGGCCTGAGCTCATTGCAGGTGACACCCCTGGTTGACGGCGACACACTCTACTACTGCACCCCATTCGGGCGTGTATTTGCCCTGAACGCCGAAACCGGTGAAGAGCGCTGGGTGTTTGATCCCGAGGTGGAAAACCGCCGCAGCGGCATGTACCCGGTGGTGTGCCGCGGCGTGGCCCTGTGGCGCGCAGCGGAGCCTGCCGAGGCGGCCGCGAGCTGCGGCGTGCGCATCCTCTATGGCACGCGCGATGCCGAGTTGATCGCGCTGGATGCGCGCAGCGGTGAGCCCTGTGCGGATTTTGGCAACGCGGGACGTGTTTCCCTGAAAGAAGATATCAGCGGTGCCGAACCGCTGGTGTACTACCCGACCTCGCCGCCCTGGATCCAGAATGACCTGGCGGTGATTGGCGCGCTGGTTCCGGACAACGAGCGCAAGGATGTTCCCTCCGGTGTCGTGCGCGCGTTCGACGTGCGTACGGGGCAGTTGGCGTGGGCCTGGGAACCGGTCACCGCTGACTACCGCGAGCGGCATCGCGACAGCCTCGGTCGCGCGCGCTACCACCAGGGCAGCCCCAATGTCTGGGCGCCAATCGCTGGCGACCCTGAACGCGGCCTGATCTATGTGCCCACCGGCAACCCGGCTCCGGACCTGTTTGGCGGGGAACGCGATGGCATAGATGCCTACGGCTCTTCCGTCGTCGCGCTGGATGCCGACAGCGGTGACGTGCGCTGGCACTTCCAGACCGTGCACCACGACGTGTGGGACTATGACGTGGCATCACAGCCAACCCTGTTCCGTATTCCCGGGGTCGGAGGTGGACGCGCCGGGCTGGCACAGGCCACCAAGATGGGGCACGTGTTCCTGCTCGACCGACAAACTGGCGAGCCGCTGTATCCGGTGGAGGAGCGTCCCGTGCCGCAGGCCGGTGTGCCGGGTGAGACCCTCTCCCCCACGCAGCCGTTTCCCACACATCCCGGCCCCCTGCACCAACCCGCGAAACTGGGGCCCGAACACATGGACGGACTGGTGTGGCTGGACAAGCTTGCCTGCCAGAAGGAGCTCGCACGCTACCGCTCGGACGGTATGTTCACGCCCCCCAGCCTTGAGGGCAGTGTGCTCTATCCCAGCACCACCGGCGGCATCAATTGGGGAGGCGTCAGCATTGATCCCGAGCGCGGCCTGCTGATCGCCAACCAGATGCACTTGGCAACGGTAGTGCAACTGCTTCCCCGCGCGGAATACGATGCGCTCAACCCGGAGGCAGGGTATCCCCTGGAACACTATGCGATGCAGGGCAGCCCCTATGGCGTGCGCCGTTTCCCGCTGTTCTCGCCCCTGGGTGCCCCCTGCAATCCGCGCCCGTGGGGCAGCCTGACGGCCGTGGATCTGCGCTCGGGTGAGGTCGCCTGGACGCGGCCACTGGGCACCACGCGCGGCCAGGCGCCGTGGCCTTTCTGGTTCGAGGCGGGCTCCCCCAACGCCGGTGGGCCGCTGACGACGGCGTCGGGTGTCATCTTCATTGCCGCTACCACGGACTCGTACCTGCGCGCTTTCTCCAGCGAGACTGGCGAGCAGCTGTGGCAATACGATCTGCCCTACACCGGGAACGCGACGCCTCTGAGCTACCGGGCCACAGTGGGCGGGCGACAATTCGTCGTGCTGGCGGCCGGCGGGCACGGCTGGTCGACAGCGGGGGATGCCATCATGGCCTTCGCGCTGCCGGAAAAAGCGCCCACCACACCCTAGCAACGGGCCTCGGCACACCACACCAGTGCTTGTCGCTGTGTGCTGTGCAGGTATACTGCGCCCAAAAGGTCGCCGTGCGGCGGGAGTTTCCCCATCCGAATCAGAGCTGACATGTCACCTGCCAACCTTAACGCAATGCGCGCAACACAGTTGCAGTGTTATCCGCCGGACGATGGTCAACAGTGGCCGTTGGCCGCGCCAGAGAGGTTCGCTTGAACGCGTTTGACACCTACCGCCAGATCAGTGAACGCGAACTGGAGCGACGCTTTGCGCGTTTTCTGGAGGAGCTCACGGAGAACCTCCTGCGCTCCTCGCCCTCGCCACGCCAGGGCCAGATATCACGCACCCAGGTCACCGATGCCATCGGCATTCTGCAAATCCACCAGCGTGGCATGCTGGCCAGTTTCCTCGGCCACTACCACAGCTTCCACGACAACCTGACCCCGCCCGCCGCCGAGCTGCATCACTGGTGGGATGTAATGGATGAAAGTGGAACGATGGACCTGGTGGACCTACACACCTTCGAGAACTATCTCGCAGTCGACCGCCTCGCCCACGTTGGCGAGGACCTGCACCGCATTGGCATGGAAGCCCTGCAAATCCGTGTGGCAGAGCTGGTGCAGACCGACCCGCTGAAACTGCGCCTGCCCGAGCACGTGGCACAGCTGGCCCGATCACTGCAACTGGTACTTGAGGAATACCGGGTACCGCAACAGCTCACCCAGCGCATTTACGACCAGTTTGCCCGGCACTTCGTGCGCAACCTCGACAGCCTGTACCGGCACTTGAACGACATTCTTGAGCAGGCGGGAATCCGGCCGGACCTTGAGGGTGAGATCCTGGCCAACGGCTCACTGCTGCGCAAGGCGGATGAGCGCCCGGATCGCACCCGCCGGCGCCAGCAGGACGCGGGGCTGGGAGGCAGCAGCGCGAACGGAGGTGGCGGTGCGGAGAGTCGCCCGCAGCAGCTGTACTCATCGGTCATCAACGCACTGAACTTCAAGCGTGAAGTGGAACAGCAGCCGCAACCAGCGGGCGCGGTGCTCGATACCCAGAAGTTGATCAACGCCCTCGCCCAATTGCAGCAGATCGGCAAGTCACCGCAGGCCGCAGCGGGTGAAACCGCCGTTGCGGACTTTTTGCTGGGCCAGACACCGGGATTGAAAGGTGACGCTGCGCTGAGCGCGGAAAACCGCAATCAGCTCGAGATGATCGACAGCCTGTTCGAGACCATTCGCTCGCAACTCGATGTCAGCAGCGAACTGCAGCCGGTACTGAGCGACCTGCAATTGCCGTTGGCGCGGCTGGCGCTCACCGAACCGCAGTTTTTCCTGCAGCCAGACCATCCGGCACGCACGCTGGTAGATAAACTGGCTGCGCTTGGCAGCTCGGCCAATTTCCCCAACCGCATGCTGGAAAGCCGCGTTGCCGAAATTGTAGCGGCTATCGTTCGCGACTATGACGGTGATTCCGCCGTATTCGCTGCAGCACTGGAGCATGTGGAGCGGCTGTCCAGGCAGCAGTCGCAAGCCCACGCGCGCAATATCGAGCGGGTGGTCAAGACCCAGGAAGGCAAGGAAAAGCTGCGCGGCGCACGCGATGCAGTCGAAAATGTGGTGCGCGAGTGCCTGCCCCCGGGGCAGATTCCCCGCATTCTGCAGGAACTGATTGACCACGGCTGGCGCGACCTCATGGTACTGACCCATGTCAAACAGGGCGTGGAGAGCGACGATTGGGAAGAGCAGAGACGCACGCTGCAGCTGCTGACCACCTGGTTGCTCGAGCAGCAGCGTGGCGAGGTCAGTGAAGACCAGAGCGTTGAAAGAAGCCTTGAAGCCGAGCCCTTCATCGACCTGATGGAACAGCAGATCAGCGGTGCCCTGCCCGGCAACGTCTCTATTCAGGCGGTGTTCGATGAGCTGCGTGGCGTGCTTGCCGGCGACATCGCCGTGGACATGCTGCAGCGCGACAGCGAAGCGGACGAGGATACGGACGGCGAGGCACCACCCACGCGCGAGGAACGCCTGGCAAAAACGCGACGGCTGCGCCGCTGGGTGCAGCGCGTCGATACCCTGGGCAAGGGCATGTGGCTGAACTACCGCGACAAGGCCGGGGTCAAGCATCGCATCCAGCTGGCCTGGATCAGCGACGACCGGGAGCGCTTCCTGTTCGTCAACGACCGCGGCCAGAAAGTCGCGGAGTTCAATCAGGTGCAGCTGGCGCGCCAGCTCAGCCGTGGCGCGCAGCCCCCGGCGCCTGCCGATCGCCTTTCGGTTGTCGACCAGAGTATGTACAACACGCTGGAGGACGTGCAGCGCACGCTGAGCTTCGCCCGCAACCACGACCCCCTTACCCGCCTGATCAACCGCGACATCTTCATCGACCAGGTCGGGCGTGCGCTGCGCCACGCGCACACCCACCACTCGCAACACGCCATATTGCTGCTCAACATCGACCGCTTCGGCCTGGTCAACGACATTTACGACCGCATCAGCGGCGACCAGGTGCTGCTTGAATTCTCCCGGCTGCTGGCACAGCTGCACGGGCGCAAAACATCTTCCGCGCGCCTGGAGGAAGACACCTTTGCCATACTGCTGGTGGATGGCAATATCGAGAAAGCGCAGGCACTCGCGGAGCAGGTGCGCAGCGATATCGCCGATGGCAGCGTGGACATTGACGGCGAAAAGGTCAGTTTCACTGTATCGGTGGGTATTGCGCCCATTCAGGACTACAGCCCGGACGTCGACTCGGTCATGGCCAACGCGCAGGCAGCGGTCACCCAGGCCAAACAGCTCGGCCGCAACCGCGTGCACCTGTACGAGGCCAGCGAAGAAACCGTGCGCACCCTGCGCAGTGAACAACGCCGCTCACGCAAGGCACTTGAAGACGAGCTTTCCAGCGAGCGCTTCATGCTGCGAGCTCAGCCTATCGTCAAAACCGCCATGACCGGCGACAGCTCCACCACGCGTCACTATGAACTGCTGCTGGCCATGCGTGACAAGAGCGGCAAACTGAGTTCCCCCCAGAGCTTCATTACGTCCGCTGAGCGTCACGGCATCATGACGTTGGTAGACCGCTGGGTGGTGCGCGAGGCCTTCATGTGGATCAACTCCCTGATGGATGCACAGAAAGTGGTGCCCAGTGTGGCGATCAACCTGTCTGGCGCCAGCGTCACCGATGACGCATTCCTCGACTTCCTGTTCGAGCAGATCTCCGAATTCGGCGTGGGCACCAACCGGCTGTGCTTCGAAATCACCGAAACCGGCACCATCTCCAACCTGGTCAAAGCGGCAGATTTCGTACGCGCCTTCCGCAATATTGGCTGCAAGTTCTCCATCGACGACTTCGGCACCGGCCTCGCCAGCCACAACTACCTGCGTGAACTGCCGGTGGACTACGTCAAAATCGACGGCAGCTTCATCACCGGCATCGACCAGGACAGCAACGACTACGCCATGGCGCGCTCGATCAATGACCTCGCCCACTTTCTGGGCCAGGAAACGATTGCAGAATCGGTGGAGAACGAGGCCATCATCCGCAAACTCCAGGAGATTGGCGTTGACTACCTGCAGGGCTGGGGCATCGGTCGCCCCAAACCGCTCGCAGAGGTCACCCTCGATCTGTCGAGTATCGAAAAATGAATGAGCGGAGTGATCCGCTCGATGTCGCTACGGTAGGCACAGTACCGGCAGCCTACGATGCGCTGGTGGCCGCGCTCTATCGCGGCCCGCTGGAAAATCCGCCCTGGTCATCGGCTCTGCCCCTGCTGCGCGAACTGATCGATTGCCAGGTCGTGTCGCTGGTGTTGCGTCCTCCGGCAGAAGATGACCGCGGCGTGATTCTCAACAGCGTGCGGCCAGCAGCAGACTTGGGGGCAGCAAAAGCCCTGTCGGACCCCGCTGACTGGGAGGTCACGGCCTACCGCGAACAGTTCTTTGCGCTGGACCCCTTCGTCAACCTGCCCCCGGACCGGGTGGTGGCACTGGAGGACATTCTCAGCGATGCGGAACTGGTCGCCTCGGAGTATTACGAGCACTACCTGAAATCTGCCGGCCTGTTCCGCATACTGGGCCTGGACACCGTTGAGCCTGGTGGCATGCTCGCCCGCCTGCGCTTCTCGCGGCGCCACGAGGAAGCCTCGTTCAGTGCCGATGAGCGCGCGGTTCTGGCCCGTATCGCCCCGCACCTGCGCCTCTCCATCCAGCTCTACGCCACGCTCGGGCGCACCGCTTCCGAGCGCAACCTGTATGCCGGCGCCGTCGAGCAGCTGGCGGTGGCCACTATCATCCTCGATGAACAGGGGCGCGTGCTGAGCGCCAACACTATCGCGCGGGCGCTGCTGGAGGATGACAACGGGCTCAGCATACGTGGACAACATCTGGTCGTTGAGAATCGGGACAAGAACCGCGAGCTGCAAACCGCGCTGGAGACCATTATCAAGGCGCTGCACCGCGGCGAGGCCTCGGTGATTCGCGCGCTGCGGGTGCCGCGTGGCGGCGAACGGGCACAGCTGGGCCTGGTACTGCGCCCGGTGCCGGTTTCCGAGTGGGGTGAGGGCCAGTCCAGCCCCTGTGTCGCCGTTTTCATTTCCGACCCGGACCTCAACGAACCGAGCTCCCAGGGCACACTGGGGCAACTGTTCGACCTCACGCCGGCCGAGGCCAACCTCGCCATTCTCCTGTCTCGCGGGCTCAGCCTCGCCGAGGTATCCGAAGCGCAGAACATCTCTCAGCACACTGCGCGTGCCCAGCTCAAGTCCATCTTCGCCAAAACCGGCGTCTCGAGGCAGGCTGAGCTGGTGCGGCTGGTGCTCAAAAGCGTGGCATCACTGGGCTAGTAACCGCTTAACTGCGCCTCGCCACAGAGGTTCAGTAGCCGTTGCAAATGCACTATACTGCCCGTCACGAATCAGGGGAGTTCTGCATGTCCATGCGCCTGCAAGATGTCAGTGAAGCCGCGCCGTTGCGCTCATGTACCCACGAGTACAAGGTCAACTGCGAAACCTGCCGCCTGAGCCGTATCTGCCTGCCGCTGGCCATCAACCACCAGGACCTCGAACAGCTGGAAAGCATCATCCAGCGCAGCAAGCCCCTGCAACGAAACGAGCTGCTCTACCATGAGGGCACGCCGTTTCAGTCCATCTATGCTGTGCGCTCCGGCGCCGTGAAAGGCTACCGCACCACCAGCGATGGTCGCGAACAGGTTACCGGCTTCTACTTTCCCGGCGAAATCCTCGGCATGGACGGCATCAGCAACAACAGCCACGCTTCCTCGGCACGGGCACTCGAAACCTCCGCTATCTGCGCCATACCCTTTGATTCACTGGAGCGCCTGAGCGCCTCCATGCCCAGCCTGCAGCGTCACCTGTTTCAGCTCATGAGCCGGGAGATCACCGACGATCAGCTGCTTATCACGCTGCTCAGCAAGAATTCCGCCGACGAGCGCGTCGCCACCCTGCTGCTGAGCATCGCCAACCGCAACGCGCGGCGCAACCTGAGCGCGAGCCAATTCCGCCTGCCCATGTCCCGCGTGGATATCGGCAATTATCTCGGCCTGACCGTGGAAACGATCAGTCGGGTATTCAGCCGGATGCAGAAAACCGGCATGCTGCGGGTGGACAACAAGGAAATTGAGATCCTGGATCAGGAAGCTCTGCAACAGGCCGCCAATCTCGCGGCCTGACACACCCCGGTGGCCTCAGTCCACCGCTTCTTGATCTGTATCATGGCCGTGTAACAGCAGCCGGGTACACTTCGTCTGTGCCCGGCACCAGTTAATCTTTGGGGAGAACAACAACACATGATCCAGCACACGATCGGTCTATTGACCAAACCCGGCGCCCAGTGGCGCAGCGTTGCCAGCCTGCCGTCGAGCAGCCTGAACATTCTGGTGCTGTACCCGTGGGTGCTGGCGCTGATTCCGGCCGTCGCCTGGTATTTCGGCACCACCGACGTCGGCTGGACCGTCGGCAACGGCCCGGCCATACGGCTGACCTACGACAGCGCCCTGCAGTTGAGCATCCTGTTCTACTTCGCGATGGTCGGTTGCGTGACCTCGGTGGGTTACTTCATCCACTGGATGGCGGGTACCTACGGCGCCGAGACATCCTTCGCCAAGGGCATTGTCATCGCCGGCCTGACCGTCACGCCGATGTTCGTGTTTGGCGTTGCCGGTTTCTATCCGCTGCTCTGGGTCGACCTGCTGATCGGCGTGGTGGCAGTGAGCTGGTCGGTGTACCTGCTGTATCTGGGTATCCCGATCATGATGAATATTCCGGAGGAGCGGGGCTTCCTGTTCTCCACCGCCGTGGTCGGCGTCGGCCTGGTTATTCTGGTGTCCCTGCTGGTCACCACGGTGTTCCTCTGGGATCTCGGCGCCGGGCCAGCATTTACCGA
>TARA_R110001599_G_scaffold59090_4_pt1 | contig 25514 bp, 19 predicted proteins | sample TARA_R110001599 | Tara Oceans TARA_R110001599 (sample SAMEA4398360) | marine metagenome | biome: Polar Biome; feature: [MES] marine water layer (ENVO:01000295) within the mesopelagic zone...; material: water (ENVO:00002006), including particulate matter (ENVO:01000060) such as......
TCATCTACTAAAGATGATCTTGAGGCAGTGGATAAAGACATTTTAACCTGGAACCGCTTTGCTAATCTATACAGGGAGTGGACTAGTACAAATAAGACACCAGCTGCTATAGAGGAAGATGTCGTACGAATAGAGGAAAAAAAGAAAGATATAAAAAGCGGTAGCTTACAAGAGCCTAGTGTCACCTCCGGACGAAAGCGTAAAGTGGGTGCTAGACCGCCTATAACATTAAGAAGGTACAGGGAGTTAGCGGAAGAATTAGAAAGTGATGAAGATTCTGAAGCGTAATACTTATAGACTATGGCTGGTATATTAGACAAAAAAACTAGATTTATGGACACCTTCCTAACAGATAGGGGTCGTCAAGAGTTAGCGAAAGGTGAGCTTAGGTTTTCTTTTGCTACTTTTTCCGATTACGGAACATTTTACGATTCAAGTTTAGAAGATTCTTCTGTGGCATCCGAAGCAGTAAACAGAATAATGTTTGAAGCTGCAAATAGGCCTCAAGATCTTGTAATACCTGAGTTTGATTCTGATGGTGGTATACTATTTCCAGCCGGAGATTTTGACATAGTAAACGGCGAGTTAAAAACTATATCTGGATCACTAAGTCTAATAAAGGGCGCAGCATTAGTCTCCTCCGCGTCACTGGCCATATCTGATTCAATGAATTCATTTAATGATATGCTACCTCTAAGGTCAGAAGAGGCTATACAGAAAAATACTGGGTTCTCCATAAGTACTACATCTAAAACGTTTAATGTAACTACTTCAAAGCCTATACCGAGTTCTAAGCCTAACGTTGCGATGCTAGATAACGTCGAGAGCTTGTGGCAGGATAAAAAGTTAACGCATGTTAAGAATTTTCAGCACATGCCTCCTATAAATAAAACTTCTCGTAAACAGCTAAAAAAATATCCGAAGTTACAGCAGCCAACCCCTTTATCATTTGATGATTTACGTCAAGAGCTCAACGCGGGTGACACGCTTAATTCTTGGTCAGCAGTCGAACCGCCGGCAAAAATAGTTTTTGATAAGACTAGTGCTACCAATAACTTAGTTTGTCAGGTCTGGGAAGTAACAAGCTCTAGCATGAATAAGTTACGTATGATCGACTTCGGTGAATTTGAAGACTCTGATCCGTTTAGTCCTGGAAAACATGTATTCTTTGTCGGTAAACTATTCGATGATGATTCGCTGGAAAAAACTTTCGTTAACTTATTTACCGTGGTGTTCGATTAATGCTTTTTAAGTCTGAAAAACTACAAGATATACTAGAGTTTCCTGCGTATTCTGCAGAGATAATTGCAATGCGTGATAGTCGAAAGTCGCTAAGTCTAACAAGAACATCAACTTTATCTGCATCTACTACCTCTTCGACAGGTACCAAGATGGTGCTGTACCAATTTGAGATTGCAATCGATGAGTTCACTGCAGTTTCCCAAGACGCTATGACACTTCGTGCAAACGTATACAAGAAAAAGCCCGAGCCATTCAGCATAGCTGCTAGCTCTATTAAAAGCTCTGCGCAATATACTTCCACATCGAAGAATTTAGAGAAAAATGTTAGGTCACAAAAGGCCGACAATGATAGCAGGAAGATAGCTAGTAAAACTTTCGATGTGAGTAATTATATAAGCAATGATTTGGCGAATATAGCGCACTCTATTTCTACAAACGCTGCTGTTGTAACATCTAGAACTCAAAAAAATAGTCTACAGGCCCGGGCATCGATTATAAAGCCTAAGAACCCGTTTTCAACTGCGCAAAAAGTAGTATTTAAACCATCCACCCCCGGTATTTTAAAGCCAGTAGGAACAGTGATAAAGAAGAAGGGATCTGGTAAACAACTAAACACTTCTATTACACAAGGAGTAAAGGTAACAAAGCCCGTATCAAAGTCTTTTTCAAAAAGCATATTAGCAGTAAGCAAAGACCCGGCGTCGATAACGGTAGGTACACAGACAAGCTTATCGACACTATCAAAGTCAATAAAAGCCATGGCAGCCAATCACACTTTCAGCCCGCCTACATCACTACCGGATTTACCAACATTTCGAGTATTTACTGGTAAAAAGAAAGTTTTTATTAAGATGTGGATCGAAAATGCTCCGCTTGTATCTGCTGGCTCATTCTACATCTTATTAGAGCTTGAAAATAATGACGGAACCCGGGTTGCTCTAGCTGAAAAAGTTATTTCACATGCTAAAATATTAAACTCATTCTTAACTCCATCATTTGCCCCAAGGCTTGAAGCTCAATACGTTAAGCCTGGTACTATAACTGTAAGTTTAGAAAAGCACCCGCTTGACACGAAATGCCGCTCAATGAAAGTCTTTAGGAGACAGTCCATACCAGAAGGCAACGCGAGTACAAGCTCTGGCACAGGATGGCTAGAAGTGTTCGATTCTACAGTGGTTAATTCTGATAGCTTTGTTTTTCGTGATATAATACCAACCTCAAATGTTGTTATCTACAGAGCTATATCTTATGGAGAAAATCACAAACCTTCTGAGAAGTTCGAGTCCGCAGTGGTTTTACCTCCGAAAGAGTTTGAATCTAAACAGTCTGGTTCCTTGACTGCCGTAGCAGCGTTATCAACACCTGGTACAAATTCATACGTCACTGTTAAGGTAAAAGATATTCCGTATGATGTAGTAGCAGTGATGGTACGCCGTTACAATTTAACAACTGATTCTCAATCGCAGGCTCGGTCGCGAAAAGGATCTGGATTCATATATATCGGACAAACTCCTATATCCCAACAAGTAACAGTCACTGAGATAGATGATGATTCTGTTGTTAGCTTATTCGACGAAACCGCAAAGGTAGGTAATAACTACCGCTACGTCCCTGTAGGCATCACTCGAATGGGCAAAGAAATTACAGGTTCTTCATTTGCATTAGAAATTCCAGTATCTCCAGACCGCGCACAAGTCAGCATATCCGTGACAAATCCTGTTTTAGAAAATGATGTCGTTACCATTGCGTTATCTGGAGTATTTACTGATTTTGGATTTAGCGAGATTCGTAGGTCTCTAGCTTCAGCGCAACAAGCTGGACTGTTCTCAAATGACTTACTAGAGGATAGAAGTAAGTTCGAGTCTTTAATAGGCTTCTTGGTGGAAAGAGTAAATTCAAGGACAGGTCAAGTAGAGAGTTTTGGTACTTATACAGCTGGCAAATTCTACGATAGCGATGACGTAAGGAAGCAGAAGAATATAAGCGATTTATCACCCGGTGTTGAGTATACATACATCATAACTGCGCTATTAAGCACCCCGGAAGCTCTATTTCCGCTATTAAAGAGGGAAGAAATTGATATTCGTTCGCTGGTTCCATTTGAGGCAAGTATAGCTAAGTTTAGAAATCCCTTGGCGCTGAATAAAGCCACGTTGCAATCTACCGCTCGTCAATTGGACAGATCGCTACCCAGCGCTCTAGAGCCAACTGATCCAATAATAGCTGGTCGTACAAATATACAAGTATCTAAAGAGATCCGTATTCCAGTCAGCGTAACAGCCACAAAAGCCGTTACGGTCGAAGTTAACAGGACGTTTAACAGAGTTATATGGAGTTATACAAACCCTGATAATATCGACCACTTTAGAATATACGTAGCTGCAGCAGGCGGTAGCGTATTAATAGACACAGTACATTGCGACGCATCCTCATCAACATTCTATTACAGACATTATAATAAAGACTCTAGTATAAATTTTAGGTATGAAGTACAACCTATAGATTTATCGTATAAGGAAATGGCAAAAATTTATACTCCTACAATAAAAGCGCCAGACTTATCACATGCGCTAGGTGTTGGTGCACTTGATAACAACAAAGTTTTGAGGTTATAATGTCTAACTTTCTACATAAGCTTAATATCAAGGATATCTCTAAAGAAGAGTCATCCTCTAGCGAATCTTTAGAAGATCTCTTACTTGTCAACATAGCTGACAAAAATGCCGCAGTGCTGCAAAAGCCTACGAGCACAAAAGATAGTTCCAAGTCATCAGGATCCAGTCGTAAAGGCCGCAGAGATAGACTGAAGAATAAAAGAGTTGTAAACATCTCTGGTGATGAAGATGGACCGTCTGCTGAGCAGTTAAGGCTGACTAAAGAGTACGAAGAAAAAAACAAACAAGCGCTATTACGTAGACAACTACAGGCTAATCAAAAAAGCCAGTCTGGTTCTTCATCGGAGTTGTTCCAGTCAGCTGATCCACTGTCCAAGAATGAAACAGCGGCAGATGCCGGGACAGAGATACTTACAGCTACAATGCGTCCAATTGTTTTGGGATCTTTTCAATACGAGCCACCGAATGCCAAAGGACACCTAACTCCAACCGGTGAGTTGATACGCCTTAAAAGATCTACAAAGAGAATAAAGCTAGACAAGATAGTAAGACCTAGAATACAAGACGTTACATTTAAAGTCCCACAAATAGCGGATGTGTTATCGACATACGTCAGCGCTAGGGAAGCATTCTTTAATTCACTAGCTCCGTCGAATTTGTCAAACTATCACGACATTCTATCTGCATTCGGTTTAGAGCTTAATGAAAATGTATCAAACTCCGAAACTATTTATACGTTGCTAAAAGAGCTAGCACATTCTGTGAAATACGCGACTTCGAGACTTGACGAAAGTGCTGACAGACTTGTGGACGGTGATGAAAATATAGTCGGAAAAAAAGCTCCTCTAATAGAAAATTATTATGGAGCGCTTGAGCCTTGGGGCGCACCTGATAATTTTCAAAAACTAAGAGATGCTGATGTTGATGATATAGAGATATCTATAAAGTGCTTGATGTCTATTATGTCTAAAGAGACGATATATTCATATAATATAGGGAGCAAAGAACTATCTGGCCCAACGAATGTCAATCCGCATTTTATACTACAAGTTCAATTTAATAACAATTACTTGACGAACCCTCCGCCTATGCAGAATCCAGCTTTCATATCTGCTCATGGCATCGCGTTTACTTCAATAAAGCCAGATGGTGGTACGCTGACATCGACTGCAACGTCCAATTATAGTTACCCACTTGAACTAGCTCAAGTGATTAACAAAGATAAACAAACAAGGTCTGCAATCGATTTCACTAGAGAGCTAAGCAATGACTCTAGTGAACAATATCCATCCGAGGTTGCTTCAGATGCTACAATGGTGGACTCACCTTATAAAGCTATAAGTGACAGTTTCGCATCAGGAAATACCAGGTTACGTAGCTTGATCGACTCTGTAGACCTAAGCCCTGAAAGAGACATTTCTGTACAGTTACTAAATACCATATTAGAAACTGTTCATATTCAAATGAAGGCCGCTGTTGGTAGTGTTAACACGTCAATAGAGTGTAACATTCTAAGAGCAGCTGCAGCGAACCATAACATATTAGGGTGGTTGCTAATATATCTCACATTTCGTTTTGAGAGAATAAATGGTGCCGGCACCTCAGATGATTTTTCAAAGCTTGTGACTAACAGCAAGTACCTTAGGGACTGTATTGGAACAATAGCTGGAGGCAAGGTAGAAAAAACTTTTGAAATAAGTCCTCAGAACGTTACATTAAATCCTGCCGTAGATGGTCAATCGGAGTTTACGGCTCCGTCTCAAGAAACGACTGCAACTCTGGAAACGTCTCCCGGCGCAGGAGAGACGGCCACTCTAGAAGCAAGGTTTGACGTTACTTTTGAAGCCGTTTGTGATCTATTTGCACTTGAGTTACAGAACCATTGGAGCTCCGGCGCGAATATACAAAATGATTTTACCACTTCTCAAAGTATAAGCGTATACCCAACTATGGTTTCATCGTGCTTAAGAAGCACTAACACTTCTAGTTCTATATTTGACTTTTTACTATCGTTTGATCAAGTACTAGAGTCTGTAATTCCTCAAGAGCAACCAGTATCTATCTTTACCGGCGAAAACAGACTAACTAGATTTTCTCAGGTACGAAGAGAGAATATGCTGGCTATATTCTCTATGGCCACATCAAAGTTGGTTGCCTTGCTTATGGCTCCCAGGTGTAATGTTATCGCCCCACCGATAGCTTCGTCTACGATCACGCAAGCAACTATGACTGCTCCTCTGGCCTACAGCGGTCAACAACAAAGCGCGCGAACCTCCCGGTATAGCTATCGAGCATCGTCGCTTAGTGACGGAGTGTATAACAATAATACAATACAGCCGTCTCAATCAAATTTAGCGTTTCAGTTTTCTACGGATTATAACTCTGTGTTACTTGATATAGAAGATTATCTTGGCTCACAAAATGATGACTTTTCTGATATAGCAGAGTCGTTTCCCGTTATTACATCTATTGGAGCTAGCCTTTTACAAGAAGAGAAGATTCTAGCTGATACCGCTTCATCATTAGACACGTACTTCGAAGTTGCTAATAAACAATTCGAGGCTTTACGATCATCCTTAGACATTCAGCTGCATGACGGAACAAGTCTAAAAGAAAGAATAGCAAACGGGCTTATACCAACGCTAGACTCCGCAAAGTTGTTAAAGAGCTATTCTCACTCGTTTAATGACCCTATGATGACTTACAACAATTCAAAAATAAAAGATAAGACAATAGGCCCACATGGCACAGACCTGATGCTGCAACATTGCTCTAATTACGATCCATTTACTAAAAAGAAGAATGCTTTCGTTATAGGAATACCTGCCGGTCTATTAGAAGAAGTCTCAAACCCTCCCGCTGAAATTCAATATATCAGAAGTAACAAGACAGATACACAACCTGAGATATTTACACTCACTATACAGAAAATAGATCAAACAAACCCGAACATTGATTACGAAGACGTTAATATTAGTTTCTCTCGTAGTTTGTTTCTTGTAGGTCATGGTAGAGCAAGGCAAGCTGCGACCCCAAACTTTATTACTATTGATAAAAAATTAAGCGCCAAAAGCTTAAGTGCGGAAGCTGTTAAGAGAACGTTTGGTTCACAGGTCTATAACAATCATTTATCTGATGTAGTGCTAAAACAGTACGCTGATGTTTTATTAGATCTAGACTTCTCTGAATCTGCTTTTCCAATAAATCAAGGCTACGTAGCTAAATCGTTATCTAGCAAAGTTGATATATCTGCATTTAGTACAGTGGATAGTACAACAAAAGAATTTTTAAGTGGTAGTAATTTAGCGTATGACAAGAACAGCAGAACGTTAGAGCAATTTTCATTCTATGATAAAGCGTCACAAACACTTGATACTTCATTCGTGAGTGATGACGAATACGAGTTTGCTGTAATGGACTACTTGAACTCTTATGGCTCTTTTTTCATACCTGAGGAAGAGTCTATAAAGATGGCAGATGGGCTACAGTTCGAAAAAGTGTTATGTGTGCTTATAGGTGATGATGATTTTAAACCAAACTTCTCTAGTGATGTACCTCCAGAAGTAAAGCAGCAGGTCGCCGCAGTGGACGCTGAAGAAAAAAATGTAAGTATAGGTGTTCAATCATCTAATGGCGTAGATCTTAGCACTTACAAATTCTCTATCACAATAGACGGAGCTGGGTTATGAAATCAGTGTCGATGCCAAGTAAGCCTATTCATTTTTTCGATGTACCAGAAGTAAATTCGTTCACTGCTGATTACAAATACAACTTCTTTATGAGCGATGAATCTATTGACGAGTCAGGTAACGAGGCCTTAAATGGGAATTTGTCTGCTAGATTTATAGATAAAGGGACCGCTGATACAACAAACTTAAATGCTAGGATCCCGCGTTACGTTAATTTCTCTTTTTCTATTGGCGAATCTAAAAAGCCTATGTTGTCAAAAAACGCTGCGCGTGACATGCTTATGTCTAAAGAAGATATCTTGGATGCCTTTAACAGTGGTCTGGTTGTGACGGAAGATGATGCATCTGAAAGCTTATACCATTCAATTAACATTGGCTCTAAGGGGCTAACAGGTGCCTTAGAGAACCTTATGAGACTTACGCTGAATAGATATGTAGCTAATGAATCTAGCGTGCAGCAAGCAGTCACAAAGTTTTCTGGAAAGTCTAAAGTTAACTCCAACTTCATATCATTGATGACACCTTCATCGCTAAATGAAAAACCAGTTCCTAAGCATGTGAATAAAGAGAAGCATCTTGATAGTATGAAAAAAGTAAAAAGTCAAGTGCAATTAAATAGAGCATATGCTCCTATGATAATGAGAAAGTCTATTGAGAATGGATTGACGCTACTAGATAAAGAGTTGATGACAAACTACTACAACGCCGTCTCACGAAAGAGCGCCGATCCAGGGTTTAATGTTACGGAGGCTGAAAATATATTTGACATACCAATAGTAAGCCAAAAAAAGGTAGATTCACCAATATTCGTTTCAGAAGCAGCAGTTGTAGGCATCCTGGTAGAGAAGACTAGGGTATTTCAAGGTAAAAGATATCCGATGCCGGCAATAGTCATAGCTGGTAACAAGCCAACCGCTGGATTCGATTCTCAAGTTGCGTATGGTCAGACGTATGAATACGTTTGTCGCACAATCGCAAAATTTAAACTGCCTGCAACAACTGATGATGGAAGAACTTTTATACAAACTTTCTTGGTAGCATCACGACCAACAGAGCCTTCAAGTATTACACTAACTGAAAATGTAGCGCCAGACTCTCCACAAGATATTAACTTCTATTATAAGTACGGAACTAATGACCTATACATCACTTGGTCACCACCCGTAAATCCGCAGCGTGACGTTAAGTATTACCAAATTTTTAGAAGACAATCTATCGACGAACCATTCGAGCTTATAGCAAATCTTGATTTTGATGACTCTGTCGTTAGATCAGTGCCTATTGAAACTATAGACCCTACACTGACAAAATCTTTTAGTGATATGCCGGCATCGTATATAGACCATGAATTTGACAAAACGAAGTCTTTTATTTACGCGTTGGTATCTGTGGATGCCAGACAGATCAGCTCTACGTACTCCCCTCAAGTTAGGGTAAGCTTTGATACTTCAAAAAATAAAGTTAAGAAAGAGTATGTATGTTTTGGCGGCGCACCAAAGCAGTATCCTAACTGGACTTTAGCGGAAAACTTCTTTGTAGACTCGATGAAAGATTCATCTCATGACAAAGTGAATATTTACTTTAACCCTGAAGCTTATACTCTTATTAGAGGTAATGGAGAAGTTATCCCTGCGTTTTGTTCAACGTCGATTGATTCTTTATCGAAGTACGTTTTTCAATTTATAAATACGGACAGACTTTTAGAGCAAAAATTTGAAGTGACAATAGATGATTCGAACTTTACAAAGAATTTTGCCGCTAGCGCAGAGGCATTAGGGAAAGATGATGATGAATAGTTTAACGTTGTTTGCTTTACTGTATATTTAGCAATGGTTCAGGAGGAATTTAAATGGGTTTCTTAGATAATAGTACAAATAATATTATAGTCGATGCGGTTCTAACAGACTACGGTCGAGAACAGCTCGCGAAGAATGATGGTAGTTTTTCTATCAAGAAGTTCGCATTTGGCGACGATGAAGTCGATTACACGATGATCGAAAAGTTCGGTAGAACTGTCGGAAAGCAAAAGATAGAGTTAAACACTCCTGTTTTTGAAGCGCAAACAAACGAAAACTTTGCGCTCAAACATAGGCTTATAAGCTTATCAACGTCTACGCTGTATAAGCTACCGTCTACAGGATACACATCATCCGGGCTATCTGGTAATACACTAGCCTTTAAGAAAGATGGCGCAAACGCGTCACAAACAATTGTGTTTACACAGACTTTGTCTGATGAAAATTCGATATTAACTGAGCTTCGAGATCAAACCTTTATCGTTAAATTACCGTATAGATTTCTTGAGCTTGAAGGTCGAGGCGCACCGGACCAGATAGACTCTGAAGAAATTGCAACGTATATTGTAACGAAAGATCCTCAGCCCACCGCTGCTGGTGGATCTATACTCACTCTTGTGATTAAAACTCGCTCTATATCTAATAGCGTATTTACGTTTTATGGCAACGCTGATAATAAGAGTCAAATTTCAACAACAATGACTGTTCAAGGTTTACAGTCTGCTGTTGTAACGTCATTGTCAGCTACTATAGAGAAGTGAGGATAAAAAATGGCCACCTTTAAAGAGATTACATCCAACGACATCACTACATCACGTTCAGTGTTAAACCAGTTAGTTGACGTCATCCAGGAAGATATATCGGGATCCGCGACCCGAAAGTCTTATCAAGCATTTGTCACTGGTGGTATTGGACCAGGCGTAACGTCTTCGCTATACCAGACGGTATTTGATCAAGACTTTTCTTTACAAACTGCAAATTCACTGTTTGATATGACTGTGGGATTGTATTCATCTGGTGATACCGTTATTTCATCGTCAAATGGATCCGTTAACGGAAAGCTATTGTTTCCGTCACAGTCGATCATGATGAGAGAAAAAGTAGATATCTATAGACAGTACGCTGCTAATCTATTAGGCGATGCTAACTCTTCATTTTCTACCCCATTCGGTTCCGCAGCCGCTGATGATACGGTGGACAACGCTGTATTCCTATCATTTAAGCGTCTATTCACAAGAGACAAAGTCAAAAGAGAGTCATTTGCGATAAAGGTATATCCTTCGGCATCAATCATGTCCCTCGCCGCCGGCCAACCTACCCCAGTACAGAATTTATATAACGCGAATAACTCTCCAGCACATATCTACACTGATTTTGGTTCTTCGACAAATAGACGTAGAACATTCGGTGGCGAAGTCGGTAACTTAGTCGACTCATCAGACAGTTCGAAAAATGTTGGTCTAATATTCTATGATGCCGGGACGGTTGTTCTTAACGCCGGAGGCCGCGGAACTACGCAGCAGTCAAAGAAAAGAGCATTCGACGGAGACCAGTATCTTTCAGGTGCCATCTCTGGAATGGTTTCTACTGCACCAACCAACAACACTGATGTACCTCTTGGTAAGCAAATTTTAGGTGTACCAACTGCAATTTTTTCTTCCCAGGTACCTACCGCAAGACTTGTACCTGACCTAATGGTTTCTGCTAGTATAGATGATATTGTAGATCACATTGCTTCAACTAGATTTTCTTCTGGTTCGTTAACAGCTGCAACATTCCAGAATAACACTAATATTAACTCTACCTTACTCTTCTGTAGAGCTCAAGCAAGCGAGTTTAATTATTCTTCTAACCCAACGTATACTAATTCGTCAAACAGGATAAGAGTTATAGAAGAAGGTCAAGAAGACACCCAACGGTCATTCACATATATCACGACCGTTGGACTATATGATGTAAACGATAACCTGTTAGCCGTTGCGAAACTCTCTAGACCAATAGAAAAGAATGATGAGAAGGACCTGACTGTTCGCGTACGGCTTGATTTTTAGTGGGGGTCTAAGTGTCCCTCTTTAAACTTGATAAAAGCTTCTTTGATACATTCAAGGTTCTAGCTAAACCTAAGAGGTTATTTTCGTCGTCAAGCACCGGTACCGTTGGAGCGATTCCAGTGTTTCCTGGCGCTTCCGTCGCTATGAAGGAAGTGACCAATTCCACGTCAGATGACCTGGTCTATGAAACATCTGTAGAAACTTTACGACAAGAAATTAACAATACAGCGAATAAGACTCCTGGCTCTTCTGTCGGTTATGGTTCTATGAATGAGTACTTGCTGTCAGTGAACGCAGAAACTGCAAACAACAGAAAAAATAAAGAAATGCATGTGCTGCGGTTTGAGCCGTCAGTAAAGTTTACGACTGATACCGTAAGAAAGAGCATTATCAAGAATTCGTTATTTCCTTTCTATAAACCGAAATACGGAAAAGCATGTAATTGGGCTGTAACAAACTACAACACGTTAAACTTTTTTTCCACCGCTGATAATACGATACCTGGCGACTCTGTGTTGATGTATCCTGCTTCATCATCATATGACTACAGACCCACCGGCTCATTTTCGTTTGATTTTTATATAAACCCTCGATACCCAGAGCAGACTAAAGGCGCCAACTATACTGCTGGATCTATTTTCCATATGTCTAGTTCATATTGCTTATCGCTTGTAACAGGTAGCTCTAGAGATAATAACGGATATGTAGACGGATTTAGACTGATGCTACAGCTCAGCCACAGCGCTGAGTTGTTACCATCTAATTGTACGGTTGGGCTAACTGGTGTACAATCATCTCCAAATGACTTCATATTTTCTTCATCTGATAACTCATTATCTAGAAACCACTGGCATCATTGTTGTGTAAGATGGGATAGTAACACCCAAAACTCAACAGGCTCGTTTGTAATCGACGGCCAGACCAAAGGAACGTTTGATATACCAGCATCTGCTTTAAGTGGCAGCTATCTGCAGAGAGAACTACCTACAACTACAACTCGCGGAGGTGTCTCATATAATTGTGGTCCGCCAGATGTTTTGTTTATTGGGAACTTCTATGATGGGCCTAACAGTCAAGACCCATTGGGCGATGAAGATTTTACCGCTCAATTCTTTAATCCTGTTACTGCATACAATGATGGACTACCGAACTATTACGCTCCAACATTTACTCATACTTCTCCAGGTCCGATTACAGAGCCAGACGACTTTTCTTTTGCCCACCCTCTGAATGCAGAAGTGCATGAATTAAAGATCTATAACAAGTATAGAAGCGATGGAGATATAGCTAGCTCTATGAAGCTAGGCGTCGATAACCTAGCTAGCGAGAAGTCATCTGGTTTGCTGTTCTATGTTCCTCCGTTTTTCGTAAAAGATACAAACACAAGAAATATCTTACAAACGCCATTCCAGACTTTTAGAGGGTCCACTGATGATCCGTTTAACGTACCCTTATCTTTCGGGGTAGGTGGACACTATTTAAATTTAGAGAACTTTGTAAAAGACTTCGCTACTAACAAGTTTCCAAGACTTTACAATTTAAGCGGTTCGACAATAAACAATAGCACTGGATGGTCTACGGCTAACAATTATTTATTCTCTACTGGTAGCGTAAGAAAACGCAACTTAACCGTCTTACCTAACGATAATGGCCTATTCATACCTAACTTTCTATTACTTTCAGAGTCAGCTCCTAATACAGGATCATTATCTTTGTTCGTAAATGATTTAGGTATTAGAGACTTGAGCTTAATTAGTTTAGATAATCTAGTCGCCACTGCTTCAGTAGGAAGACAATTAGCGGGAGCAGAAACAGAAGGATCTATATTACAGGCCCTACAAGGTGCAACTCCTGATGACCCTAGCATTCCAGCGGGTTCTTTACTAACCATATATAACAGGACTAGAGACCCATCTTCAAACGAGATATCGATATTCGACGCAAGCAATTTATTTTACGGAAATAAAATAGATCCTGGGTCATATATCTTAAAAGACTCCGCTGTCACCGGTTCGGGAGGAAGAGTTTCTGTCACTTTACGTGATCACTCTGGTAGTCTATATAGAGATGACGCAATAACCACTACTGCGCACTGGCCTTCTGTGGGAACCATATTATATGAGGAAGGCATAAGCGTAGTAAAGACGCCTCTAATCCCCAGATTCGGAATAGATCAGTTTTCTGTGAATATGACAGGACAACAAAACATTCATGTTCTTCGTATAGATGTTCCTGCAGAAAGAGGAGACTTAGACTTATCTGTTAATCCAGCGTATAAGCAGCTAGATCCAACTTCACAACCGTCAGATAATGACACTAGATTTTCGTACATCACAAATGTTAACTTATTGGATGAAAACCTTAATATTATTAGTAAGACCAATTTCTCACAGGCTTTAGTCAAGAGAGAAAATGATAGGTTTATAATAAGAATTAAGTTGGATTTTTAGAAGTTGAATTTAGGTTTAGACATATCTACATCAAACGTCGGGTGGTGCATTTTAGATCCCGTTACGTTAAAGTTAGTTGCTGCAAACGCAATCGAACTGTCTAAAGAGAAATGTATATTTCAGAAGTGTAAAGCTGTACGCGATCATCTACAATATATAAGGTCTGAATACAACATTACGTCTATCTCGATAGAAGAAAATTTACAGGCATTCAGACCCGGCTTCTCCAGCGCTAAGACTATAGTCACGCTGGCAAGATTTAACGGGATGGTTACTCTTATGTGTCATGATGAATTTTCTATAATACCAACTTTTTTAAATGTAAACCACGCTAGGAAATTAGCTGGACTTAAAATAAATAGGAAATCTGATTCTTCTACGAAAGATCAAGTGCTTGAGTTTGTGACAGGCAAAATACCAGAATTTGAATGGCCTACAAAGACTCTGAAGTCTGGGGTCAGAAAAGGTCTTGTAATACCCGCTAGTTCTTGTTATGATATAGCAGATGCATATATTATAGCTTTAGCTAGTGTGAGTGAATGAGCGAAGATCTAATAATCAAAAAACGAGTAGCCTTAATTCGAAAGGCATTCGGCGACGTCTTACTTGACAGAGACGGAATAAATGTAGCGATATGCTGCGTTAACAAAAAGTGTTCAACATTCTCTAAACCTCATAAGAAGAAACTATGTCTTCGTGTAGATAACGAGTTTTATCACTGTTGGGTTTGCGGTTATCGAGGTAAAGGTTTAGCAAGGTTTTTTAAGTACTACGCTCATAGATACTCTTCTACTGCGGAATCTTTATTCGAAAAGCAACTAAAAGAAAAAGAAAGTGATGTAATAGAGAGAATATCGTTACCAGCCGGTTTTAAGCTGCTGGCTGATATTTCATCCTCTGATGATCCTGATCTCAAGGCATGTAAAAGTTATGCGTTAAGAAGGGGTCTAACTGAAAAACAGCTGTGGTACTTTAGGATGGGTGCCGTTTCATCTGGCTCATTACGTCGTAGAGTGATAATACCATCTTTTGACGAAGCTGGAGATATCAACTACTTTACTGCAAGATCAATAGACGAGTCCACCAGAAAGTACGTCAATCCAAAAGTAAAAAGAAGCGAAATAATATTTAACGAAATTAACATTGACTGGCGTGAAGAGCTTATATTGGTTGAGGGTCCTTTTGATTTAGTTAAGAGCGTATATAACTCTACATGTTTATTAGGAAGTACGCTCGGCCAGTACCACGCACTTTTTAATATGATTGTTAAAAATAAAACACCAGTTATCCTTGCGCTAGATCCGGATGCAAAGCAAAAAACCTTAAAAATCGCGTCACTGCTGTCGTCGTTTGACGTTAGCGTAAAAACTTTAGATATTTCACCCTATGATGATATAGGTGAAATGCCTCTTGGCGTATTAAAAAACATGATACCTATGGCTAAGACATGGACGATTAACGACAGACTGTTGTCATTAATTAGTACAATCAAGTCTGGCTCTATAATATAATATTTGAAACGGAGTATAGATGAGCTTTAAATGTGCACACTTTGCTGATATCCACTTTCGAGGACTAAGCAGACATGATGAATACAGAAAAGTATTTTCGCTATCTTACGAAAAGCTAAAGAGCTTAAAGCCTGATGTAATTTTTCTTGGTGGTGATATTGTTCATTCAAAGACACAAGGCATTAGCCCTGAGCTCATAGAAATACTATGCTGGTGGCTTTCTAGTCTCTCTGAAATAGCTCCGGTACATATAATATTAGGTAACCATGACGGACTAATGTTAAATGAAGATCGCCAAGATGCTGTGACTCCGATTGTTAACGCACTAGGCAATCCAAATATAAAGCTAATGAAAGGTACTGGTGTATACCCCACAGGAATAGAGGGCTTTAACTGGTGCACTTTCTGTTGCTTCGATACAAAGACATGGGGAGACCTTACTCCGGTAGCAGGTGATGTTAACATCGCGCTTTATCATGGTCCTGTTAACGGCTCGTTAACCGATCAAGATTGGGAAATTAACGGTGATAGTATAAAGATAGACTTCTTTAAAGATTATGACTACACTATGCTTGGAGACATTCATAAGCGTCAATTTTTAACTAAAAAGATCGCATACCCCGGTTCGACTATCCAGCAAAATTACGGCGAAGATGTTGAGAAAGGGTTTTTGTTTTGGGATATTGAAGATAAAGATGAATTCTCTGTAAAGTTTATACCTCTACATAATGATCATGCATTTCGAACTATTGACTGGAAAGACAGCGTGTCCGAAACGCTAGGAGATATTCCTAAGTCTTGGTCTGGGTCTAGGTTTCGTGTAGTGCATAAAGGGATAACACAAACAGAGTTTAAACAGTTACAAAATGGTTTAAAGAATAATTTTGATGCTTATGAAGTCGTGTCAAAAAATGATTCAGATTCCTTTAAGGGTTCAGATGCAGAGATAACTACCAGCATCGGTAAGATATCCCGAAATGACCTCAGATCGTTTAAGCAGCAAGATGCGTTAATGACTGAATACGTAAGAAAGCAGAACCTATCAGACGATGACAGAGAGTCTCTGAGAAAGCTACATAAGAGTACGTTCAGTAGATGTGTACAAGAGTCGAAGTCGAATTCACATCAGTGGAGGCTAAGAAAGCTTTCATTTGATAATACATTCGGATACGGCGAGAATAATTTGATTGATTTTGATGAGCTGAATGGTATAACAGGTATATTCGGCAAAAACAGAATTGGTAAATCTTCTATACCTGGAACGATATCATACGCTCTCTTTAATTCGTCTGACAGAGGCACATTAAAAAATGTGCATATTATAAATAGCAGAAAGACTTACTGCAAAGCTGCTGTGGATTTCTCCGTCGGAGGAGAGATGTACCGTGCAGAGAGACAAACTTTAAAGAGGACCAGTAAGAAAGGAGCCATATCAGCTCCGACAAACTTAAACCTCTTCAAGATTGATTCAAATGGCGAGCCGATTGAAGATGCCACTGGTGAACAGCGCCGCGAAACAGAAAAGACGCTTAGGGATTTAGTCGGAACGTTTGAAGACTTTATGATGACTTCATTCGCCGCTCAAGGAAGCATGAACTCGTTCATAAAAGAAGGCTCTACACAAAGAAAGAATGTTCTTACAAGGTTTTTGGATCTGCAAATATTCGATGATATGTTGAAGATTGCCAAGAATGAGATATCTGAACTACGTGGTGAAATGAAGGCCTCTCCTGATAGAAACTGGCAAGAGCTAATAGATGAACAGTCATCTCTTAAAGAAAATCTAGCATCTGAAAAAGAAGAAATAGAACATGAGTTTGTTTCTCTAAAGAAGGAAAGAGATGATCTCAAGATACAGCTTGCCGCGTTACCTTCATCAGAGCTATACACAAAAGATCAAATCAAAGATCAAATATCTTCTCTAAATAGCTTTAACCTACAAGAAAGTAAGCTAAAGAAAGAGATAATGGAATTATCTGAGCGTCTTGAGTCTACGCTAAAGAAGATCGAAAAGATTGATATCATTCGTGAGCAATTTCCTGTCGAGAAATTAAGGGAAAACTACGAACTACAAAAAAGTCTGCAAAACCAACAAGATGTATTGGACGCAAAGCTAGACCTTGAATTACAGCGTCTTGAGAGTAAAAAGAAGTTAGCCAAAAAACTAAAGCCATGTTCTTGTACTGAGCACTTGCCGAAGTGCCAGTATGTCAAGGATGCCAACAAAAGCGCGTCTCAAATTGATGAACAAAAGTTAGTTATCTCAAGCGCTAAAAAAGATTTGCGTAACCTTAGATCAAGCTTGGATAATCTTTTGTCACAAGGTCTATCTAATAGATTAGAAAAATATGAAGAAATCATTAACAAGGCACAGTCACTAAAGCTCCAGCACTCCGAGATGCGCTTAAGCATGAAAGAGCTTGAAGGTGACCATCAAGGGGTATCGACATCTATAACATCTGGTAAAGCAACTCTACAAGAAATGAGGCTAAGATCTATAGACGAAGAAAAAGACAGGGCTGTTATTATGATGAAAAAGCAGCTAAAAAATATAGAGTCTAAAATCAACGAGCTAGATTCAGAACGACTGTACCTGACCGAACAAATTAGCATGTCCAAACAAAAGTCACTAACTCTGCTTGACGAACAGCAACGCTTTGGTGCAATAAAGAACAGATGGGAAACGTACAATACGTTTATACAGGCAGTTGATAAGCAAGGTATACCACTAACAATTTTGTCACTGCAGCTACCGCAGATTAATGGCGAGCTAAGAAAAATACTACAGGGTGTTGTTAATTTTGAATTAGTACTACACGCAGAGCTAGAAACTAATAATATGGATATATTAATAGACTATGGCGACTCTAGAAGAATAATCGAATCTGGATCTGGAATGGAAAAAATGATTTCTTCGTTGGCGCTCCGTGTGGCACTGATTAATGTGTGTAATGCTCCTCGTAGCGATGTTCTAATAATAGACGAAGGCTTTGGCGCTTTAGATGACAAAAGCATCGAAGCGTGCTCTAGATTACTAACATCGCTAAAGAAGCATTTCGCAAATATACTAATAATTTCACACGTAGATGCAGTGAAGGATGTCGTAGATAATATTCTAGATATAAGAAAGATCGGGAAAGACTCAAATGTTAGATGTGCATAATATATCATGTCACGTCCCAATAGATTGTCCCATCTGCCAGTTCATGATGAGAGACTCTAGAGACTCGACACAGCATCAACTAACAAATTGTTGTACCGACTGCTGGATTGGGTTTTTAGAACCTTTAAGAAAACTAAACGTAGATGATACCTATTTACCTAATAGTACAGAGATTAAGATTTATCGCGAAAAAATAATTCTTATGAATAACATGGAGAAATAAAGTGCTAAACTTAAGAGAAACAAGAGCGTTAGCTCAAGCAACAGAAACATCATGGGGTCATTCATCCTCTGATAGGAAGCTGACAAGTAAGCTACAAGATGATGTCTTAGAGTTACAACTAATGACTATAGTTCACTTTGCTGGTGAAAGAGCGTTGAGCCAACAGCTGGATGCGCAAAGAGACTACGCAAATGATATGTTTAAAGAGCAGCTTAAAAGAATAAAGGATGAGTTTAAAGAGTCGTGTGACAGGGCCTTGGTAGCAAAGGAAATTGACAGATCTGATGATCTAGAATTAATATCTGCTACGTCAAACTCTCCTCGAAAGATCGCGTACTTTAAGGCGAAAGTATTATTAAAGGTCTCTTAATCTATGCCTCCGTTGAATAAGCAAAAGCAAATAGCTGAGATTGTTAAGTGTGGAAAAGACCCCGCGTATTTTATAAATCGATACGTGCAGATCCAACACCCCTTAAAGGGAAGGATACCGTTTCATACATTTCCATTTCAAGATGAATGCTTGATTGCGTTTAACGAGCATAGATTCAACGTTGTTGTAAAATCTAGACAGTTAGGTCTCTCAACTTTGACAGCTGCGTATGCTGTGTGGCTAGCGATGTTTAGAAAAGATAAGAGCATTCTTATTATAGCAACGAAGTTAGCTGTTGCCCAAAACTTTATAAAGAAAGTTAAAATTGCCTTAACAGGTATACCGAAGTGGATGTGGATAACAGAGATAACTGCCAAAAATACTCAAGCTATAGAATTCAGCAATGGTTCTCAGATCAAGGCGGTTCCAACATCTGATGATGCCGGTAGATCGGAGGCTTTGAGCTTGCTTATAGTTGATGAAGCTGCGTTTATTAGAAATTTTGGTGACCTCTGGAAGGGCCTGTATCCTACTTTGTCTACTGGTGGACGTGCTATATTAGTATCTACTCCTAACGGCACTGGTGGGCAGTACTATGACATATACCATGGTGCTATAGAGAAAGACAACGATTTTAATCCAATCAAGCTTCCTTGGGACGTGCATCCTGAAAGATCTGATGTGTGGTTCGACAAAGAATCAAAGAATCTTAATAAACAACAGGTTGCTCAAGAGTTATTATGCGATTTTCAAGCTTCTGGTGAAACTTTTCTTTCTGCTGAAGAGATTGATGGTCTACAATCAAGTATCCGTACCCCAATAGAAAAGTGGGGGCCAGAAAATGGCATCTGGGTGTGGAAGTATTTTTTAGAAAACCACAACTATGTAATCTCTGCTGACGTTGCTAGAGGGGACGGAGCTGACTACTCTACATTTCATGTTATAGACACCACAGAGTCTGAAGTTGTAGCCGAATTTAAAGGAAAGGTTCCTCCTGACCAATTAGCTGTGATATTAGCTGAAGCAGGTCGACGATATGGTAATGCACTACTATGTCCTGAAAGTAATACATACGGATATGCAGTATTAATGAAGCTCCATGAACTTGGGTACAATAACATTTATTTTTCCAAAGAAAAGGATAAATTTAATGCAATGTACGGAGGTGGCCCTATTGGCAATGCCGGCTTCTCAACGCAAGGTCACAGTAGAGCGCAGATATTGACAAAATTAGAAGAAGTAATCAGAAATAAGAAAGTCTCTATATACTCATCTAGACTAGTATCTGAATTAAAAACATTTGTATGGAGCGGACAAAAAGCTCAAGCACAAAGAGGAAAAAACGATGATCTCGTCATGTCTTTGGCAATTGGTTTATGGTTATATGAATCATCATCGAAAAGTACAAAAAAATCTATAGATATGAATTCGGCAATGTTGGCAGCTTTTGCTGTAAACAAGTCGAAACAAGAACCTCGAAGAAGTCATGATAGTCTACGATACTTAGCTTCAAGAGGTATGCCTGTTACATTGGATGAATCACATCCCGCAATATCTGGCTCTATAGATTTTAAGTGGTTACTATAATTTCTATAATACTTAAAGCGTTATAAAGGAAAATATCAAATGGCAGAAAAAGGAAATATCTTTCAAAGGTTAACGCAGCTTTTTAGATCTGGTCCCACGATCAAAAGAAAAGTTCGTAAATCTTCGTCTACAGATATAAAGTCATCAGCCGTAGAAACATTCCGCCGCGCTCATAATGATGTTTATGCAAACACCATGAGTGCGTATGGTTCATTCGACAGAATGTCAAGATACAGTGACTTCAGCGAAATGGAATCCACACCCGAGATCGCTTCTGCGCTTGATATATACGCTGAAGAAACAGTGTCACCTGATGAGCAAGGTCGCGTTTTGCACATTTTTTGTGAGGATGATCTAAAGAAAGATATTCTTGAGTCGTTATTTTACGATACCCTAAACGTAGAATTCAATCTTGTCATGTGGGTTAGAAATCTCTGCAAGTACGGAGACTTTTTCTTGTTTAACGATATCGATCCAAATTATGGTGTTGTTAATGCGTATCCAATTCCTATATCAGAAATGGAAAGAGAGGAAGGGTTTGACCCTGAAGATCCATCTGCTGTAAGATTTCGCTGGTTAACGCAAGGTAACTCCACATTAGAAAATTGGCAAATTTCTCATTTTCGTCTTTTAGGTAACGATTCATTCTTACCGTACGGTTCTAGCGTCCTTGAGTCTGCTAGAAGAATATGGCGACAATTGATATTAATAGAAGATGCTATGCTGGTCTACCGTGTGATTAGAGCCCCAGAAAGAAGGGTATTCTACATTGACGTCGGTAATGTACCTCCAGAAGACGTACCAAACTACTTAGAGCAAGCAACCAGCGTGTTAAAGAAAGCTCCTGTTATAGATCGAGAAAGTGGAAAGGTTGACCTCCGGTATAATCCCATGAGCGTTGATGAAGATTACTTCATTCCTGTAAGAGGCGGCGACAGCGGTACTAGAATAGACTCCTTGGCTGGAGGACAAAATACTGCCGCCATTGAAGATGTCGAATATATTCAAAAGAAGCTCTTTGCAGCGCTAAAAATACCTAAGGCCTATCTTGGATATGATGAAGATATTGGTTCGAAAGCTACACTAGCACAAGAAGATATTCGCTTCAGTAGAACTATCCAGCGTATACAAAAAACCGTTATTGCTGAACTTAACAAATTGGCTATGATTCATCTGTACGTCCATGGCTTTGATTCGGAAGATCTTCTTGATTTTGAATTGCGACTCTCAAACCCATCATCTGTAGCACAGCTTCAAAAACTAGAGTTGATATCCAGCCGCTTTGACATCGCCGGCAAAATTCCTGAAGGAATGCTAGACCGACGATGGGTCCAGAAAAACGTTCTTGGATTAACAGACAAAGAAATCATCGCGATCCAAGAAGGAAGAATAAAAGATAAACTTGACGATGGTAGCGTCGAAGGTGCAGGAGCAGAGGCCGGCGGCGAAGAAGCCGGAGGAGGAGATGAAGGTGGCGGTCTATTCTCTGGTGATAAACCAGAAGGAGATCAGCTTTTAACGGCGGAGCCAAGAAAAAAATACTCCTTTACCGACGATGAAGACACTAGTGATGAAGATGATGATTTTGTAGACTTATCTAAACTATCCATAAATGATCCAGACGCACCTCTAAAAGCTCAGCAAGTCGTCAATAAATACAAGCCCAAAAAACAATCCCGTGGCCCTTTAACTACACATATGCCTGATTTTAAAACTATGGTAACACATGGTAGATCACAAGACTCGATGAGGCGCCCATACGGCGATGATTATCTTAAACCTGCTTTTGAAGGAATGGATTACGATGAGGGTGATAGTTATGTATATAGGGACGCACCTCGACCGGTAATGACACCGGAAATGAAGAGTGTCTTTAAGTCATTGGTAAACATTTTAGATCCTAAAGGCGGAGTGCTTCTAGAAGGAGCAAACGAAAATGAGGGAAAAGCAATTCCACTCGATGAATACGAAGCCGGAGAAATAGATGAAAGTTAAACATAACAAAAAAAGAAACGTAGGACTACTTTTCGCTCAGTTGTCTCAGCTTGTATCTGAGTCAATGGTTGAAGGTGATGCGAATAGAGCTAATAAGACATTAACTCTTATAAAGAAGCATTTTGTACCTAAGTCCGAATTATTTAAAGAGTTCCGGTTATTTCGTGCCATTATGGTCACTTCTGTGCCGACAGACTCTTTAGCTAGTTCAATAATCTCTGAAGCAAAAACTGCCTCTAAGAATATTAACATGAAGTTGCTGACTCAACAGAAGTCTGCGCTTATAAAAGATATAAACTACGAATTGAATGAAGGTAACTTCTACAATCGTAGAGTAACTGATTATAAGACATTCGCAACAGTCCAGACTCTGCTATCTGAGTGGCGAAGTGAGTCTCCAGACTTATCTGTCATAGGAAAGTTTGAGCCTGAGCTTCATTATCATTTATTAAGAGAGAAAAAGATCAAAGATCTTGAAGAGCTTAAGTCGACAGACGTGAATTATCTTGTAGTGGATATTATGAGAAAAAAGATAGAAGAAAAGTTTAGAGCGCAACTTAACTCTGGACAGCTATCTCTCTTAAAAGAGTACGTATTTTCTAACAACGATAAAGACAGTTTTTTGAAAAAGCTAGTGAGTATAAAATCTTCAACAATATCTACACTTGACAAGTTTGAAAAAGCATGTAATAACAAGATTATAGAAAGCCAAATACCACAAGTTAGAAAATCCGTTGCATCTCTTTCTGTTGAAAATGTAGATGATGAAACTATTTCTAGATATTTGACTTTAATGAAGATAACTGAAGAGTTGACGACTGGAGAAGAAACTAATGGATAATTTAAAGCTTTTGACAGAGTGGAGCCCTTGGCAATATTCTAAAGAAATGATAGAAGAGTCTAAGCAGAGTAACGACGGCCGAGTAGTCATGAAGGGTGTTCTTCAAAAATCAGACACCCTAAACCAAAACGGCAGAATTTATCCAAAAGTAATCCTCGAGCGCGAAGTAAGAAATTATCAAAAATTTATTGCTGAAAATAGAGCTCTAGGAGAGTGTGACCATCCTGATAGTTCTGTTGTAGAGCTTAAGAATGCTTCTCATATTGTTAGAGAAGCTTACATGGACGGCGATGTTTGTTACGGTATGATCGAACTACTAAACACTCCGTCTGGTAAGATACTACAGAGTTTGGTAGAGTCTGGCGTTACACTTGGTATATCCAGCCGTGGCGTAGGTTCTACAAAGAGGAACGGCGATGTCGATGTTGTTCAGGATGATTTCCAGCTAATATGTTGGGATTTTGTTTCTGAGCCCTCAACACCCGGTGCCTTTATGATGAAGGAAGGTATTGAGGTCCGCCGGAACGACCTTGATAAAGTTTTTAACAAGTCTGATCGTATTCACCGTGCGTTTAATGATGTAATCAGTTGGGGTAATGAAAAATGAGTTCTAAATGGCCTACACCCGGTCTAAATTTTACCGCCGAGTATCAAAGAAGTGGTATTCCATTTGTGACGTCTTCTCTTTCACAAGAAGTTAATGCAACTACACCTGTAAGAATTTCATTCCCCCGTGTGACTAGGTGGGTTGAGATTGTACCGTTTAATAACGATTCTGCAGCCTATCTTAAATGCGGCTTCACCTCGAACGGTGTTATTAGCGCCGGCGCAGTGACTGGCTCATATTTCGTTGAGTATGACGATGACGGCGACGTAAAGTTTAATACGACGATACCTGAACCAAGCGCATATGAAATGTCTGCAACTGCTAGAAATTGGTTTGCTTTACCGGTAGCACAGTCATCAGTACGTCTAGAAGTTGCCTGTACAGATTTATTTATACTGACGAATGCGAGCGAGTGTGATGTATCTGTAATCGCTGGACTAACTAACATTCCGGCATCAGACTTAGTTCTGTCTGGCGCGAATGGAAATTACGGAGTAGGATAATATGGCTAAAATGTCTAGAAACGGTCTCAAGTCTCTCGTAAAAGAATGCTTATTTGAGATTTTGTTAGAATCTACAGAAAGTAATACCGGAAAAATTACGGAAGCTCGTAAAGTTCTTAAGAGCGATAAGAAGCTTACTTCTCGTCGCCCAGCGCTTGACATGATAACTAATAATCCGCAACGAACTGCGACTCCGAAAAAACTCGACGTCTCTCATTTAACAGAAGATCCAATTATGGCAGCGATATTTCAAGATACCGCTGCCACCACGTTAGTTGAGCAATCAGACGCAGAGCGAGGAAAAGTTGCTAGGGGAGCCGGCGATGCCGCGGCTCGCACAGCATCACAGAGTGATCCAACGCAGCTCTTTGGAGCAGCTGCACAAAATTGGGCTGCATTAGCATTTGATGATAAATAAGAAAAAAAGGCTGGACACAGCATACTTACGAATAGGTCAGGAGGATTTGACATGACTAAAAATATTAAATTAACACCTTCTCTTCTTAGAAGAATCGTTCTAGAAGAAAAGAAAAAGATTATGGAAACCCTTGAACAGGGTAAAGAAGAGTCAGAAAAGGTATCAGCAGAAGAAACAGACGCTGATGAGTTGGCTGACGCTCTGGAAAAAGATATAGATTTTATGGCTGCTTTAAAGATTCAAGAGAGCATGCTAAAGAAGAAGTTTAAGAAAGTTCAACTTGCCAAAAGACGTCTTTATAAAAAGATTAATGAACGCAAAAATTAAACCACTTACAAAAAGGAACCGTTGAAATGCCAACACATACACAAAAAACAGTAGAACACCTAGCGACAGTTAGAGATATGGGATCTTCTGATTCCGCAACGGTTAAGGCTTCTTTTCCAGGGTCCC
>TARA_R110001599_G_scaffold7000_6_pt1 | contig 25498 bp, 24 predicted proteins | sample TARA_R110001599 | Tara Oceans TARA_R110001599 (sample SAMEA4398360) | marine metagenome | biome: Polar Biome; feature: [MES] marine water layer (ENVO:01000295) within the mesopelagic zone...; material: water (ENVO:00002006), including particulate matter (ENVO:01000060) such as......
TACGCCACTATCCTATTATCCGCTCAGCCTCTGGCCCTGGCAAACTGCAATAAAAGCGGTGTTTCTCGATCGCGTTGATATCGTCTCCAGCTATGAGCGCGAGGTGCACAGCCCCAATCTCGACATGAAAATCCCGTCGGTGATTGCGCTGAAGAAATATATCAAGCCGTCCGAATATCCGGCCTTCACCCGGTTCAACCTGTTCCTGCGCGACAAGTTCGAATGCCAATATTGCGGATCACCCAATAATCTGACCTTCGATCACGTCATCCCGCGCCGCCAGAATGGCCGCACGACCTGGGAGAATGTCGCCACCGCCTGCCTGCCATGCAACCTCAAGAAAGGCGGCCGGACACCGAAAGAGGCGCATATGCAGCTCGCCAACCGGCCGATCAAACCGACCAGCTGGCATCTGCAGGAACATGGCCGGGCTTTCCCGCCCAATTTCCTCCACGATACATGGCACGACTGGCTCTACTGGGATATCGAGCTGGAGAGCTGACTCGCCCAGGCTTGCTCAATCCTCGATGGCAAGAAACCGGAATGTCTGGCCGAGACTGTTGAAAATCCCGTGCGCGAATATCAGCGGCATGATGTTTTTTCGTCCAAACCAGAGATACATCAACGCAAATGCGAAGCCACCCGCGCCGGTGATCAGGGCGCCGTGCATGCCTTGATAATAATAATGGCGATATCCGAAAAATATCGAGGAGAAAAGCGCGGCGGCAAGGTCCGCCTTCATGCCGCCGCCGAAGGCAACGCTCGTCCGATCGATGACAAAAGCGCGGAACAATAATTCCTCGAAAAAGGAACCGTGAGTCCAGACCAGCAGCATGATCACAATATAGGCCGCCAGATTGCCTTCGATATGATCAAATCGCCCGCTCGCGCCGACATCTTCGAAAAACGCATCGGCAAACAGCTGCATTATCTGCGTTGCAGCAATGAAGGCGATCATCGAAACCAACGTCAGACCGACCGTCCTCCACCAGTTTTCCGGCCAGCGGAACCCGAGATCTTTCCATCCCAACCCCCTGCGTCGTAGCAGGATGGTACCGATAATCATCGCCGAAACCGTCGAAGCAGGGCCTGCGTAAAGATAGCTAAACGGCAGCACTGATTGCTTGACGATGACCAGCACCGCCAGAATTATCAGCAGGTCGAGCAAAGCGCCCGGGTCGAAGCGGCCGACCTGCTTTGTTGGCGATCCATCTGATTCAGAAATGCCTGACATATGCCCCCGCCCTCAGCCTAAGTGTATTAGGCCCATATAACACCAGACATAATTCTTGCAAGCGCGCAGAATTTCTTGACCAAAACCCTGTTGCGGTGCAGCACAGGCCCATGACAGAATCCCTCACCGTCCGCCAAAATCCTGACATCAAATATCTCGGCAAATTGCTCGGCGATGTCATTCGTTCTTATGGCGGAGAGGAGCTGTACCGGCGCACCGAATATATCCGGTCGACCAGCGTCGATCGCCACCGCGGTCTCGCCGACGCGGATGCGATAGATCCCGGTCTGGATGCCCTGTCGCTCGATGAAACGCTGGCGTTTGTGCGCGGATTCATGCTGTTTTCGCTGCTCGCCAATCTGGCCGAAGATCGTCAGGGCGTCGCAGCCGAAGAAGGCGCGACCGTGATCGAGGCGATAGAATTGCTCGCCAGCGAGGGTGTAGACAAGCAAGCGGTGCTGAATTTGCTCGACGAGGCGCTGATCGCGCCGGTGCTGACCGCGCATCCGACCGAGGTGCGGCGCAAGAGCATCATCGATCATAAATCCCGCATCGCCGAACTGTTGCTGATGAAAGACGACGGCGAAACCGAAACTCCGCAAGGCGACATGCTGGACGCCGCGATCATGCGTCAGATCGCGCTGCTCTGGCAGACCCGGCCTCTGCGCCGCGAGCGCTTGTTCGTCACCGACGAAGTCCAGATTTCGCAAAGCTACATGAAGGATGTATTCCTTCCGGTGCTTCCCCGGCTCTATGCAAAATGGGAATCAATTCTGGGCGCGCGCCTGCCCAGTTTCCTAAAGCTCAACAGCTGGATTGGCGGCGACCGGGACGGTAACCCCTTTGTCGACGCCGGTGCCATGGAAGAAGCGCTTTCGCGGGCGGCCGAAACCGTCATCGGCTATTATCTGATGCGCGTCCACGCATTGGGCGCCGAGCTTTCAATCTCCACCGAACTTGCGGACGTCCCCGAAGCTGTCCTTGCACTCGCCGACGCAAGCGGCGATGATTCGCTCAGCCGCAAGGACGAGCCCTACCGCCGCGCGCTGTCGGGGATTTACGCCCGGCTGTCCGCCACCCATCTCAAACTGTGCGATCACGTCCCGGGCCGCATGTCTCCGATTTCCGCCAAGGCTTATGACAACCCGCAACAGTTGCGAGCGGACCTTGTCGTACTGGCGCGCGGGCTCAAGTCCGCTGGCAAAGGCGTTTTCGCTACCTCCGGAGCGCTGGGCCGGCTGATCCGGACGGTCGAACTGTTCGGATTTCACCTCGCCACTCTCGACATGCGGCAGAACAGCAAGATCCACGAACGAGTGGTTGCGGAACTGCTGAAACGCGCCGGGGTCGAGGACGATTATCTGGCTCTGGACGAACCGGCCAGGGTCGAAAGACTGCGCGCGGAACTGGCGAACAACCGGCCGCTGTTCAGCCCGTGGACCGAATATTCCGAAGAAACCACGAAGGAATTGCAGATCATCCGCGCTGCTGCCGAGGCGCATCGCAAATATGGCCCCGAGGTCATCACCAATTATAACATCAGCAACGGCGAAAGCGTTTCGGATATATTGGAAGTCTATGTCCTGTTGATGGAGACCGGCCTCTATCGCGCCCCGACAGAAAACGGCAAGCCGCCGACCTGCCCGGTGATGGCGGTGCCGTTGTTCGAAACCGTTGCCGATCTTGAAAACGCACCCGCCGTGATGACCGATTTCTTCGCCATTCCGGAAATGCATGCGCTGACCAAGGGCCGCGGTCATCAGGAAGTGATGATCGGCTATTCTGACAGCAACAAGGACGGCGGCTATCTTACTTCGACCTGGAGCCTGTTCAAGGCGAGTGATGCATTGATCCCGATATTCGAAAAAGCCGGAATCAGGATGCAGCTTTTTCACGGACGTGGCGGTGCCGTGGGGCGCGGCGGTGGTTCGGCGTTCGGAGCCATCAAGGCCCAGCCCAAGGGAACCGTCGCCGGCCGCATCCGTATCACCGAACAGGGTGAGGTGATCGCCGCAAAATATGGCACGGAAGATGTCGCAGAAGCCAATCTGGAAGCGATGACATCGGCGGTGCTGATCAATTCGCTGGAGCCCGATCACAGGGACGCCAGGGTCCAGGCCGAGTTCGGCGTGGCGATGGACCAGATTTCGCAGATCGCGTTCACCGAATATCGCGATCTGGTGTATGGCGACGATGCGTTTCGTACATTTTTCCGCCAGATGACCCCGCTGACCGAAATCGCCAAGCTCAAGATCGGCTCGCGCCCCGCCAGCCGGACGAAAAGCGACAAGATCGAGGATCTGCGAGCGATCCCGTGGGTCTTCAGCTGGGCCCAGGCCCGGGTGATGCTGCCCGGCTGGTATGGCGTCGGACAGGCGCTGACCGCGTTTGATGACAAGGAAAAGTTGAAAGACATGGCGCAAAGCTGGCCGTTCTTTCAGGCGTCGCTCTCCAACATGGAAATGGTGCTGGCCAAATCCGACATGGGCATCGCCGCCCGTTATGCCGGGCTGGTCGAGGATCAGGACATGGGACAGGCGTTTTTCGGCCGCATCCGCTCCAGCTGGTACCAGACGCGCGACATATTGCTCGAGATTACCGACCAGCCGCATCTGCTGGCGAAAAATCCGTCCCTGTTCAACAGCATCGAGTTACGGTTGCCCTATATCGAGCCGCTCAACCATCTCCAGATCGAACTGATGAAACGCCTGCGCGCGGGCGAAGACGATCCGCGCATCGGAGAAGGAATCCAGTTGTCGCTCAACGCGATCGCCACCGCACTGCGCAATAGCGGCTGATTCACGGCTCTGGTAACGGCAATGTCTTTATATTGCAGCAAAGCCTAGCCTTTCCCGCACCAAATCCCTAAATGCCAAACATGCATTTTCTGGATCAAGCGAAAATATATGTCAGCTCGGGTCAGGGCGGCCCCGGTGCCGTCGGATTCCGGCGTGAGAAATATATTCAATATGGCGGCCCCGATGGCGGCAATGGCGGCAAAGGCGGCGACATTGTCTTCCTTGCGGTCGAAGGCCTCAACACGTTGATCGACTTTCGCTATGCCCAGCATTTCAAAGCCCCGCGCGGCAAAGGCGGCGCAGGCCGCAACAAGACCGGCGCGGGCGGAGAAGATCTGGTCATCAAGGTACCGGTCGGCACGCAAATATTGTCGGAAGACAAGGAGCATGTACTGATCGACTTCACTCGGGAAGGTCAGCGCGCGACTTTCCTCGAAGGCGGAATCGGCGGCCGCGGCAATGCCAGCTACAAAAGCTCGACCAATCGCGCTCCGCGCCAGCACCAGCCCGGCGAAATGGGCGAGGAAGCGGCACTGTGGCTGCGGCTCAAACTGATTGCGGACGCTGGCCTTGTCGGACTGCCCAATGCCGGCAAATCGACGCTGATCAATAAAGTGACCAACGCAGGCGCGAAAGTCGGCGCCTATCCGTTTACGACCATCCATCCACAGCTCGGAGTAGTCCGGCATAAAAGCCGTGAATTCGTACTCGCCGACATTCCGGGCCTGATCGAAGGCGCGGCCGACGGCGCCGGCATCGGCGATCGCTTTCTCGGTCATATCGAGCGGTGCCGGATATTGCTCCATCTCGTCGATGCCACCGGCGATGATCCGGTGAAGGCCTGGAAAACGGTCAGCAAGGAACTGGAAAAATATGGCGGCGGACTTGCCGAAAAGCCCCAGATACTGGCGCTCAACAAGGCAGACCTGCTCGATGAAGAGCTGATGGCCGACATCGCCAATCAATTGCGGGCTGCCGGAGCAGAGCATGTTCTGCCGGTCTCCGGAGCAACCGGCGAAGGGCTTGATGCCGCGCTCGACAAGATTCTCGAGGCGGTTGGCGCGAATAGCTCGATCGAGAACAAGGGCCAGACAACGCCTGGCCTGGATGACGAGGACGATGCCAAGGAATGGTCACCACTGTGAACACCTCGACCGGGGATACGATCGTCGTCAAGGTCGGTTCTTCCCTGCTCGTCGGTGAGGACGGACAGGCGCGGCGAGACTGGTTGAAAACGCTGGTTTCGGACATCGCCAAACGCCATCGGGCGGGCGACAATATCATCATCGTTTCATCGGGATCGATCGCTCTGGGCGCGCGCAAGCTCGGCCTGGACAAAGGCGGCCGAGCCAGCCTCGCCGAAGCGCAGGCCGCGGCGTCGGTTGGACAGATCGCGCTGAGCAGCCTGTGGTCGGAATTGCTCGCGGAGCATCAGATCGCCGCCGCCCAGATGTTGCTGACTCTCGACGACATGGAAGATCGCAAGCGCTATCTCAACGCGACGGCAACGCTGGAAAAATTGCTCGAACATCGTGCCATTGCGGTAATCAACGAAAATGACAGCGTCGCGACCGACGAAATCCGCTTTGGCGACAATGACCGGCTGGCAGCGCGGGTCGGCCAGGCGGCATCGGCGGACCGGGTACTGCTGCTATCAGACATAGACGGGCTGTACGATCGCCGACCGGGCAGCGAAACCAACGGGCAATTCATCGGCATGGTCGAAACGGTCGACGACAATATCATGGCAATGGCCGACGGCAGTTCGTCCTCCGGACTCGGGTCCGGCGGGATGACGTCCAAGCTGGAAGCCGCCAAGATTGCCAATCTCGCCGGGATCGAACTGTCGATCATCTCGGGCCGGGAAGACCATCCGCTGGAACGTTATGCGCTGACCAATGTCGGGACCCTGTTCAAGGCAGGCGATGGCGCAGGCGCCCGCAAGTCATGGCTGGGCGGACGATTGACCTCCGCAGGCACGATCACCATCGACACCGGCGCGGTCGCCGCCCTGCAGTCGGGCGGCAGCCTGCTGGCGGCCGGTATCATCACCATCGACGGCCAGTTTGAACGCAGCGACGTGGTCGAAATCAAGGACGAGAACGGCCAGACGATCGCGCGTGGTCTCTCGGAATATGGCGCGATGGATTGCGCCCGGATCATTGGCCGCCGCAGTTCGGAACTCGAGACCCTGCTCGGCTACGCGCCACGCAGCGCGGTGGTTCACCGCAACCAGATGGTGCTGGTTTAGTCACCGTGGCCGGCACTGACCAGAAAACAATCGCTATTACCGGCGCGACCGGTTTTGTCGGCGGCCGGATGCTCGATCTGGTGGTCCGCGAAGGATATGTAGTCCGCGCATTGACCCGCCGCAAACAGGATGATCGGCCCAATGTCACCTGGGTACGCGGTGCGCTCGATGATCGAGCTAGCCTCGCCAGCCTGTGCGGCAGCGCCGATATAATCCTGCATATAGCCGGAGTCGTCAACGCCCCGGACCGGGCCGGATTCGAGGCCGGAAATGTCGCCGGCACATTGGCGGTGATTGAAGCCGCCAAACAGGCAGGAACCAAGCGTTTCATCCATGTTTCATCGCTGGCGGCGACCCAGCCGAAGCTTTCGGTCTACGGCGAGACCAAGGCGACGGCGGAAAAGCTTGTCGCCACCAGCGGACTCGACTGGACCATCATCCGCCCGCCCGCCGTCTATGGCCCCGGCGACGGCGAGATGCTGGAACTGTTCAAAATGGCGCGCCTGGGCTTTGTCACCCTGCCGCCCGATGCCGATGGCAGGCTGTCGGTCATCCATGTCGAAGACCTGTGCCGTGCGCTGCTAGCACTGTTGCCGGAACAGGAGGAATTGACGGCCCAGACCTATGAAGTGGATGACGGTAAGACCGGTGGCTGGACCCAGGCCAGCTTTGCCAAAGCGATCGGCTGGGCAATCGGCAAACGCATCACCACCATCGGTTTGCCGAAAATGCTGTTGCGCCTTGGTGCCAGAGCCGATCGTCTGATCCGCCGCGACAAGGCCAAGCTGACCGATGATCGGGTCAACTATTTTTGCCATGACGACTGGACGGTAGATCCGCAAAAAAGCCTGCCAAAAAAACTCTGGCTTCCACAGATAGAAACCCGTGAAGGGCTCAAGAATACCGCAAAATGGTATCGCCAGAACGACTGGCTGTAAGTTTTTTCACATCACCGGCCCGGCCAATTGTTCGAATATATAGGCTATGAAGGTGAGCGTTAATCCGGAAAGAAAAACCCGATAGGCCCAGCCCAGAAACCGGTATTTCTTGCGTTCGAGAACCAGACCCATTTGATAGATATCGCGAAGCATCGCGCGATAAGTTGATTCCTGACTCAGCAATTCCTTCTCCAGCAGATGATCGATGAATTCGTCTTCGCTGAGCTTCGAAAATCCGCCGAAAAACAGCATATTTGGCGAATTGTCCTTCCACGGCGTGACCGACGGCATCACCGCCAGAGCAGCAAGTCCGGCCGATCCGAACGCGGAGATGGCGAGGATGAGGAGTGGCAAGGACATATTGTCGGCCTGACTTTGACCAACGGCAAGGGTGAACACCACAAATGTCGCACCAATCAGCATATTCGCCTTGTTATCGGCCATTACACTCAACTGCACATGGTGACGCTGAGTGGTGCCGAGCGCATAAACGACCTCGTCCGGCCATTTGTTGCCGTCATCCATAAACTACTCTCCGAAAAGAAAAACACGATATGGCGGAAGAGTGGCAGAAAGCTTGCAATCGGGCAAGACAAGGCACGCATTGTGCCGCTTTTGCGCCTTATTCGCTTGCCAATGGTGCTCATGTCTTGGCAAAGGTCGGGAACAGCAAATTTGAAAGCATATTATGGCAAATCGCGAAGACATCATGGCAAAGATCAGCGAACTGATTGGCCCGTTCAACAACAAGGGCGTCGCCTTGACGCCGGAAACGACCTTTCAGGGCGATCTCGAATGGGACAGCCTGACGGTCATGGATTTTGTCGCCGCTGTCGAAGATGAATTCGACATCATCATTACGATGAACATGCAGGCCGACATTGAATCCGTCGGCCAGCTCTCCGACGCTGTCGCAAAGTTGATGGAAAACTAGAGCCCGACACCCGTTCGCCCTGAGCTTGTCTAAGGGTCGCACGAGCGGGTGGTTCGCATTTCGACAGGCTCAGGACTAACGGAAACAAAGAATGACCGATCTACTCAGTAAATTCGACCCGCTGATTCAGGAGCGCGAGACGCTTCTGGCCACCGGCGTCAAGGACCCCTTCTCGCTGGTCATGGAAGAGGTGATCTCGCCGACCGTCGCGATCTGCGAAGGCAGGGAAACCATTTTGCTCGGCACCTATAATTATATGGGCATGACCTTTGACGATGACGTTCGCCAGGCCGGCCTGAAAGCGCTCGAAGAATTCGGGTCGGGCACCACCGGCAGCCGCGTGCTCAACGGAACCTACAGCCTGCACCGCGATTGCGAGGAAGCGCTCAAGGAATTTTACGACATGGACCACGCGATGGTCTTCTCCACCGGCTATCAGGCCAATCTGGGGATCATCTCGACGCTCGCCGGCAAGGGCGACTATGTCATTCTCGACATCGACAGCCATGCCTCGATCTACGATGGTTGCGCGATGGGCAATGCCGAGATTGTCGCCTTTCGTCACAATGATGTCGAAGCGCTGGAAAAACGGCTGAAGCGCCTGCCGCCCGAAGCCGGCAAACTGGTTGTCCTCGAAGGCGTCTATTCGATGCTGGGCGATGTTGCGCCGCTAAAGGAAATGGTCCGCATCTGCAAGGAAAACGGCGCGATGGTGCTGGTCGACGAAGCCCACTCGATGGGCTTTATCGGCGAAAACGGTCGCGGCGTTTGCGAAGACCAGGGCGTGATTGACGATGTAGATTTCATCATCGGCACGTTCAGCAAGAGCGTCGGCACGGTCGGCGGTTTCTGCGTCTCCAACCATCCGAAATTCGAAATCCTGCGGCTGGTCTGCCGCCCCTATGTCTTCACCGCCAGCCTGCCGCCTAGCGTGATGGCAACCGCCAGCACCTCGATCCGCAAGCTGATGCACAGCGGCAACAAGCGCGCCCATCTGTGGGAAAATAGCAAGAAGCTCCACAAGGGCCTGCGCGATCTCGGCTTCTCCCTTGGTACCCCCGAGGCGCAAAGCGCGATCATCGCGGTGATCATGCCCGATCTCGAAAAAGGCGCAATGATGTGGCAGGCGCTGCTCGCCGAAGGACTTTATGTCAATCTCGCCAGACCGCCGGCGACACCGGCCAACATGACCCTGCTCCGCTGCTCGCTTTGCGCAGAGCATACAAGCGAGCAGGTCGACCAGATATTGGGCATGTTCGAAGCGGCCGGGAAAGCGGTCGGGGCCATTTAGGGATGCCGCGGCTTAATCCTTTGCGATGGCATTGGATTATAGCGGTCATATTCTTGCCAGCGCTCGCATTGCTCGCGGGATTGGTTCTCGGACAACGTAGCGCTGCGATAATGATGCTCCCCTGGCCCTTGTGGCTGGCGTGGCGTTTTGACAATCAGTCCGGTACATTCCTGATGCTGGCGATATTGGTATATATCGTATTTGCGGTCATCGCTTTTCTACTGGCCGGACTGGTTGCGATTTCTACTTATGCTTCCGTTAGCTAAAACAGCTGACAATCTATCCCGCCTTACGACCATCAGCTTCCACAAATCGCCGCAGCGCAGCGTTGATCCGGGTTTGGTACCCTTTGCCCGACTGCTTGAACCAGTGCAGCACGTCGGCATCGAGCCGCAAGGTCACCTGTTCCTTCACAGGCCGGTAAAATTTGCCCCGCTCGGCTGCTGCCCAGTCGGTCACTTCGGGGGCATCGGAAAGATCGATATCCTCATTCTGCATCGCATCCAGTGCGACCAGTTCCTTCTCCAGCTTGGAGGCGAGTTTTTCAGATTCCTTCTTCATAAGCATGTCTCTCATATGCGGTCGCTTTTCTGGCACTGATAATCCTGCCACCGCTTTCATCGTCGAACCAGGTATGGACCACCAGCAGCGTTGCGGTGCTCACCCGGCCGATTGTTATCCAGCGGTTGCCATCAGGATGGGAGTCCGGTTGACTCAGGTGCAGCGGATCAGCAAAAACCAGAACCGCCAGTTCAAACGAAACACTATGTTTCGCCTTGTTGGCAACCGCCTTGCGTTGATCCCAGCGCCACTCCATTTGTAACTACAAATATGTAACTACGTGCAATTTGTCAATAGCGGAACATATCTATGACCAACTCTATTCTCATCGAACAGCGCGGCGCGATTGAAATATTGACGCTCAACCGCCCCGACAAGCTCAACACGATGAACGAGGAGATGATCTTCGCGCTGCAGGACTATTTCCGCGGCCTGCAGAAACGCCACGATATCCGCGTGGTCCTGTTCCGCGCCGAAGGCCGCGCCTTTTGCGCGGGCCTCGATATCGGCGGCTGGAAAAATGATGGTTCTCGGGGGCAGGTCCAGCATGTCTGGAACACCCAGCGTTCGATCGCCACGGTGATGCAGCTGATGCGGCAATGCCCGCAGCCGATTATTGCGCTGGCGCAAGGGGCTGCTTGCGGCGGCGGTTTCTCGCTGTTGCTCGCCAGCGACGTGCGCTTTGGTGCGCCGTCGCTGAAGATGAACGCCGCCTATATCAAGATCGGACTCGGTGGCTGCGATATGGGATCGAGCTATTTCCTGCCGCGTATGGTCGGCGCATCGATTGCGTCGGAGCTCATCCTGACCGGCCGTTTCATTCATGCCGAACGGGCAGAAAAGCATGGTCTGATCAGCGAAGTCGTCGAGGAGAGCAAACTGCTCTCGACCGGCCTGTCACTGGCGGAAGAAATGCTCGACACCGCGCCAATGGGGCTGCGCCTGTCGAAGGATGCGCTGAACCGCAATATCGATGCACAGAGCTTCGAGGCAGCGCTCGCCATCGAGGACCGGCAGCAGGTGATGCTGTCGATGACAGAAGACAGCCGCGAGGCCGCCAAGGCGTTTTTTGCCAAGCGGAAACCCGACTACAAGGACCGGTGATCTGTTCCATTCGCCCTGAGCTTGTCGAAGGGCCGCCATGGTAAGCAGTGCAACGATCCTTCGGCAGGCTCAGGACGAACGGGCGATTGTTCTTTACTACTTGATCGCCCCACCGGCAATCAACCGCGGCAACATCGTCAAAGCCCCCAGGATCGGCCATTTGCGTTGCCAGGGCTTGATCTCGTAATCGGTCCCGGCGTGCCGGTTGATCTTCCACGCCAGATAATCGATGCCGCCGGCATAGGTGGCCGAAGCCTTGGCCAGTCTCGCGAGGGTGAGCAATTTGCCATTGCGCCGCAATTGCCGCCATCTTTTCTCGACCGCGTCGCGCGAGGCAATTATCTTGAGTGGCTTGCCCTGCGTCCGGTTGCGCTCGGCGATTGCCGCCACGACAGCGGGGCCAAATCGCGCATATCGTTCGGGATCGGCATCGACGACGGAATCGGAGCGGTCCTTGCGCTCGGCGCGCAATTCGGCGCCGTAGGTCAGTTCAAAGCCCCTTTTCCAGAGATCCTCGATACTATGTTCCGCGCCGATATCCATCATCGGGAAGCTCATGTCGAACAGGGTGATCGCAGCGCCTTCGATCGCCTCGACCGCTTGAGTCTGCGCGGCCTCGTCCGCTTGCCAGACCAGACGCGAGGGCTGCGCAAACCGCGCCCATACGCTGACCGCGCTGGCGGTAATCCGGTTCAGCCTGTAAAAGTCGTCCTCGCTCAGCACCGCCACCTTGGCGATCAGCCCGTCATGCTCCGCCGGAAACACATTCGGCGGCAACCGCCTGTTCGCACCCACCAGCCAGCTCTTGCCATAAGCGGCCTCGTAACCGGAAACGATCAGATAGAAATCGAGCATCTGTCCATCGAGTTCGGTGGTCCGCAGGCAGGAGCCGTAGAATAATACCGACCGCGACGCCTCGCCATATTGCGCTGCAATGGATGCCGCAAAAGCCGCAACCCGCTTATCGACGGGCTGGGCCAGCTCTTGTGCAATTAATGACTTGAGTTCGCTCACGCGACACGTCCTAGCTCAAGCGGCGAGCCGAAGGAAGGACACTGGTTTGGTCGATTTCAGCACGATCGGATGGCCGGGCTGGGCGGAGAATAGCTCCCCGTCCATCAGCACGTTGCTGCCCTCGCCCTCGATCCGGATCATGTCACCGCGTTCCAGATGGATGCCCTTCTGGACATTCTTGCCCAGCCGGCCGAAAATGACCGAAAGCAGAAATCGCACGATGGCGCCGGCTTGCTGATCAATCGCGAGAAACTGCATTCGTCCGATCGCATTCTTGTTCCGCATCGACCGCTTCATCAGCAAAAGCCGTTCGAGCGTCGTCACGATCAGCACGGCAAAATTGCCCTGGAACTGGCCGTCGCGGATCAGCGATATCTTGATCGGGGTCGACCGTTTGGGCAGAAATTTCGCCTTGATGCCGAATAGCACCGACGCGAGCGCCGCGAAGACCGTCAGCACATGGGCCGCCGCATTGGGCAATCCGAGCGGATATATCTTGTGACGGCAATAGAGAATGAACTCCGACAATCCTGCGCCGCCGAGAAACATGCCGAGCACGACCTTGCTGTCCTTGCCGCCATCGGAAAGCGCGATCAGTTCGCGGTCGACCAGATGCTCGTGCAAATCATGTTTGGCCAGCTCGACGATCCGCTCTAGCGCCTTGAGCGGATTGCCTTCCGATCCGAGGTCGAGCGCGATCAAATTGGTCTTGCCGTTGGGAAGGACCGCAACCGGCGGGGGATTGTCGCCGAAATGGCCGCCCTGGTATAATTCGGTCAACGCCGCCTGCACCGTGCCGTCACCGCCATTGATGACCAGCACTTTCGGCTTCACCCGGGCAATGGTTTCCAGAGCCTTGGCAATCTCGTCGACATGGTCGACTTCATAATGGAAAACATCGCTGTTTTTGACGCAATAAGACCGAACTTCCGGCAATATCGCCCGGTTCCCGGTTGAGTTGGGATTTGAAAGAAGTGCGACATTTGCCATTATTGGGCCCTATCCCCGCGAACAGATTTGCATCATCTGTATTTCATGTTGATGTTGATTGACTTGACTTCGTTGCCGACGTTGAAAGCGGTTTTCTTGTAGCTCGGTTTGCCGAGATTGAAGATATTGATGCTCGGGTTATTCGACATGCCGCCGCCGTCGCCAAATATGTCGGTCTTGCCATTGGCATTGATGTCGTGACGAATCGCGATCGCATAGGTGCCGGCGGACGGCACTGGCAAACAGAATTGCATGTTCCCGGCCTTGGCGGGAGCCTCGACTCGGTGGAGCCATGCGCCGGTCTTCAGCCACTCTGACGACGTACCGCGATAGGTCTGCACCCGCATCTTGCCGTTGGATTCCTTGACGCCGCTGACATTGACCAGAACGGCCGGGCCAGCGCCCGCCTTGCATCTGCCAAGATCATTGGAAATCACCTGCCCGCCCGCCAATGCGGGGGCAGCAGAAAGCAAAATAGTGGTGGACAATGCGATGGATGCCGCAAATTTCAACATGACGTAGTAACTCCTAGTCGTTATACCCGCGCCATTACTCCGGCTCGGACAAGAATCAGCCCCCGATCTGCCTACGGCTATGGATTTGATTTGCGGCGAAAACATGGTGAGAGGGCGACAACAAGTTGAAACTGCTGACTTCCACCGATCGCTACTTGGCGAAATTGATAGCATTGCCGTTATTCAGCACGCTGGTGATCGCCGCGATGCTTCTGGTGCTCGAAAAAATGCTCCGTCTGTTCGACTTTGTCGCGGCCGAAGGCGGCCCGGTCAGCGTGGTCTGGCGGATGCTGGCCAATCTGATTCCGGAATATCTGTCGCTCGGGATACCGATCGGCCTGCTGCTCGGCATCCTGCTCGCTTTCCGCCGGCTTGCCTTGAGCTCCGAACTCGATGTTTTCCGGGCAGTTGGCCAGGGCTACGGGCGGCTGCTCCGAGTGCCCTATTTGTTCGCAATTGGCCTGATGCTCGTCAATCTGACGCTGGTCGGGTTCATCCAGCCGCTTTCGCGCTATTATTATGAAGAACTGCGATTCGAGTTGCGTTCGGGCGCGCTTGGCGCCTCGATCAAGGTCGGGGAGTTCACCAATCTCGGCAACCGCATGACCCTGCGGATCGAGGAAAGCCGAGACAATGGCACCAAGTTGAGTGGTATATTCGTTCGCGCCGAGAACAAGAAGGAACAGACCGTATCGGTCACCGCGAAAAGCGGTCAGTTCCTGGCGACCGACGATCCCGACACGATCATCCTGCGTCTGACCGACGGGGTGCTGGTTCACGATGCACCCAATTACAAGAAACCGAGAATTCTCAGCTTCTCCAACCACGATCTGCCGATCGATCTGCCCGACATCGAGACTTTCCGCTCTCGCGGCGGCAAGGATCTGGAATATACTATTCCCGAGCTTGTCCGGGTCGGGATGGACGAAAAACGGCCGCTGGCCGAACGCAACGAGAGCCGTTCCAATTTCCATTTCCGCATGGTCGAAGTGGTGATGATGCTGCTGATGCCGCTACTGGCGGTGGCCCTCGCGGTGCCGCCGAAACGATCGACATCGGCACTGGGCGTGTTTCTGTCGATCGTGATGATCGTGACCTATCACAAGGTCAACGAATATGGCGAGGATGTCGGCGCCCTGGGCCTTGTCGATCCGATCATCGCCCTGTGGTTGCCCTTTGCCCTGTTCGCCGCGTTGATCATCTGGATGTATCATGTCGCCGCCCATGTGCCGGGCGGCCAGCCGATCGGCGCGCTGGAAAAGGCTTTCTCCAAATTCGGCGGCGTCTTCAAGGGCCTGCTCAATTTTAATCGCAAACGCGCTTTGATCAAGGAATAGCCGGACATGGATTTCTTCCCTTCCCGGACCCTCGCCATCTATATGGCAAAAATGTTCATTGTCCGCACGCTCGCGGTGCTGGCCTTGCTGGTGCTGGTGCTGCAGGCGCTCGATCTGCTCGGCGAAAGCGGCAAGATTCTCGCCTATCAAGGCAATGGCGAAGCCGAACTCTGGACCTATGTCTCATTGCGCGCGCCGCAACTTGTCGCGCGTTTTCTGCCCTTTTCCGTTCTGCTCGGGACCATCATCACGCTGGCGACGCTGAACCAGAATAGTGAAGTCGTCTCGATGAAGGCCGGCGGCCTGTCCGCGCACCAGATACTGGCGCCGCTGATCGTGGCCAGCATGGGCGTTGCTTTATTCGCTTTCATATTCAACGAAACCATCGTCGCGCCGTCGACCGCCCGCCTGTCGCAGTGGGAGAAAGTCGAATTTGGCCCGATCCCGGTGGAGAGCAACATCCGCACCAATGTCTGGGTCAGAGACGGCAATAATCTGATCAACGCACAATCGGTGACCGGCCGGGGTTCGGATGTCGTGCTACGGGACATAACGATTTACAACCGGACCGAAAACGGCCTCAAAAGCCTGCTCCAGGGCGAAGAAGCCCGGTTCACCGGCTCCGCCTGGCTGCTGACCGATGTCACCCAGTTCGATGTCAGTACCGGAACCGAGGTGAAGAAAGCGGAACTGGTGGTCGGCGATTCGATTCGGCCGGACCAGTTCACCCTGACCAACGTCAGCGCCGACAGCCTGTCTATTTTCGCTTTGCATACCGCCATTGGCGAGCTGGAACAGGCCGGTCGCCCGACAATGAGCCTGAAGTCCGGCTGGTGGCACAAGATATCCGGTCCGATGTCTTCCATCCTGATGCCCTTGCTGGGCGCGGTTGCCGCATTTGGTCTGGCCCGGTCGGGGCAGCTGTTCCTGAGAGCCGTGATCGGCATGGCGCTGGGCTTTGCCTATTTTGTCGCCGACAATTTCGCTCTCGCGATGGGCACTATCGGCGCCTATCCACCGATACTGGCAGCCTGGGCACCGTTTTTGCTCTTCTTCCTGATCGGCGAAACCGTGCTGATCCGGACCGAGGAATAACGCCTCAGTTTCTTCCGGCGCTGCCGCGCACGAGACCGGTGATCAAGGTCCACAGACTGTCATGGTCCGCACGATAGAAATTGGACGTTTGCGGCAATTCGGCCGCCAGACGCCGGTGGGCCTCGCCCAGACTATGATAGGGAATACCCGGCAGCAGATGATGCAACGCATGATAGCGCAGCCCTACCGGCGCCCACAATGCGGGCAATGTCGCCGGCGGCGGCACGTTGACGCTATCGAGATATTGCGCGGTTACGCTCATCTCGTGGCCGTCATTTTCCCACAGATGCGCGACCAGTGTCCGGATCTGGTTGAGAACAACGCTACCCGACATGACAGCCAGAAAGATCAGAAAGGCGCGCATCGGAATGATATTGATCGCGACCAGGGACAGCAAGGCAATCGCCCAGATGCTGGCCCCGATTTCACAGGCCAGCCAGCGGCGTTTGAGATCGCCCTCCGGTGCCTTGCGGCGAAAATCCGGGTTGATGATCAGGCCGGAATAGCGCTCGACCACAATCCGGCGCAGCGGCGGGATGACCGCCGAAAGCGGTGACAATATGGCATAGCGGAACAGCAGCGCGACCGGTGCCAGCGCCGCGACGATCACGAACAGGGGGACCGACCAGGGTTTCATCAACGCCAGCGGCAAATATTCCGGGTCTTCCGCCGTGCCATATTTCTTGGTGCGGTGATGGATGCTGTGAATGCCTTCGTACATGAAGGAGGGAATCAGCATCGGCACGCCGAACAGGGCATTCCAGGCGAAATGGAAACCGGGCAGTGCATTGCGCCGGATATGGGTCAGTTCATGGATGAAGCTGCCGGCCCGGTATAATGACAATATCGCAACCAGACCGAAAAAAACGGCAAGACCGGTGGACTGGCTGATGATCGCGCCGAGCAACGAACCATAGCCGATTGCGACCGACGCCAGAAAATCCGTCCAGTAAATCGCCGGCCTGGCCGCATTGAGATCGCGAGTCACCTTGGCAGCCGTGCGGATCAATTCATTATCCTCGGGAATGCGGACGCCCGCAGCAGCCGGGTTTGGATCCAGCGCGGCCTTCGGCATATTTTGGGGAGAGATGGTTGTCGAACTCATAAATACCTGCATGATTGTTGGACGGCCTAGAGCAATATATCGTGGCGACATCATGGCAAGGGCAAGACGGTTATGGCCCCGGTGCCCTTGACATTGCGCCACAATTAACGCCACAGCCAGCCGCAAATATAGAAGGATAAACTATGGTGGTCGGTCAAGATATAGTCATTCAGCCGGTCCGTACCAAGGCCCAGACCAAAGAGTTTATCGACATCGCCTATGAGCTCAACGCTTCGGACCCGCATTGGGTTCCGCCGCTGCGGACCGAAATGGCCAATCTGATCACGCCGGGGAAAAACCCCTTTTTCGACCATGCGAGGGTGCAGTTTTTTCTCGCTCGCCGGCAAGGCAAGGTGGTCGGACGAATCAGCGCCCATATCGACGAACTGGCCCTGCAACAGCCTCCGGAACAGGGCATGGGGCCGGGAACCGGCAACTGGGGCTGGATGGAAGCCAGCGACGAAGCGGTGATGCACGCCCTGATCCGCGCCGCCGAGGACTGGTTGAAAGATGAAGGCATGACCCGGGTTCTTGCGCCAATCAGCATGTCGGTCTGGGAAGAGCCGGGGCTGCTGACCCAGGGGCACGATCATAGCCCGATGATCCTGATGGGCCACCACAACGCCGCCTACCAGGGCTGGATCGAGAATCTCGGCTATAAGGTAGCCAAGCGGCTGGTGACCTATCATTTGCCGGTCGAGGACGGCTTTCCCGAACTGGTCAAGCGGATCGTTGCCTCGGGCGAGCGCAACAAGAGACTGACCATCCGCCGGGTGGACAAGAAACATTTTGACCGCGATGCCGCGATCATCATGAATCTGCTGAACGATGCCTGGTCGAAAAACTGGGGATTTGTCCCGATGACCGACCGCGAGATTGCTCATGCCGGCAAGAGCCTGAAGCCGATTGTCCACGAACATCTGATCCGGATTGCCGAACTGGAAGGAGAGCCTGTCGCGTTCATGATGACACTGCCAAATATGAACGAAGTGCTCAAAAACATGAACGGATCGCTATGGCCATTCGGCTGGGCCAAGCTGCTCTGGTGGCTGAAATTCCCGAAATCCAATTCGATGCGGGTCCCGCTGATGGGCGTCAAAAAGGAACTGCAGAACAGCCGGCTGGCCAGCCAGATGGTGTTCATGCTGATCGAATTTATCCGCCGCGACGCAAAACTCCATTTCGGAACCAAACACGCCGAAATCGGCTGGATATTGGAAGACAACCAGGGGATGGTGGCGATTGCCGAAGCGATCGAAGCGACGATCAACCGGGAATATCTGATCTACGAGAAGCCGATCACCTGAACAGAGCCGCGATCAGACGCGAATGGGCAGATCAAAGGTCGAGATCAACCCAGGCCGGCGTATGATCACTGGCCTTTTCGCGGCCGCGATGTTCCTTGTCGACACCACAGCTTTTCAAGCGGTCGGCCGCAAGCGGGCTGAGCAAGAGATGATCGATGCGAAAACCCTGGTCGCGTTGCCAGCCGCCGCTGCGATAGTCCCAATAGGTCCATATCTGGCCTTCGGGATAAGTGACACCCAAAGCATCGGTCCAGCCGTCATTGAGCATCCGCCGGTAACCCTGACGGCTTTCCGGCTGCATCAAAGCGTCACTTTCCATCGCCTTGACCGAATAGACATCATTGTCGCGCGGAATCACATTATAATCGCCAGCCAGTACTGCCGGGACTTCTTCGGCCCAGATTTCCGCCGCACGCTCGCGCAATCTCTTCATCCAGCGCAGTTTGAAATCGAACTTGGGACCCGGATGGGGATTTCCGTTGGGCAGGTAAATGCTCGAAACTCTAACCTTCTTACCGTCCTTGCCGGTGATATTGGCTTCGAGATAGCGACTATGCTCGTCTTCCGGCTCGCCATCCAGGCCGCGCTTGATCTCTTCGGGCATTTGGTCGCGGGCCAATATGGCGACGCCGTTGAAACTCTTCTGGCCGTGCCAGATCGCGCCATAGCCGATTTTCTCGAACTCGTCGGCGGGAAAGCCGGCATCCTGCGTTTTGATTTCCTGCAGGCAGGCAACATCCGGTCTGGTCTCTTCGAGCCATTCCAGCAAACGCGGCAAGCGTGCCTTGATACCATTGATGTTATAGCTTGCGATGCGCATGATCAGCGTCTTTCCGTTAGTTCCCAGCCTGCCGACAACCACCTGAAGAATAGGCGAACCTCGACAAGCCCCGTGCTAACGGACCACTACAAAGCGATCAAATGGAAAAGCTTGAACCGCAGCCGCAACCTGAGGCCGCATTGGGATTGGTGACCTGAAAAGCACTGCCGCCGAGCGAATCGACAAAGTCGACCGCACTGCCGCGCACCAGATCGAGGCTGATTTCGTCGACGACCAGGGTCACACCGGATTCTTCAACCGCGATATCATCGGCTTCGATACTGTCGGAAAGACCGAAACGATATTGGAAGCCGGAACATCCCCCGCCTTCGACCGCGAGCCGCAAAATCGCCGCTTTGCCTTGCTTTTCGGCAATAGCAGCCACGCGCTTTGCGGCATTGGGGGTCAGGATGATATCCTGTTCGGAGGTTGCTGCTGTCTGGTTCATGGTATCAAGATAGGGAGAATCAAAAGGAGCGGCAAGCCTTAAGGCTCAAACCGCTCCTTGATGCACCCTCTCCCAAAGGTGTGAAACTGTCTTATTCGGCTGGACCGCCTAATGCAACGCCGGAATTCAGCTTTTGCGCGACCAGGAAATCATTGGATTGCATGAACGGGATCGGATTGACCGCTTCGCCGGCAATCCGCACTTCATAATGGAGATGGCTGCCGGTGGAGCGACCGGTGGAGCCCATGAAACCGATCAGATCACCGCTCTTCACGCGCGCATTCGCGTCGACGTTGAGCCGTGACATGTGACCATAGCGGGTCTGGATGCCGTTGCCGTGGTTGATTTCGATATATTTGCCATAGCCGCCAAGCCATTGAGCGCGGCCGACGATGCCGTCTGCGGTCGCATAGATCGGCGTGCCGATCGGCCCTGCCATATCAAGACCCTTGTGACTGGCGCGACGGCCTTTGAATGGGTCGGAACGCAAACCATAAGCACTGGTCAAGGTGAAGTCTTTGACAGGCTTGCGCGAAGGAATGGTCAGCTTGACCTGTTCCTGCTTGCCCTGACCGGCCCAATTGTTGAAAATCATCTTGAAAGCAGGATCTGCTTCGCCGAGAGCGCTTTCGGCTGCCTGGCTTTTCAGAACGTCCACCGGAATGCTGGCATCTGCGCCGGCGTCCGCCGTTGCGGCGGTGGAAAAAATCATTGCTGATCCGAGAAAAGCAACTGCTGTGATCTTTCTCACAGATTTTTTAAACAAAACTAATATGTTGTCGGTCATAGAATGATCGAACCTTTACTGGCGACCCATGAAAAAAATCATGGCGTTGAACTTTTTGGTGGAACTTTTTCCCCCGTTCTTCGTCGTGACAGGTGTAAATTCATATTGGTTAACAATTCAATACCCGAATAATATTCATGGGTCAGACCGGCTGCTCGGCGCGCTGAGTCGTTAAATGGAGGCTTCAACCCGCCTTTAAAGTGGGTTTTTACAAGCTGTCGCCAATGGGCGTGTGGCGGCAGGTTGATTCTCTCGCAGGCAAATTCGAACCATTTTGTTCCGAATGACACGTGATTGATTTCATCATGGAAAATCCGGTTCAGGACCTTGGCGGTCATCAGATCGCCCTGTTGCCGGAACCGTTCGACCGTCTGCAAAGTGATATCAAGACCGCGCGCCTCGAGCACCATCGGAACAATCGCCAGCCGCGCCGACGCATCATAAGCGGTCTGTTTTGCTGCATCCCACAGGCCGTCATGGGCGGGAAGAGCGCCATAAAAACTCTCCAGCGCGCGCAGGCGGCGGTCGAGCAGGACAAAATGCATCGCTTCGTCTGCGCCGACACGCATCCAGTCGTCGGTAAATTCCCGCGGGAACTGGGAACCGAAACGACCGATCATGTCAAAGGCGAGATCAATCGCGACAAATTCGATATGGGCGAGTGCGTGGATCAACGCGATCCGCCTGGGTATCGACGTGCCGGTGCCACGGCGCGGCATCTCTCGCGGATCGAGCAATAGCGGACGATCGGGTCGCGCCGGCATGTCCGGCATGGTTTCGTCAAATTCGTGGGCCAGCCGCCCCAGTCGCCATTCGCGCGCAGCGCGGCGCGCGGCCATCACCTTGGTGGCGGGGTCCGCGCTTTGCAGCACCCGCAAAACCGCAGTGCCGACCTTGGGCTGTTCGCTCATGCCGGCTATTCTACGCCGCCTGCACCGCGGCCAGCACTTCCTCGGCATGACCCTTGACCCTGACCTTCGGCCAGGCCTTGAGAACGGTGCCGTCGGGCCCGATCAGAAAGGTCGAGCGGATGATACCCATGAAGGTCTTGCCGTACATTTTCTTTTCCGCCCAGACCCCGATTTTCTCCAGAAACTCGGTGCTCTCGTCAGATGCAATATCGACGGTCAGCTCCTGTTTGGTGATAAAATTCTGCTGCCTTTTCGGTGAATCGGCAGACATGCCCAGCACCGCAGCGCCGGCTTCTTCAAATTCCGGCAACAATGCCGAAAATTCTTTCGATTCCGTCGTGCAGCCGGGCGTGCTGGCTTTCGGGTAGAAGAACAGCACCAGCTTCTTGCCCGCATAGTCGGATATCTTCACCAGACTGCCATCGGGTGCCACCAGTTCCATATCCGGTATTTTATCGCCCACATCGATCATATGATATCTCCTAATATTTCATCCGGGTCCGGCCGCAAGTGCCGGTTCCACTCGTCAATAACGCATTGCCGCGCCCGGTCATAGCCGTCGAGCAGCGCGTCCCAATTCTCCTGCCCCGCCGCCTTGGCGATCAGGGCGCGGCTGGTTTCCGGCGGAAAGTCGCAATCCGGCGACATCAGCCGCAAAGCCACCAGCAGACGCGCCATCAGCTCGTAGGCGGCAACCATGTCCTCGCCGAGATGGCCCTGCGCCACAAGAGCCCGGACCGCCTTGCCCAGTTGCGGATAGAGCGCATCGCCGGTTTTCAGTTGCAGAAAGTGGATGATGAACTCCCAGTCGACCAGCCCGCCTTCCATCATCTTGGTATCCAGCGGCCCCTTGGGCGGCTTGTGCTCGACAATATCGAGGCGCATTTTCCGGACCGCCTTGCGCAGCACCTCGGGTTCGCGCTCCGTCTTCAGGATCGAGCAGATCTCGTCCTTCAACTGCGTACGGTCTGCCGTGCTGCCATAGACCGGACGCGCACGGGACAGAGCCATATGCTCCCAGGTCCAGGCGCTCTCCCGCTGATATTTGCGAAAGCTCTCGAAGGTCACGGCCAGCGGACCCTGGGTGCCGGACGGGCGCAATCTCGTATCGACCTCGTAGAGCGGCCCGGCGGCGGTCGGCACCGACAGCGCGGTGACGATCCGGGCGGTCAGCCGGTTATAATATTGGGTCGCGCCCAGGGGACGCGCGCCGTCGGATTCGGCGCTATGATCGCCGGTGAACAGAAAGATCAGATCGAGGTCCGAGGCATGGGTCAGCGCCTCCCCGCCCAGCCGGCCCAGCGCCAGTATCAGCAGCGCGCAGCCCGGAACCCTGCCATGGGTCGCCTGAAATTCGGCAATCGTCGCGTTGGCCAGCACCTGGATGGCCGCTTCAGCGACCCGGGCATAGCCCGAAGAAATCTCCAGCGCGTCGTGCCGGCCCTCAATCAGCTGGACGCCGAGCGCAAAGCGTTTTTCACCGACCCGCGCGCGCACGCGGTCGAGCAATATCTGATAATCGTCGCCCGATTCGGTACGGGCAAATTGTTCGGCCAGTTCTTCGACCGATGGCGGCAGATCGAGAGCGGTCGCATCGATCAGGCCGTCGAACAGTTCCGCGCGCCGCGCCAGCGCATTGGCGAGCACCGGCGCGTGGCTGAGAATATTGCCCAGCATTTCGAGCAGGGCGGGCCGCGCCTCCAATATCCGGAAGAAATTGATCGCGGTCGGCAATTTCTCGATCAGGCTGTCGAGCCGCGCCAGCGCCTGCGCCGGATTGGGTGCGGTCGCGATCGCGTCGACCAGATCGGGCAATATCTCTTCGAAGGATTCCTGCGCTGCGTTGGACCGCAGCGCGGTCACCTTGCCGCTGCGCCAGCGCCGGATCGCGATCAGAAACGCACCCGATTCCAGCAGGTTTTTTTCGGCCAGCACGGCGGTCAGCTTCTCTTCGTCGATCGGCAGCCGCCTGTCGTCTTCCGGTTCGATCAAATCATCATAGATTTTGCCGACCGCATCGACCCGGGGCGCCAGCTGATCGAGCAATATCTGACCATTGTCCAGCCCGTGCAGCCGCGCGACCCGGTCGAGCCCCTCGGCATCGTCGGGCAGGCTGTGGGTCTGCTGGTCGTTGACCATCTGCAACCGGTGCTCGATCACCCGGTAATATTCGTAGGACTCGCTCAGCAGCCTCGCCTTTTCGCCGTCGATCCGCCCTGCCTCGGCCAGTGCCGCCAGCGCATCACGGGTCGCCGGCGCCCGCAAGACCGGCTGGCGCCCGCCAAATATCAGCTGGTGCATCTGGGCGTAAAATTCGGTTTCCCTTATCCCGCCGCGTCCGCGCTTGAGATCATAGCCGGGTCCGAATTTCTGTCCGGCGGCATAATGATCGCGGATCTGGGCAGTGACCGAACCGATATTCTTGATAGCCCCGTAATCGAGCGACCGCCGCCAGATGAAGGGGTTTATCGTTTCGAGAAAATATTGACCCAGCTTGGTATCACCGGCAGCCGCGCGCGACCGGATATAGGCCGACTGCTCCCAGGTTAGCGCGCTCGATTCATAATAGCTGATCGCCGCCTCGACCGGCAGTGCCACCGGGCTTACCTCGGGCGATGGCCGCAGCCGCATATCGACCCGGAAGACATAGCCGTCGGCATCGCGGGCGTTGAGCGCTTCGACCAGTTGCTGTCCGATTCGCCGGGACGCATCGCTCGGCTCTTCCCGTCCGCGCACCGGGATTTTATCGGGATCATACAGGAAAATCGGATCGATATCCGACGAATAGTTGAGCTCCCGGCTGCCGTGCTTGCCCAGCCCGATGACCGAGAACCCTTCCATCGGGGCATCGGGATAGCGGGTCGCATAAATATCGGCCAGAGCCTCATCCAGCGCCCGGTCGGCGAAATCCGACAGGCGCGTGATGACATCGGTCAGCGACAGTCGCCCGGCCAGATCACCGACCGCCAGGGTCAGCGCCAGCGCACGCTTTTCGCGGCGCAGTTTCTGCCGGACATTGGCAGCGCCTTCCCCCGCGCTGCGGCCAAACTCCAGCGCCGCCTCGAGATTTTCCGCTTCGAGCAGATCGGTAAGTCCGGGCTGGTTCTGCATCGCCATCGCCAGAAAAGGCGCGTTTTCGCGCGCGCGTCGCAGCGCATCCTGCAAACTGGTTTTCTCGGGCAGCCCGGCGATCATAAGTTCAGATAGGAGGCGCGGAATCGCGCGGCAAAGTCCGCGAACCGGCCCTCGGCAATAGCGCCGCGCATCCCCGCCATCAGCGCCTGATAATAAGCAATATTATGCTCGGTCATCAGCATCGCGCCCAATATCTCCTTCGCCCGGATCAGATGGTGGAGATAGGCGCGGCTGTGGTTCTTGCAGACCGCACAGGCACAATTTTCGTCCAGCGGTGCCAGATCCTCGGCAAATTTTGCGTTGCGGATATTGAGCGCGCCCTGCGCGGTAAACGCCTGCCCGTTGCGGCCCGAGCGGCTCGGCAATACGCAGTCGAACATGTCCACGCCGCGCTCGACCGCCCCGACCAGATCGTCGGGCTTGCCGACACCCATCAGATAGCGCGGCTTGTCGGCGGGCAATTGACCTGGCGCATAATCGAGCACGTCGAACATCGCCTCCTGCCCCTCGCCGACCGCGAGGCCGCCGATTGCATAGCCGTCAAATCCGATCTCGATCAGCGCCTTTGCCGACGCCGCGCGCATGTCCTTGTCCAGCGAGCCCTGCTGGATACCGAACAGCGCCGCTCTCGCCGCATGGTCCTTGCCGCTGTCAAAGCCGTCGCGTGAGCGCCTGGCCCAGCGCATCGAGCGCTCCATCGACGCCTGCGCTTCCTCGCGGGTGGCGCCATTCTTGGTACATTCGTCAAACGCCATGACGATATCGCTGCCCAGCAGCCGCTGGATTTCCATCGACCGCTCCGGCGTCAGCATATGCCGCGAGCCGTCGAGATGGCTCTGGAATTCCACCCCGTCCTCGCTCATCTTGGTCAGCTCTGACAGGCTCATCACCTGATAGCCGCCGCTGTCGGTCAGGATCGGACG
>TARA_R110001599_G_scaffold17576_2_pt1 | contig 25492 bp, 21 predicted proteins | sample TARA_R110001599 | Tara Oceans TARA_R110001599 (sample SAMEA4398360) | marine metagenome | biome: Polar Biome; feature: [MES] marine water layer (ENVO:01000295) within the mesopelagic zone...; material: water (ENVO:00002006), including particulate matter (ENVO:01000060) such as......
CGTTATGCTAAGAAGATGATCAGACCTGAATTCTATGGTAGAGTATTTGTTAGCAACACTGCGTTGATCTAATAAAACTTAACATATAAGTTCAAAATTAGACCTGGCTTTTAGTCAGGTCTTTTTTTATTTTACTTTTATTTTTCAATATTTATAAATAAAACCAATGGCTGATTTCACCTTATTTATTAAAGAACGTGTATTACTTGAAGGAACAGAAAGAGGTTCTGATTATATACTAACAATTTCTGGTATTGAAAATGCAGATAATAGAATAGTTACTATCCCTTCAGGTAGTGAAACTACTATTTTTAAGTACAATGATGCTCCTGGAGCCGGTACTTTTACTTCAAGTAGTTTTAAATATGGAAGAGTATCAAATTACTCTACTACATCAGAAGTTAATTTAAAAGTCTCATCTTCTTCAGAATTGTTAAGTTTTAAGATAGCAGCAGGAGGTACTTTTATGTTATCAACAAGTGAAATTACAGGAAGCACAACTAACACATTTGTATATGATAATATTGATTCTATATCAGTAGAACCTTCAGGAAGTAGTGCTAAAATTGAGTATTTTATAGCAACCACTTAATTAAAATATTATGAATATACCTATTTGGACAGGAACATCAACTTTTGCCGTAGGCCAAACACCCTTTGGTTTTTATGATAATGATTTAGAATTTAAAACGGATGCAGATAAAGTAGCAAATTTTTGTGCTCAAAGGTTAGGATATCCTATAGCAGATGTAGAATTACAGTCTGGATCTTTTTATACTGCTTTTGAAGAAGCAATTACTACATATGGAAATGAATTATATGCTTACAAAGTAAGAGAAAATTATTTATCTCTAGAAGGAGCATCTACACTTACAGAAGCTAACAATCAACTCATTACTCCTAATTTAGCTGGAATTGTTAGGATATCAGAACAATATGGAGTTGAAGCAGGGGTTGGAGGAAATGTAACTTGGTATTCTGGATCTTTAGATTTAGTGGGTAATCAACAATCTTATGATATGAATGCTTGGGCTGATACCTACGCAAACCTATCAGCGGGGGATTCAATTGAAATTAAAAGAGTATTTTATGATGCGCCACCTGCAATTACAAGATATTTTGATCCTTATGCTGGTACAGGTACAGGAATGATAGATTTAATGGATTCATTTGGTTGGGGTAGTTATTCTCCGGCTATTAACTTTTTAATGATGCCTTTAAATTATGATCTTCAAGTAATTCAAGCAATAGAATTAAATGATCAAATTAGAAGATCAAATTATTCTTTTGAATTAGTAAATAATAGATTAAAAATATTTCCAATTCCCCAAAATAAAGGAAGTTTATGGTTTGAATATATCAAAAAATCAGAACGAAATAACCCTTATCAAAATGGGACAAATAAAATTACTAATGTAGCTGAAGTACCATTTACAAACCCTAATTATACACAAATTAATTCAATAGGTAGACAATGGATATTTGAATACACTTTAGCCATAGCTAAAGAAATGTTAGGATATATTAGAGGTAAATATAGTACAATTCCTATCCCTGATTCGGATGTAACATTAAACCAACAAGATTTATTATCTTCTGCTACCGATACTAAAAATGCTTTAATAGAAAGATTAAGAAATTATTTTGATGAAACTTCAAGAAGTAGTTTATTAGAAAGAAAAGCAAATGAAGATGATTTTTTACAAAAAGAATTAAATAAAGTACCTTACACAATTTATATAGGATAATATGGCTTTATACGGGGGGCAAAGAGACATAAGTTTATTTAGACACGTTAATCGAGAATTAATGGGTAATGTTATTTCCCAAGAATGTGTTTATTACAAATACAAATTAGGAGAAACTAAAGTAAACCTATATGGTGAAGCCGCAGATGGAAAATATTATTATGCTCCTGTAATATTATCTTGTTTAATAACTCATGAACCACAATCCTACCCAGATGATGAATTTGGTGTTAGGTATTATAGAAATGTTGATTTTAAATTTTTACGTGATGATTTATTACAGAGAAATTTAGATTTTAATAAAGATTATGATCAAGCAGATTATTTTGGAGCTGATTTAGTTCCTGAAGTAGGAGATATAATTTATTACTATGGTGGTTATTATGAGGTAGATGATATAGTAGGTAACCAATACTTTGTTGGTAAAGACCCAGATTACAATTATGCGGTTAATCCAATTAACCCAGGATTAGAAAATTTTGGTAGTGATTTATCTATTGTATGTAAAACACATTACACACCTGTAGACAAAGTACAAATAGAGAAAGGAAGAATCAATGGCTGATAATTATAGAAAACCCGTACCAAAATCCCAAAAAGAGATATCTAAGGATTTACAAACACCGTATGATGCTCAATTAGGAAATCCAAATGATGCTAGTGAAGGATCACAATATCCTCCCAATAATCAAGCTAATATTCCTTTTAATAGGTCTACTAAAATGTCATTTAAAGGGGATACAACAAAACCTTTTTCAATTGGTATAAAAGATCTTGATGAATCTATAATGTATTATTTTGATAATGTTATTAGACCTTATGTAGTACAAAATGGAGAAAGAATAGCAGTTCCTATTATATATGGTTCACCTGAAAGGTGGAAATCAATTCAAAAAGATGCTTACTATAGAGATAAAAAAGGTGCTATAATGATGCCTATTATAATGTTTAAAAGAAATTCTATTGAAAAAAATAGATCATTATCTAGAAAATTAGATGCTAATAGTCCTAATTTGTATACATTTTGGCAAAAATCTTATAATAATAAAAACTTTTATAGTAATTTTGGGTTGCTAAATAATAGAGTTCCAACAAAACAATTTATAGCTAATGTAGTACCTGATTATGTTAATTTAACATATACATGTATTGCTCAAACTTATTATGTAGAACAATTAAATAAAATAATAGAAGCAATAAATTATGCTTCTGATTCATATTGGGGTGATCCTGAAAGATTTAAATTTAGAGCTAGTATAGATAACTTTACTACAGTAACAGAATTACAACAAAGTCAAGAAAGATTAGTAAGAGGTACATTTGATATAAAATTGTATGGTTACATAGTTCCTGATGTAGTTCAAAAAGATATGGACTCCGTAAAGAAATTTAATGAAAAATCTAAAATTATTTTTCAAATGGAAACAACATCAACCCCACAAAGATTTGAACCAAACCCTACATCAACTCCTCCAGATAGATTTGGTCCAGGTAGATCCATTTCTGAAAATGATTAATAATAAGGTTTTAACAATATTTATAACAGATAAAATATTTTAAATGGCAAGTAAATCACGATTTTTAGATAACCCTGGAGTAGGTGCATTTGGTTCAAGTAACAATTCTCTCACTTCAACTTCAGCTAGTTATGCAGCAACAGCAACTTCAGCTAGTTATGCTGTTACCGCAAGTCATGCTTTATTTGCGGTATCTGCCTCACATGAGATAGTTAAAGAAGTTTCTTCAAGCCATGCTAACACTGCTGATATTGCAGGTGGATTACAAGGTCAACCCTCAATTAGTGTAACTAATATAACAGCTTCAAGTAATATAAGTTCAAGTGGAACAGTTACAGGTTTATCCGGTTCATTTTCTGAATTATCAGGTAATAGTCCTTTAACAGTTAATGGAACCGTTAATTTTATTGATACCGTTAATTTATCAAGTAATATAAGTGGTAGTGCAACCTCAACAGCATCCTTTGGAACTTATTTAGGTGACGGCTCACAATTATCAAACATTTCAACAACACCCTTCCCATTCACAGGAGATGCTCAAATAACAGGATCATTAGTAATTTCAGGAAGTAATACAATAACGTTTGGATTACCTGATGCTGCAAATAGAATTGCTATTGGTGGTAGTGGAAATTCTTTTCATATACAACATCAAGGAGTTGGTAATCCAGGACTTGGAGATCCTTTACCTGCAATTTTAACTATTAGTGGCTCAGGTGGTACTACTGGGGGTAACCAAACACTTAATATTGGAAGTAGAAGTTCTACAGATGATACTATAGGAGATGAAACTATTGTTAGGTTTAATTTCTTCACCGGTGGAAGACTTACAACTTTAGCAGGTGGAACTCTTGCATCAAACGCTTTTGTTTTTTCAGTTTCAGGTTCATCTGTTAATGGAAATGGTGGGGTTATTAGTTTAGGAAGAGGAGGCACAACTCCATCAAATTCAGCTAAAATCCATTTAAATGGTCACTTAACAGCATCAGCAGATGTAAACATAAGTGCAAGTGCAACCTCAACATCATCATTCGGAACATATTTAGGTGATGGTTCCCAACTTTCAGGCATATCATCAACACCTTTCCCATTTACAGGAGATGCTCAAATAACAGGTTCATTAATAGTAACAGGATCATTTATCCCTACAGGTAAAACTCCACTTAGTGTTTATAATGTTATAATAGGAAGAGAAGCTGGAGAAATAGCTAACGCCCAAACATCATATAATGTATTTGTAGGGGGTAGAGCAGGGGGCCAAGATAATGATTTTGGAGATAAAAATGTATTAGTAGGATATGAAGCAGGGTATTTAGGTAACCAAACAGGAAACACTTCTATAGGTTACCATGCAGGACGAGGATGGGGAACAACAGGTGCTACTCCAACAACAGGATATAATACTTCTATAGGTTACCGATCGGGATATGGAGCAGCTACTAGAACAACTGAAACTCATAATACTCTTTTAGGGGCTTTTACAGGAAGAAATTTAACAGCAGGATCAGGTAATACACTATTAGGTTACTACGCTGGATATAATAATCTAGGTGATGGAAATATTATAATTGGTTCTGGTAGTGTAGGTGTAGCCTCTATGACTAACCAACTTAGAATTGGAAATGGTGAATCTGTAACAGTAATTTCTGCTTCATTAACAACAGGAGATATTATATTACAAGGTAATGTATCCTCAAGTGCAACCTCAACAGCATCCTTTGGAACATATATTGGAGACGGTTCACAACTTTCAGGAGTATCATCAACACCATTCCCATTCACAGGAGATGCTCAAATAACAGGTTCATTAACCGTATCAGGATCATTTGTACCTCATGGAAAGGGACCAACTAGTAATGTTATAATAGGTAATTTAGCAGGAGATAGTATAACTTCTGGAGGTGTTAATAATGTATATATAGGTCAAGAGGCAGGTGAGGCCGCAGGTAGTGGTGATGCTAATGTTGTAATTGGTTGGAAAGCTGGTGAAGCTTCTACTAATGATAGTGGTTGTATTTTAATTGGATACAAAGCAGGAGGGGCATCAACATTAGGTAATTATAATACTTTTATAGGATATGAAGCAGGAAGAGATGCAACTTCAACTGCTGGTAATGTTGGAATAGGTCATCAAGCCTTATTTGAATCAAATGCTGGTGGTGGTAGTGGTTATAATACAGCACTTGGGTGGAAATCAGGTTATTCAATAACTTCTGGAAATTATAATTTATTTATAGGACATGAAGCGGGGTATGATATTACTACAGGTGCTAATAATATAATTATAGGTTCTGGTAGTAAAGGAGAAGCAGCAATAACAAATCAACTTAGAATTGGTCATGCAAGTTTAATTACAATTTCTGCCTCATTAACAACCGGAGATATTTTATTACAAGGAGATGTATCCTCAAGTGCAACCTCAACAGCATCATTTGGAACATATATTGGAGATGGCTCACAACTTTCAGGTATAAGTGCAGGCTCTACTTTCCCATTTAATGGAGATGCTGTAATAACAGGATCATTAGTAGTATCAAGTTCAAACTCAACAACAGCATTAACCGTAGAAGGTTCAGGTTCAAATGTGTTTGAGGTATTAGGAAGTGTAGGAACACTATTCTCAGTAGATGATTCTTTAACAGGAACAGTATTTTCAGCAAACGATATTTCAGGATTACCTGTATTACAAGCAGATGCTACTGGAGAAGTTTATTTAGGTAAATCACCACAATCATTATATACTACAGCGACAATCAGCTCAACAACAGCTAATATAACACAATCCATATATGGGTTAAGTACTAGTTCATATGAAGGTGTATTTGTTGATTATACCGCAACCTCAGCATCAAATGCACGTGCAGGAAATATAACAGCGATATGGAATGGTAGTAGTCTTAATTTTGCAGAAACAACAACAACAGATATAGGAGACACATCAAATTTAATTATGCAAATAGCAATATCACAAAGTCAAGCACAAGTACAATCGTATTCTACTGCAGCAAGTTACAAAATTAAGACTATAATAAGGTCAATATAAAGTTATGGGAATCAGAAGAGGTTCAATATCAACCCCAATTATAGCGGATGGGCTAGTATTCAATATGGATCCTGCAAATAGGGCAAGTTATGTTCCTAATGCTACAACTTCATTTAATACTATAGATTTATCCCAATCAGGAACCCTAGAAAATGGGGTTGCATTTATCCAACCTCCTATCTCATCAAGTTGTTGGGATTTTGATGGTAGTGATGATTATATAGATTGTGGTAATCCTACTGAATTACAAATAACAGGTGCTTTAACAATTTCTTGTTGGGTTAAATATTCTACAAACTTAGATTGTGTTGTTATATCTAAGGATTTAGGAGGTAATAGATGTTGGGCATTGTGGCCAAATAATTATCTAACGGGAAATAACGTTGAATTTGCTATTTTTAGTTCTAATTCTGCTACAACGGTAAGAACAACCTCTGCAATTAACGATGGTGCTTGGCATCATATTTCAACAACATTTACTCCTTCAACAAGTTTAAAAATATATTTAGATGGTTTGTTAAATGTAGAAAATACAACTTCAATACCTGCTACTATTGATAACGATGCTGTTAATGTAGAAATGGGTAGAGGTCTTAATAGTTTTTATTATAATGGTAACATAGGTCCAGTCCACATCTACAACCGTGCCCTATCATCAAACGAAGTCCTACACAACTACAACGCTTTAAAATCAAGATTCGAATAATGGGAGGAAGAGTAGGTAGCATAACAACAGAAATAATAGAGGATGGGCTAGTATTCAATATGGATGCTGCAAATAGGGCAAGTTATCCTATTCAAAGAACTCTTGCAACAGCAGAATCAGGCAGTTGTTTTAACACCTTAGATTTATCTCAATCTGGAAGCTTTATTTCTGACCCACAATTTATTACACAACCTACATCAGCTAGTTGCTGGAATTTTGATGGGGTAGATGATAATATTGATACTACAACCACTACATTAGGAGATAAATATAGTGTTTCATTTTGGTTTAAAAATGCAGTTACACCCTCTCCATATTTAGTCCCATTAGGTGCAAATACAGGTCAAGGGTATGTTATACTTTTAGGAGCAACTACTGGGTATTGGTATTATGGAAATGGAACCACCGCAAGAGCATCAGTAACTGATAGTGCTTATACTGCTGCAATGTCTGATACTTCAAATTGGCATCATTTAGTATTAGTTAGAAATGCTCCAACAAATGGAACTGCTTTATATAGTGATGGAGAAGTGTATTTAGATGGTACTTTAATTTTCACCCAGGTTGATAAATATGTAGGTACAACAGTATCAAGTGTTAAAAACATAGGAGATGTCGCTTCTTCAACAAGTTATCCTTATAATGGTAATATAGCAAACATACATCTCTACAACCGCGCCCTATCATCAACAGAAGTCCTACATAATTACAACGCATTAAAAGGAAGGTTTGGATTATGAAATTTGGATCAGTAACAACAGGTATTATAGCGGATGGGCTAGTGTTTAATATGGATGCTGCTAATAGGGCAAGTTATGTTCCTAATGCTACTACGGCTTTTAATACAATAGATTTATCTAATTCTGGAAGTTTAGAAAATGATGTAGGATTTCTCCAACCACCTATTTCTTCAAGTTGTTGGAATTTTGATGGAGTGGACGATTGGATAAACTGTGGGGAAATACCCCCATTATTTAAATATTTTCCAATAGGTACTGCTAAAGATAATCCTTGGTCTGCAAGTATGTGGGTTAAAGGAAGTGCAAGTGGTGGGTTTTTTGAAATACCTTATATACAATCTAATTCTTTAAATGCGTTTTCTTTTGGTTTTGTGTTTAATGGTAGTTATTTATATTTTGGTGGTAAATATGCACAAATTAAAATGAAAGAGACTGGTACTACTGATTATAGTATTACTAATTGGAATCATATAGTAATGACTTTTGATGGTGTTGACCATACCGCATTATCTTCTTATACTTTATATGTTGGTGGTGTTTCAATTGTAATGGAATTAATATCTGGAAATCTCACAGATTTTAGAACTGAAAATATTTCAATAGGTGTTGCAGGTAGCGATGGTTTACCGAGTTATTGGGATGGTGATATATCTTGTTGTCAACTTTATGATAGACCTTTATCATCAACAGAAGTCCTACACAACTACAACGCATTAAAAGGTCGCTTTGGTTTAACTTAATATATTTATAACAAAATGAATTACTCAAATAGAACATACTCTTTTATAGAAACCTCAGATATAGGTAGTGTTGATTTTTCACAAGTAATGGAAACATCAGCTGCTACAGTTAGAAAATCTATTGATGAAACACAATTCATTTTAAAATGGTACACAGCAGATTGGCCTACATTTATAGCGCCATCAGGTAGTGTAACTCCTGTATGGGAAGGTTCTCATGCAGAATGTTTAAATCAGCTTACAAGCTCATTTTGGACATCGGGCTCAATGCCTTAAAAAACACATTATTAACATAACTTGGATAGGGAAAAGATATGGCAAACGAATTTATAATAAAAAACGGCTTTCATTCGAAAGGCGATTCTCAAGTAACGGGATCATTAAACGTTAGTAGTACTTTAACAGTAAATGGAAGTGCAGTAGGAGCAGCTTTCCCATTCACAGGAGATGCTTCAATAACAGGATCATTAATAGTTTCAGGTTCTACACCTTTAACTATACAAGGAGGTACCGAAAATGCAGATACTGTTTTATTAGTAGAAGAAGTAGGAGGAGTTGATTTATTAACAGTTAAGGGTGATGGTGAAGTAGTTATTAATAATGCAAATAATGGATTAACAGGTAAATTAAGTTTTGGAAATGGAATTTCAGACGGGTTTATTTATATGCAAGATTCAGCTACTGGACCTTCTAGTAAATATTCTATTCCACAAAGAACTTCAAATAATGATTCAAGTTTACAATTTTGGGTAGGAAATACCGCGGGGGGTCCTAAACTATTTCCTCATAAAGATACTTCTCAGGGACTAGCTGATAGATCTGTTATAGAAATTAATTTATATAATAGCGGTAATAACTCTAGAGGTTTAGATTTTATAGTAGGTGGATCAGCAGTAACAACAACTTACCAATCTAAATTATGGAGGTTCTTTTCATGGGATGGAATTAATGACCCAGATTCAGGAAATGTAGAAAGACTTTCAATAGGTAATTCTCCATTAACTACAGGAGGAGATGCTGAAATAACAATTTCGGCAAGTAGAGTAGGTATTGGAGCTCCTAGTCCATCAGCTTCTTTAGAAATAAACCCACCATCAGGTTCATTTCCAAGTTTAATAGTATCAGGTAGTAGTGAATTTATTGGTAACATAAGTGGTAGTGCAACCTCAACAGCATCCTTTGGAACATATTCAGGTGATGGTTCAGGATTAACAAACCTTCCAGCTTCATCAGTTCTTACATCTTCATACACTTCTGAATGGGTTTTAGGAGCAGATGGAACAGATAATTACACATTTTCAGGCCCAGGTTTAACCGGAGCAGAAAATGATCCCGATGTATATTTAGTAAGAGGACAAAAATATAGATTTTATAACAATAGTGGAGGTCATCCTTTTAGGATTCAATCAACACCAAATGGTTCTGCAGGTACAGCATATAATGATGGAGTTACTAATAACGATGCAGGTGATGGAACATATTTACTTTTTGATGTACAATTTGATGCACCTACTAAATTATACTACCAATGTACTTCTCATGCTAATATGGGGGGTCCTATATACATTGCGGATGAAAATGATTTCCGATTTACAGGTGATGCTCAAATAACAGGTTCATTAACAATATCAGGATCATTTACTGCTTTTACATTAGACTCAGACAATGTTGTATTAGGGGCTAACACAGGTACTTCAATGTTAGCAGGTGCTGATAGAAATGTTATATTAGGTACTAATACAGGTAACAGTTTAACAACTGGAGACAGTAACATTTTAATTGGTGATAATACAGGAGGAACTTTAGATACCGAATCTAATAATATTATGATGGGGTATTATGCCGGGGGTAGTTCTAATGGTGGTAGTAGTAATGTTTATATAGGTGTTTTAGCTGGAAGATATGGATCAGGAGCAAATAATAATGTTGCTATTGGTTATGGTGCCTTAACTGGGGGATCAGGTAATACAGGAGATTATAATACAGCCATTGGTTATGGAGCAGGGGGTAATATAGATAATGGAACCTTTAATAACTTTCTGGGGTATGATGCCGGGGGTGATATAACTACAGGTACATATAATACAATACTAGGTCCATATGCAGGAAATAAAATTGTAGATGGTAGTACTAACATAACTATAGGACATCTTGCAGGAGCTGGTATAGTATCAGGAAATAGAAATATAGTAATTGGATACTCTGCCTCAGTAGCAGGTGATGCAAGTGAAATGTTAGTAATAGGATCAGGTTCATTAGCAACTATTTCAGCCTCATTAGCAACAGGTGATATTATTTTCCGAAGCACAGCATCAGCCGCTTATTTCTCAGGTGATGGTTCACAATTAACAAATTTACCTGCATCATCAACTTTCCCATTCACAGGAGATGCTCAAATAACGGGTTCATTAATAGTATCAGGATCATTTAATTCATTTATTTGGGATACATCAGCAATTGTGTTAGGTGAAGGAGCAGGTACTTCATTAATTAAAGGTGGCAATATTTCTGAAGACACAGTTATAATAGGTTCCAATGCAGCTAATAATTTAACCTACACAGATTTTAATACAGTAGTAGGTGCTAATGCAGGGAGAGGATTAGCAGCTCATCAAAGCAGTACATTTTTAGGATCTAATGCTGGACGAGCTGCTGCTGCAAGTAAAAATACAACAGTAGGGGCAGATGCAGGGTATTATGCTTCTGGTCAAAACAATGCTTATTTAGGTTATAGAGCAGGATACGGAAATTCTAGTAATGGTAATCAAGCAGGAAATGTAGCTATAGGTGCCGAATCCTTATATTCAATATATACTGGTGATTATAATATAGGAATTGGCTATAAAGCAGGATACAATATAAGTACAGGTACTGGAAATATAATAATAGGTTCTGGTAGTTTGGGTGAAACAGCAATATCTAACCAATTAAGAATTGGAAATGCAGATTTAACAGTAATTTCTGCTTCATTAGCAACAGGTCAAGCAATAGGTAAATGGCAAAGACCAATTCATAACCACACAACAGATTTTTCTACATCAGGATCAGAATATATAGGGGGTTATAATATAGTAGGAGGTAATGTAACGTGTTCAATAGCAACAGGTTCAATGAATCCAGGAGCTGAATTTGAATTCTTCCAAACCTCATCAGCAGGAAACATGTTATTTGTAACAGCATCCGCAGCAATGAATGTAATTGTTAAAAATGATAATTTAAATTTAGCAGGGCAAGGTTCAGGAGCATCTTTAAAATATATTTCAGGAACAACATTCCATTTAGTAGGTGACTTAACTTAATAAATTATGGGAATAGGTTCAAAATTTGGAGTAATAGCAGAAACAGGAAACAACATTCAAACCGAAGGGTTAGTATTTTATGTTGATTCTTCTATTAAAAAATCATATCCAAGAACGGGTGCAACAACATTTAATTTAGCAAGTGGATCCTTAACTCCAACAGGAAGTTTAATAAATGATACGGGGTGGGTTGGAATTAATCCATCTTCAAGTTTTACTTTTGACGGGACTGATGATCAGATAATTATTCCATATAATCCTATTTTAGATGTTGCTTCAAGTAGCCATAGTTTATCTTTTTGGATGAAAACTTCCTCAGGTGGTACTAAAGTAATAATGGAAAAAGGCAGAGGGGATGAACTTGCTGCTTTTATAATAAGTAACAAAATTTATTGGGGTGGTAATTGGTCGTATTATGGTGGAACTACTGTTGTAAATAACGGTAACTGGTACAGTATAACGTTTGTTGCCGATGGAACTTCTTCTACAATTTACATAGATGGCTCTTCTGTTGCTACTAAAACTGTTGCGCTACCAAGTACAAATACTGAACCATTTACAATAGGAACTGATGCAAATGGTGCTAATGACTATACTGGAGACATATCAAATATTAAAATATATAATCGTGCTCTATCAGCATCAGATGTTTTACAAAATTACAATGCTCAAAAAGATAGATTTGGATTATAACTTTTTTTTATTATATTGTATCTTAACTAAAATTTTTAATATTTATACACATGGAAAAAACAGTTTTATCAAAAGAAGAAGTAGAAAAATTATCTGCTCTTCAACAACAACAAAATGATTTAGTTTTTCAATTAGGTCAAGTTGATTTTCAACAAAATTATTTAGAAAAATCAAAAAAAGAAATATACCAACAATTGGAAGCTCTTGAAGGAAACCAATCTCAAGTAGCTCAAGAACTAGAAACAAAATACGGTAGAGGAACAGTTAATTTAGAAAGTGGTGAATTTATTCAAGCTTAATTGACTTTTAATCTCTTCTGTAATATTTATAAACAAAATTAATTTATTAGACAATGGCAGAAGTACTTATATCCCCGGGCGTATTAGCTAGAGAAAACGATCAATCTTTTTTACAAGCTCAACCCGTTCAAGCAGGAGCAGCTATAGTAGGACCAACAGTTAAAGGACCAGTTGGTATCCCAACATTAGTTACTACTTATAGTGATTATCAAAACGTGTTTGGAGCAGTAGTTGAAAGTGGAAGTGCAGAATATACTTATTTAACTTCAATCTCAGCATACAATTATTTCCAACAAGGTGGAGATTCATTATTAGTAACTAGAGTAGTTAGTGGTTCTTTTTCAAGTGCAACTAGTACTACAATAACAGGTTCAGATACAACTACAGGAAACTTATTTACATTAAAAACTATATCCGAAGGAGTTGAACAAAATAGTTTAACAGCTGTAGAAGGTACTAATAATACTTTATCAAGTGGTAGTGCTGATAATGTTAGATGGGAAATAGTTTCCCCTGATAAAGCACAAGGTACATTTAGTTTATTGATTAGAAGAGGTAATGATAGATCAAACCAAAAAACAGTATTAGAAACTTGGGCTAATTTATCAATGGATCCTAACTCAAATAATTATGTTGCAAAAGTAATTGGTGATTCAAAACAAACAGTTACTAATGATGGTACAGATTACTATGTTAAAAATGAAGGATCTTACCTTAATAGAAGTAGATACGTGTATGTAGATTCAGTTTCTAAAAACACATTAAATTTCTTTGATAATAATGGTGATGCTAAAGCGGCATTTACAGGTTCAATTCCAATAGCACAATCTGGTTCATTTGAAAGTGCAACAGGAACAGTATTTAATAGTAATAATAGCCCTGCTTTATTTTATGAAAAAATTACAGATACTAATGTTCAAGGATTTGATTCCGATGCTTTAGGAGATACAACAACAGCAGGTACTTATGGAGTGGCATTAAATTTATTAGCTAATCAAGATGATTATCAATTTAATTTAATTACTGTACCTGGATTAATAAAAGAAAATGGAAACGCATCAGGTGAAATAACTACAATGATTAATAATGCTCAAACCAGAGGAGATAATATTGCTGTAGTTGATTTAGTAGGTTGGGATAAAAATATTTCTACTGTAACAGCAGGAGCAGCAGGAATTGATTCCTCATATGCAGCTACGTATTGGCCTTGGTTACAAACTATTGATCCTGATACTTCAGCAACAGTATGGGTTCCAGCTTCAACAATGATTCCTGGAGTTTATGCCTTTAATGATAGATCAGGTGAGCCATGGTTTGCACCAGCAGGTTTAAGTAGAGGTGGATTATCTACAGTACTTAGAGCAGAAAGAAAATTAACAAACGGAAATAGAAACACTTTATATACAGCAAATGTTAACCCAATTGCAACATTCCCTAACACAGGAGTAGTAGTATTTGGTCAGAAAACATTACAAAAAGCAGCTTCGGCTCTTGATAGAGTAAATGTTAGAAGATTGTTAATTGAACTTAAATCGTACATTTCTCAAGTAGCAGATAACTTAGTATTTGAACAAAATACAATTGCTACAAGAAATAACTTTTTAAGCCAAGTTAACCCATTCTTAGAAAGTGTACAACAAAGACAAGGTTTATATGCCTTTAAAGTAGTAATGGATGATAGCAATAACACACCAGATGTTATTGATAGAAACGAGTTAGTAGGACAAATTTACATCCAACCAACCAAAACAGCAGAATTTATTTACTTAGATTTTAATGTTTTACCAACTGGAGCTACTTTCCCGGCATAAAAACATAAAAATTAGATATTTATAATTGAAAATAAACAATAAAAAATGGCAGTATTAGATCCCAATGAAATATTTTTTACAGCGTTTGAACCTAAACAAGCGAATAGATTCATCCTTTATATGGATGGGATTCCGAGCTTTATGATTAAGGCTATAAGTGCTGTAACATTATCACAAGGAGTAGTAACTCTTAACCACATCAACGTTGAAAGAAAAGTTAAAGGTAAATCAACATGGCAAAACGTAACCATGACATTATTTGATCCTATCACACCATCAGGTGCTCAGGCGGTAATGGAATGGGTAAGATTACACCATGAATCAGTAACAGGTAGAGATGGTTATTCTGATTTTTATAAGAAAGATTTAACTATTGATGTTTTAGGACCTGTAGGAGACATAGTTTCAGAGTGGGTTTTAAAGGGTGCTTTTGTAACTAATACTAACTTTGGTGAATACAATTGGGATACAGTTGATACAGCAGTTAATCTAGAAGTTGAATTATCTATTGATTATGCCGTATTGAATTTCTAATATATTTTAAATATTTTATTTAAAGGAGTTTGGCTATGTCAAGCTCCTTTTTTACATTGGTATTTATTGTAGACAAACAAGTTATAACAAATAAAAGATTATGAGCGAATTTAAATTCCCAACTGAAGAAGTTGAATTACCATCAAAAGGTTTAGTTTATCCTGAAGATAACCCTTTATCAAGTGGAAAAGTAGAAATGAAATACATGACTGCTAAAGAAGAGGATATTTTAACTAATGAAAATTTAATTAAAAATGGAACAGTTTTAGATAAATTGCTTCAAGCTGTAATAGTTAGTGATATTAATTTTAATGATTTAATTATAGGCGATAAGAATGCTATTTTAATAGCCGCTCGTATCTTGGGGTATGGAAAAGATTATACATTTGAATATAATAAAGAACAAGTAACAATTGATCTTTCAGATTTACAATTAAAGTATTTAGAAGAAGGTGTAATTGAAAAGGGTGTTAATTTATTTACTTTTAAACTTCCTCATTCGGGAATTGATATAACATATAAAATATTAACTCAAGGAGATGATAATAAAATTAAACAGGAATTAAAAGGAATTAAAAAAATTCATAAAACAGCTTCCCCTGAACTGTCAACAAGACTTAAACACATTATTACTTCAGTAGATGGAAATGATGATCAAAAATCTATTAGAGAATTTGTTGACAAATACATGTTAGCTCGAGATTCTAGAGCTTTAAGAGAACATATTAAATTAACCCAACCAGACATTAATTTAACTTTTAGTTATACTAATGAAAGAGGTGATGAGGAGGACGCCAATATGCCTATGACTGCCGGGTTTTTTTGGCCTGACGTCACAGTATAGAGTTACTTTATTTCAACAAATTTATGAGATTATATTTTATGGTGGTGGAGGATATGATTTCCATACCGTATACAATTTTCCTATTTGGTTAAGAAGATTAACCCATACCCAAATAGCTAGTAGTAAACAGGCAGAAGCTGATGCCTATAAAAAATCTACATCTTCCTCTGATTCAGTTGATATAGGAAGTAAAAATATTCCTGAGCATATAAAACAAGCTATGAAAAGTACTCCAGTTAAAGCACCTTCATATGTAACAAAGTCTACTAAAAAATAGTTTAATTAATATTTATACCCAAATACTAGACTAATGGCTAACGGTAACACTAAAAAAAATATTAATGATACTAAGCAAGCAATGGATGAGTTATTGTTTGCTACTCGAGATTTTACTGATGAAGTCCAAAAATCAGCCAAAGAAGTTTTTGGTATAGGTACTCAAGCTAGAGCAGCTACAAAAGCTTTTAGAGATATAGCTAATATTACAAGAGAAATAGATACAGATATAGATGATATTTTAGATGGAACTAAATCTATAGAAGATTTAACAAAGTCCCAATTAAAATTAGAACAAAAAAAGAAAAATCTTACTACTGAATATAGAATAGCTTTAGATAAGGCTGGAGTAAGTGTTAAGGATATTTCTAAAATAGTTAAAGGAGAAGTTGCTCTTACAGATCACCTTGTAGAAAACTATGCAGATATGTCTACAGAAAATTCTAATTTACTTGATTTATTTGAACAACAAACCCAAGCAATTAGAGATACTGAAAAAGAATTAAGTGGGGTTGCTGAAAAAGCAAAAGAAATTGAATCCAATATGGGTGGAACAGGAACCGCGCTAAAAGGATTAGGAGGAATTTTAAAGAAAACAGGACTTGGTGATTTTGCTGATAAAATGGGTATAGATGATGCCGTTGATAGTGGAAGAAAACTTTCAGCTAGTTTAGGAAAAGGTGGAAGTAAAGCTAAAGTTGCTAGTCATATGGTAGGAAAAATAGGAGCTAATTTAGCTAAAGCTTTTGGCCCGGCTGCATTAATAGCAATGGCTATAGACCAGATAGTTAAAGCTTTTAAACAATTAGACCAACTTTCAGGTGAAGTAGCTAAAAGTATGGGAGTATCAGCAGCTGAAGGAGAATCTTTAGTTAAAAGTATGAATCAAGCTGCTAATTCTACAGGAGAATTAGATGTTTCTACTAAAGATTTAGTAAAAGCTCAAATGGAAATGAATCAAATGTTAGGTACTAGTGTTGAATTTTCAGCTGAAATGGCGGAAGAATTTTCATTAATACAACAAAGAACTGGTTTATCTACTGAAGCAATGTCTTTCTTTGCAAAAGAATCATTAAGAGCAGGAACTTCAATGACAGACCAACTCCGAACTGTATCTAATGTTACTGAGGAAATGAGTGCTCAAACAGGTATAAATTTAAGTTTAAAAGAAATTCAAGAGGGAGTAGCCTCAGCTTCTAAAGCTACTTTTTTAGCTACTAAAGGAGGAGTTGAAGAATTAACAAAAGCAGTTTTTAAAGCTAGACAATTCGGTATAACAATGAGTCAGTTAGATAGTACTGCCTCTTCTTTACTTGATTTTGAATCTTCTATAGCATCAGAATTAGAAGCAGAATTATTATTAGGAAAGGATTTAAACTTAGAGAAAGCAAGACAAGCAGCTTTAGATAATGATATGGCTACACTATCTTCAGAAATTGCAAAAAATGTAGGTTCAGCAGCTGAATTTCAAGAAATGAATAGAATTCAACAAGAAGCAATAGCTAAATCAGTTGGAATGCAAAGAGAAGATTTAGCAGGTATGCTTTTAGAACAAGAAAATTTAGCTAAAATAAAAGATTCAGATTTTAAAAGTATGTCTGAAGCACAAGACTATATTAATAAAAGGTTTAAAGAAGGAATAACAATTGAACAAGCTAGGCAAGAGTTAGTAGGCAAAGGTGTTAATGATACTTTAACTGCTCAATTACTTTCTCAAACTAGAGCAGAAAAAATGGGTAAATTTCAAGAAAAAATGGGAGATTTATTTATGCTATTAGCTGAAGCCTTTACTCCTTTAATAGATGAACTAATGGAAATACTTCCTGGTTTATTAAAAGGCTTACAACCTCTTTTTAAAGCATTAGGATTTATATTATCAATTTCTATGAAATTTTCTATGGTTTTTGGTGGTCTTGTTCCTTTAACTAAAATTATTGAAAACACTTTAACGTCTATAGGAAATATATTTTCTCCTATAGTTGAATATGCAAAAGAACTTTTTGGGGTATTTAAAGAAGGGGGATTAATGGCTGCTTTTGCTTATAATAACATCGAAAGGATTGGTGGATTATTTAAAAAAGTAGGTAAAGGTATTGGTGATTATTTTTTAGCTCCTATAAGAGCAGCTGCAGGGTATATAGCCGGAATAGGTTCATATTTAGGATTTAATACATCTTCTTTGTCATCATTTGCTGAAGATTCACTTTCATCCCCTACCCCTATGGCCTCAGGTGGTATAGTAACAGGACCAACAAATGCTATAATAGGTGAAGGTGGAGAACCAGAAGCAGTAGTTCCATTAAGTAAAGCTAATTCAGTAGGATTTGGTGGAAACTCTGAAACAAATTCATTATTAAAAGAATTAATAGGTGCAGTTAAAGCAGGAGGCACTGTTACTTTAGATGGACAAAAAGTAGGACAAGCTTTATCTATTTCAAATTACTCAACTCAATAATATTTATAACAAACACAAAAACATAAACTATGGGATTATTAGATAAATTAACAGCAGGAGTAGGTTCTCTCCTTTCTAATGGTAATGGTTCAACACCTTCTATACCAGTAGGTGCAACCGATCAATCAAAATTACAGGATACATATTCTATAAATGGAATACCTAATGTACCTAACAAACCACAACCATCAACATTAGATTTAGATGGAGTAGTACCAGCAAACAATTATAGAGACAATACACCTGAGGGCGCTTCATTTTAATGGGATTATTAAATCTACAAACTGACCTAAAATCATTAAAGTTTGGGGTACCTCCTGCTTCTGATAGACCGCAAGGAGGAAACAGTGGTGAACCTTATATTAAGAAATCCATTGATAGGAATATAGTACCTCAATCAGAAGATTTTCTATTAAGAGGAGGAATAAATGCTCCTCTTGATGCGGCTACAGATATAGTAAGGTTAACAAAGTTTTTTGCAGATCTAAAATCACCAAGGGGGGCTTTATTTGTAGCTAAACAAAATCTTTTATCAAGAACAGGAGTTGCTACCCAAGCAAGTGATATTATAGATTGGAAAAACGCTCCATTAAATGAAGGAGTTTACACTCCTTTATCTACAATAGCTCAAACCGGAGTAGGTTTTTCAGGAGGTCATATACCAAAACAAGGTGCTATTCCTTTTATGGGAGTTAGAACTTATACAGATGCTAAATTTCAAGTTATAGGTGAACCTAGTGGTAAAGGAAATAGATTAGTTGATTTGTATCAAACTAAAATTGAAAATTTTGCTGTTGATCCTATTAATATTCTTTCATATTCTGGTGGTCCTAATTCTGATTTAGGAATAGGTAAAACAAATATTAAATTTGCCTCTTTTGATCAAAGAACAGGTATAAATTCAGGCAAAAATTTCCAAACATATCAAGTAGGTAATCCAAGACAAGATTTACCATTTTATGATCCTTTAACAAACTTCCCTTCTAATAAAATTACAGGGGTAAGTACAAAATATTACAATGAAGTTCCATTTCCTGCAGTTCAAATAGGTCAACAACTTCCTATTTTTGGAGAAGTAGGAAATGGTTTTATATCTAATGCCAATAGTTTAGGGAGAGATTTTTCTATTAGTGTATATGAAAATGGTTCTTTACTAAGTAATTCTCCTAGAATTAATGATAATGGTGCTTTAACATGGGATCAATTTAAAATAGCTGAACAAACTAGCTTAAATAATTCTAAAAATTCAATTTCTACTATAAAAGAAGATTTTAGAAAACCTTTAATAGATAATTTAGTAGATCCAAAGTTTTCTACTATAATTTCTTTATCTCCCTCATATAAACCTAAAGATGGAGAAACCATAGATGGAGCAGATGGTTCAAGAATTAATATGACTTCCCCGGGTCAAAAAGGAAATATAATTAGTTACACAAAAGGAAAAAGGGTTAATGGTAGAGTTTCAACGGTAGATAAAATTAATGCTCAACCTATTTACCAATCACAAGCAGTAAGAGAAACAAATGTAAGTAAAAATGATTTAGTAAAATTTAGAATTGCTTCTATTAACAAAACTAACCCACAAGAAAAGGAATTTATTCATTTTAGAGCTTACATTGATAATTTTAGTGATGCTTATAATGCAAGTTGGAATGAAGAAAAATATTTAGGAAGAGGAGAAAGTTTTTGGAAATATGGAGGATTTGCTAGATCAATTTCATTAGGATTTACAGTAGCAGCACAATCAAAACCAGAATTAATAGCACAATATAAAAAATTAAACTTTTTAGCTTCAAATTTAGCCCCTACGTATAGTGCTACGGGTTATATGGGTGGTCCTTTAGTTCAACTAACTTTAGGAGGATGGTGTTATGAACTTCCTGGATTTATCTCTAGTATGACTTTAGATGTTCCACAAGAATCTCCTTGGGAGATAGGAATTAATGATGAAGGTGGGTATGACCCAACAGTTAAAGAAATGCCTCATATTGTTAAAGTAACTGGGTTTTCTTTTACTCCTATTCATACATTTAGACCACAAAAACAAACTCTTACATTTAATAAAAAAGGAGATTTAAGTCCAAATGAAGGAAAAAGTGAATATGGTCCTCAAAGATTTATTGCTTTAAAAGGTGGAAGTCCTTTAAAAAGTAATTATGATGATACAATCAATTAATGGATAGATATAGCAAAATAACTACAACAAGATCTTTAGATGGTGAACAAATATATAAAACTGTTCGTTACCCTGAAATACCTAGATCATTTAGTGATATATATGTTTATACTACTATTGGAGATAGATTTGATACTTTAGCCCAACAATACTATAATGATTCTTCTTTATGGTGGATTATTTCTAATGCTAATGGTAAATTAAATCAAAGTTCTTTAACTCCTCCTATAGGAACCCAATTAAGAATTCCTTCTAACCCCACCCCAATACTTGCAGCTTATAATAAATTAAACCAATAAAGTTATGGCCATAATAGGAGAACCTTTTAAAAATTATGTTGCCGAACAAATTAACGTAAGGCAAGAAATATATGGGAGTGGTACAACTTTAACTTCAAGAACCCCAGAACAAATTCAATATTTAAATTCAAGAAATGCTTGGGTAAAATTAGCTTCTTCAGTTTATATAGATTCGGAAGAAAAAGGAGAAAAAAGACTACAACAAATAAACTTACCACAGAGTTTTAAAGGAACATCTTTAGCTAGAGAATATATTTTATTTAATGGAATAGGTAGAAAAGGAGATAAAGCTGGGATTGTTTCTCCTAATAATCTAAATGGTGCTTATGGAATAGGAGGAACTGAGTTTGGATATTCACCAATGCCGGGGATAATAGATGCTAATATTGAATCTTTAAATAGAGGATCTATAAAAAAATCCACTATAAACATTAAAGCTAATAATAGACAACAGTTTGATATAATAGATGTTTTATATTTAAGATTAGGTTATACTATAATGCTAGAATGGGGGAATGATAAATATTTTGATAACAACAACAAATATCAAACTATGGGAGAAACTCTAATAGAAAGAGATTTTCTTTTTAGTTCTGCTGCTTCCTCAGAAGAATCCTCTATAACAATATCAGAATTATTAAATAAAATTGAGAAAAATAGAAGAGATTCTAATGGTAACTACGATGCTATAATAGGTACAGTTATTAATTTTACTTGGACTTTAGAAGCAGATTTATCATATAATATAAAATTAGATATAATAAGTAAAGGAGATGTTATTGAATCTTTAACTACTAATCAAATTAGTGCTAAATTCTCTCCTTTTTATAATAATAATATTACAGGCATACAACAAAAGTTAAGAAATATAGTTTCCCAAGCGCCTTCAGCTACAGGATCATTAGCTTCAGGAAATTCCTCTCAACAATTAGCTGCTAATATAATACAAGGTTTTACAGGACAACATAACAATAGATGGAGTAGATTTGATCTTGAAGTTGATTGGTGGTTAAAAGTTAATAATAAATCAACAAATACACAAACATTTACCGGTTTAGGTACAGATAATATAAATGTAATTGATTATTTAAATAAAGGTAAAGTTTTTGGGAAATGTTTAAACAAATTATCTACATTTAAAGGGCTATCAGTTGAATTTTCTAATGATAAAGTTGATTATATTATAACAACAATGAATGGGGGGGAAAAATATATTAGGTTAGGAGCATTTTTAGATTTTTTCAACAATAATTTAATTCCTGTAGCTAATGGGGAACCTATAATTAAAATTAATACAGATGCTAAAACTAATATATGTTATACTATTAATAATCAAACAATTTCCTTAGATCCTAGGGTCTGCATTATTAAAAATAATAACTTTTTATATGAAGGGGATAAGCCTTCAAAAATATTCCAAGGTTTAGAACAGTTTCATAAATATTCAAGTAGTGATAAAGATGTTAAATGGGGGCAAACCATGAATATTTACATTAATAATTCTTATATAAGAGATGTATTATTTGGTTCATTACAAAATAAAACAGGTAAAATCAACTTATACTCATTATTAAATAAACTATTAACTGATGTAAATTCTTCATTAGGAAGTGTTAATCAGTTAGAAGCAGTTGTTGAAGAAGAAACAAACCAAATTATAATAATTGATAACTCAACTATCCCTCAAATAGAAAAATTATTTAATTATTTAGGAATTAAAGATAATGTTGATTATACTTTTGAAGTATATGGGTATAATGGGACTAAATCTAATTTTGTTAAAAATGCAGGTATTCAAACTTCAATAACTAAAGAATATGCTTCCATGATTACTATTGGAGCTACTAGAGAAGGATATGTTCCTGGAGAAGAATCAACAGCATTTTCAAAATGGAACTCAGGAATAATTGATAGATTTAAAACAAAATTAGAAGATCCTGAAGTCACTACTTCTACTACAAAAGATGATTTTTTAAAAAAATATAAAGATATTATAGTATCATATAATCAATTTCTTTCCTCAAAGTATAGTGTTATAGGTTTAGGTCCTGAAGCAACAACAAACCAAAAAGATAATAAATTTATTCCCACTACTATTACTTTTAATAAGGATACAGTAAAAGGATATAATGAATATTTGCATGTCTCTGCTTCTTTAGGTAAATCTTTAGGATCAAACCAAACAGGTTTTATACCTTTTAACCTTCAATTAGATATAGATGGTTTATCTGGAATAAGAATTTATCAAAAATTAAATGTAGATACTAATTTTTTACCCTCTAATTATCCTAATACTTTAGATTTTGTAGTTACTAAAGTAAATCATTTAATTAAAGATAATTATTGGCAAACCTCACTAGATACTATGGCTATTGCTATTAGTGCCCCTGTAACAGATTTACCTATAATTCCAAAAACTACAACAGACGTAGATAATAAGATTATTCCAACTATAATACCTAATTTCCGTTCAAAAATAATTGATAATGAAAGTCAATATGGAACTAGAAAACAGGAAATATCTATAGATACTTTAGTAAATAGGATGAATTTTGTATATAGGGATAGATTTAAATCCTTTTTAGAAGAATTTCTCCAAAAACCAGGTTATACTTTGCTAATTAATGCTACCTACAGAACATTCAAAAGATCAGCAGAATTAAAAAAGCAAAACTCAGAAAATGCCTCCCCCGGTAAATCAGCTCATAATTATGCATTAGCAATAGACTTTAATTTAATTACCCCAACAGGATTTAAGTTAAGAAAACAAGAAAATAAAAATGAATGGATAGCAACGGGTATAGTTGATATAGCTCAAAAACATAATTTAGGGTGGGGTGGAAATTATAAATCATATAAAGATTATATTCATTTTTATGTTAACGGGTGGAATCCAAGGAATGCTTCTAAAATCTTACCTAAAACTTATCAATTATATTCACTACCTTCAAAACCCACATTATCTCAAATATCAAAAGCTAATATTGATCCTTATTCTTTTGCTATGCAAAATATTATAAAAAATGTACTTTCCTAAATCTCAAATAACAACAGATTTAACTAGTAATGGTAATCTAGCTATTAAATCAAATAATAAACCCTATTTTGGGTTATATTACTCAACTTCTAATGGTAAATTTTATACTGGGGCTACCTCTAATTCTGAAGGAAATTTAGAATTAGTTTTAATAACTTCTGAAAATTCTCCTCCTACTTTTGAACCCGGAGATATAGATGCTGAAGGAATTGATTTAAGATTTAGTTCAATTTTAACTAATAGTTATTCAAACTTAAAAAATATATCTGATGATTCAACTGTACCATCTCCTCCTAAACCTTACTCATCAACCCCAACTCCTAAAGATTATCAAATAGGTGAATTTCAAAGATATTTTGCTAAAAAAACTAACGAATTAATTTATATAGAAATATCAAAAGAAACTTATAATAAATTTATTAACCAAGATTCAAAAGTAGCTTTTGATTTGTATAATACAATTTCCTTACCTTGGAATTTAATAGGAAAAGAAAAACAAGTATACCAATCAAATAAAAAAATAGTTGAATTAGTTGAAAGAGAAAACAATTGGTATGGGTTTACTTCATATTTTAGACAAGAATTTTCTAAATATTATAACCCTATTAAAGAAAATTTATTTACTAGTGGAGGAGAATACACAACAAAAGATGGTAAAGAATATATAGGTGATTATCATATTCACCCTGATAAAGGGCCAATGGTAGGAGCTGTACATGTATCTTATCCTCATGATTATTTATTTCCTATTATGTCTCCTACAGGATCTATTAAACAACCTTCTACCCCATTAACCACACCTACTACACCTTCTTACAGTCCCCCAAGTACAAGTGGAGGAGGAGGTGGATATTAAAAATATTTTTCGTATATTTAGTTAATGTTTTGGCTAATAGAAAACACTGAACAATTAAAGGGTTTTTACAATAGAGGTTATAAAGAAGCTTATATAGAGATTATACCTAATTCCTATAAAACACATCCTGTAACCACAGAAGTATCCCTTATATATTTGCGTCCAATAAATGCAAGTAAGGGATATATTATATCCATAGACCACAGTGAATCTATGCCGTTAAACAGCGAGTATATCGCGGAATTAATTAATAACTATGATACGTTGTACGTTTGGGGTAAAAAGGAATTTTTGCATTTTTACGTGCATAAAAATTTAATAGATATTTCTTTATTTTCCCCTGAATATGAGATGGAAACTACAAAAGCCCATCAAATTTTAGAACAAAGAAATAAAGATAAGTTGGATATTAACAGAAT
>TARA_R110001599_G_scaffold26935_25_pt1 | contig 25446 bp, 22 predicted proteins | sample TARA_R110001599 | Tara Oceans TARA_R110001599 (sample SAMEA4398360) | marine metagenome | biome: Polar Biome; feature: [MES] marine water layer (ENVO:01000295) within the mesopelagic zone...; material: water (ENVO:00002006), including particulate matter (ENVO:01000060) such...
CACTGGAAATTGATTTTCCAATTCTGTCGCCACGCAGAGCATTTTTAATTCGCCGTCGAGCGACAAACCATAGCCAGATTTGATCTCAATAGTGGTAACACCGTCTGCCATAAAACTTTTCAAACGACGTGATGCGCTGGCGATCAATTCCGCTTCACTGGCATCACGCGTGGCTTTTACTGATGACGCAATCCCGCCGCCTTGTTTGGCAATGTCTTGATAACTCACACCATTCAAGCGCTGCTCGAATTCCCCTGCTCGATTACCGCCAAACACCAAGTGTGTGTGGCAATCAATCAAGCCAGGCGTAATCCAACCGCCGCCTAAATCATGCTCTTTCTGAGTCTGATACGTCGGTAAATTGCTGGCGTCACCAATCCAAACAATACGACCATCTAACACGCCTATTGCGGCGTTTTCGATCACACTGTAATGGCCATTTTTCATGGTCGCCACATGTGCTCCACGCCAAAGACTGTCTAGCATTATTGGAGTTTCGTTTGTCATACCTTTCCTTTATAAAAGCCCACGATTAAAAAAGGGCAGTTCTAAAAGAACTGCCCTTATAACTCGTTCCGATAAAACCGATTAAACCACGAAGCTTGGCAACAAGCCTGCTGGCATCGTCTCGTTATGAACCGCTTCCAATAATAAATCATTGGCTTTTTCAATGTCAGTCGCGAAATAACGATCTTTGTCATAGAAAGACACACGAGCACGCAACGTTGCACGCGCATTTTCTAAACGTTTAGTCGATTTCAACGGTTTACGGAAATCCAAACCTTGTACCGCAGACAGAATCTCCACCGCCAAAATACCACGGGTATTTTCCGCCATGTCTTTTAAACGACGTGCCGCAAAGGTTGCCATAGACACGTGATCTTCTTGGTTTGCCGACGTTGGTAAGCTGTCGACTGATGCAGGGTGCGCGTAGCTTTTGTTTTCACTCGCCAATGCAGCAGCCGTTACTTGGGCAATCATGAAGCCAGAGTTCACACCACCGTTGTCCACCAAGAAAGGCGGTAATTTACTTAGGTTCGTGTCGATCAATAACGCCATACGACGCTCAGACAAACTGCCGATTTCAGCAATCGCCAAGGCCAGATTATCTGCTGCCATCGCAACGGGTTCTGCGTGGAAGTTACCACCTGAAAGAATGTCGCCTTCGGCCGCAAACACCAATGGGTTATCAGAAACTGAGTTAGCTTCGATACACAAAACACTAGACGTGCTGCGAATTTGCTCTAAACATGCACCCATTACTTGTGGCTGACAACGCAGTGAGTAAGGATCTTGAACTTTTTCACAATTCTGATGAGAATCGCCCAATTCACTAGTTTCGCCCAGGAAGTGACGATAAGCCGCCGCCGCGTCGATTTGCGTTTGATGTCCACGAACCTCATGGATACGGGCATCAAACGGGCTACGGCTACCCAATGCGGCTTCAACAGACAAAGAACCACACACAATGGCAGAGGCAAACAAATCTTCCGCTTCAAACAAACCTTCTAACGCGAATGCCGTTGACGCTTGCGTCCCGTTTAGCAACGCCAAACCTTCTTTTGGTGCCAAGGTAATTGGCTCAAGACCGGCGATAGACAACGCCGCTAGACCAGAAATCACTTCACCACGGTAACGCGCTTTCCCTTCACCTAATAAAATCGTACTCATGTGAGCCAAAGGCGCCAAATCGCCAGATGCGCCAACCGAGCCTTTTTTAGGGATGCATGGATACACTTCTTTGTTGATTAGCGTTAACAAGGCTTGAATTACTTCTAAGCGAATACCGGAAAAACCACGCGCTAGACTGTTGACCTTCAATGCCATGATCAGCTTAACGGTTTTGTCTTCCATCAAAGCACCAATGCCTGCGGCATGCGATAACACGATACTACGCTGCAATTCGTCCAAATCTTCTGGAGCGATACGCGTATTCGCTAACAAACCAAAGCCCGTGTTAATACCGTAAACTGTACGGTTTTCTGCAATCACATCATTCACGACTTGGGTGCTGGCATGGATCGCTGGAAACACGGCTTCGTCTAGGCTTAGCTTAACTTTGCGGCGACTGATTTGACGCAATTCGTTTAGGGTCAATTGGCCCGGTTTAATCATTAATTCAAACATTATATTCTCTCTAATTTGAATGCGATGTTCTGCAATAGTATTTTTAAATTTGTTATCTACTGACGTTTATTTGGTTTGATTGCCCGTGATCATTGGCAAATTCAACCCCTGCTCTTTCGCACAATCTATAGCAATATCATAACCTGCATCGGCATGACGCATCACGCCGGTCGCTGGATCATTATGAAGAACACGCGCAATACGCTCTGCCGCATCGTCGCTGCCATCACAAACAATGACCATGCCTGAGTGTTGTGAAAAGCCCATGCCTACGCCGCCGCCGTGGTGCAAAGACACCCACGTCGCGCCAGACGCGGTGTTCAATAAAGCGTTCAATAATGGCCAATCGGATACCGCATCGGAACCGTCTTGCATGCCTTCTGTTTCACGGTTTGGACTTGCAACAGAGCCTGAGTCTAGGTGGTCACGACCAATAACAATCGGGGCAGATAATTCGCCGCTGCGAACCATCTCGTTAAAAGCCAGACCAAGTTTCGCACGCTGACCAAGACCAACCCAACAAATACGCGCTGGCAAACCTTGGAACTGAATACGCTCACGCGCCATGTCCAACCAATGATGCAAGTGCGCATCGTCTGCGATCACTTCTTTTACTTTCGCGTCAGTTTTATAGATGTCTTCTGGATCGCCAGACAAAGCCACCCAACGGAATGGACCAATACCTCGACAGAAAAGCGGACGAATGTAAGCCGGAACGAAACCTGGGAAATCAAACGCATTTTCAACGCCTTCTTCCATCGCCATTTGACGAATGTTGTTGCCGTAGTCAAAAGTAGGGATGCCCATTTTTTGGAAATCTAACATGGCTTGAACGTGCTTTGCCATGGATTGCTTCGCCGCTGTAACGATTTCTTTTGGCTGAGTTTGTGCTTTTTCTCGGTACTCTTCCCAGCTCATGCCGCTTGGCAGGTAACCATTTAAAGGATCGTGTGCAGAGGTTTGATCTGTCACCATATCTGGACGAATACCACGCTTTACCATTTCTGGCAAAATATCAGCGGCGTTGCCACACAAAGCAATCGAAACCGCTTCGCCTGCGTCTGTGTATTTTTTGATGCGAGCCAGTGCGTCGTCTAAGTCAGTCGCTTGCTCATCCACGTAGCGGGTTTTCAAACGGAAATCGATACGGCTTTGCTGACATTCAATGTTCAATGAACACGCACCTGCAAGTGTTGCTGCCAATGGCTGAGCACCACCCATTCCACCAAGACCAGCGGTTAATACCCAACGGCCCGCCAGTTTACCGTCGTAATGTTGACGACCGGCTTCGACGAAGGTTTCGTACGTACCTTGAACAATGCCTTGGCTACCGATGTAGATCCAAGAGCCCGCTGTCATTTGGCCATACATCGCCAAACCTTTTGCGTCTAGCTCGTTAAAATGTTCCCAGTTCGCCCAATGTGGCACTAAGTTTGAGTTGGCGATCAAGACACGTGGCGCGTTGCTGTGGGTTTTGAAAACACCCACTGGCTTGCCAGATTGAACCAATAAGGTTTCGTCGTCTTCTAGCGCTTTTAGAGACTCAACAATTTTGTCATAACTTTCCCAATCTCGCGCCGCACGACCAATACCGCCGTAAACCACCAATTCTTCTGGGTTTTCTGCTACTTCAGGGTCGAGGTTGTTCATCAGCATACGCATTGGCGCTTCGGTGAACCAAGATTTTGCGGTCAGTGTTGTTCCTGTCGCGGCTTTTACTTCACCAGCACGGAATCGTTTTTGAGCAATCGTTTGTTTTGTCATCTTCTCTACCTTAGTAATGAGCCTTAGTAAAAAGCTTTAAAAATTACGTCGTTTTAAAATCAAATGTATATACAACTTACCCAAAGATAAAATCTTACTTTTTTAGATGCAAGGATTTTTTTTAAAAGTACTCACTTGATTGCCCATAAAAAAGCGAATCAAGAGGAATTAACAAGCGTAAAAACCATATAAAACAATGACTAAATTAAGGCATAGGCTGCACTCAGGAAAAAACGATAAAAACCAACTTGTATATACAATATATTATCTATTACACTGAAATCATTCAAATCGACCTAGGAATGACTTGTGACTCGTCTTAACCCATCGCATTTAGACACCCAATATTATTTCGCCGAACGCGCCTTGCTTGCTTCTGGCTGGGCCAGCAGCGTGCTTTTTTCGGTGAAAGACAGCCAATTCCATTCTATTGAAGCTGACAGTACGCCAACAACCGATAGTCACCGGTTATCCGGCCCTGTGTTACCAACGATGGCAAACGTGCATTCTCATGCATTTCAACGAGTGATGGCGGGCGCCGCAGAAGTCAGCCTAAACCCAAACGACAGCTTCTGGAGCTGGCGTAATTTAATGTACAAAATCGTACAGAAGCTCACGCCAGACGATGCGCGCGTGATCGCAACTCAACTCTATATTGATATGCTAAAAGCGGGTTACAGCCAAGTTGGCGAGTTCCATTATTTACACCACGACATTGGTGGTCATCAGTATGGTCAGCTTGGCGAAATGTCGAACCAAATGATCGCTGCAGCAGATGAATCTGGCATTGGTCTAACCTTGCTGCCTGTGCTGTACTCTCATTCTGGCTTTGGTGGTCAAGCCCCAAATGCTGGACAAGCGCGCTTTATTAATTCAACTGACTCCTACTTAGCACTGCATCAAGAATGCGCTCGTCAGTTAGTAAATCATCCTCGCCATCAGCTTGGTATTTGCTTTCACTCTTTGCGTGCCGTTACCAAACCACAAATCGAAACGGTGTTAGCGGCATTAGATACTCCCTTAACAAACAATAGTCCCATTCATATTCATATCGCCGAGCAGCAGAAAGAAGTCAAAGACTGCATAAATTGGAGCGGACAACGCCCTGTCGAATGGCTAAATAATGAAATTGGTTTGAGCGATCGCTGGTGCTTGGTTCACGCCACACACCTTGATAACAAAGAATTGCACGCCATCGCCACCAGCAATGCCATTGCCGGTTTATGCCCAACCACAGAAGCCAACTTAGGCGACGGTATTTTCCCTGCCGTTGAGTTTGAAAAAGCCAATGGACACTGGGCAATTGGCTCCGACAGCCATGTGAGCCTGTCCATTGTTGAAGAATTACGCACATTAGAATATGGCCAACGCCTGCGCGATCAGCAACGCAACCGACTGCATAGACCTGATCAAAATAGCATTGGCGACAACCTCTTTCAGCAAGCTCTCCTTGGCGGCAATCAAGCCTGCGATGTGTCACTTGGATTGGCGCAAGGAAACCGTGCTGACTTTATGGTGTTGGACGATTCAAATCCTTTTGTCGCGGCAAGTGAGTCTAAAGATCTACTCAATCGCTGGCTATTTGCCACTAATGACAACGTGATAAAAGACGTTTTTGTCGCTGGTAAGCACACCATCAAAAACTTCAAACATGAACACGACGAAGTCAGTCGCCATGCGTTCACTCAAGTCATCAAAAAGGTGATGTATGACGTTTAATACCCATTCAAATTATCAACTCACTACACAAAACGACTACAAACGTATGCCGTGGAAAAATGGGTTAGGTGAAACCCTGGAAATTTATCTAAGCGAGGACGAAAGCGGGCAGCGTTATCGCATCAGCCAAGCGGCGGTTAAAGACGACGGTGTATTTTCAAATTTTGAGGGGCTGAGTCGCACCTTGGTTTTACTCAGTGGCCAAGGAATGCAGCTTAGTCATAAAAGTATCAAAGGAAATGTCGCGGAACATTGCTTGAAGTCACCGTTGGACATGGCTCGATTCGCCGGCGGTGACGAAACCCTCGCCACACTAAACAATGGCAGCATCGAAGATTTGAACATCATGGTGCGTGAAAAGGATACAAAAGCAAACGTTAGCGCTTGTTTTGCGCCGTTTAACTGGGAAATTAAAATATATAAAGACCGCTTATTATCGGCTTTTTATGCGAATCAAACCTGCACCATTACTGTGAACGAAACAGAAAATGTGGTGTTAGAAAAAAACAGCTTTTTAAATATCAAACAGAACGGAACGCTGTGTTTAATGGAAGGTACTGGGGTTTTTATCGAGGTTTTATCGACCAAAGTGGCCGAATAACTGAAAACGTGAGCCTGGGTGCAATAATCGAGCGGCGGTGACAATGTCGTTTCCTGCCCAGGTTCGGCGTTGAATCTGCAAACACGGCTCCGTGGGAGCAACCTGCAAACGTTCACACTCTTGTGGTGTCGGCAACACCGCCTCCACCAAATGCTCCCCTTCTGTCATGGGTGCCACGCGCATTAAATATTCGTAAGAGGTTTGAGTTAAAAAGTCTTGTTCCTCGTATTCTGGCGCCAAGCTTGCGTTAACCACACGCTCTTCAATTTGGATCGGTAAATCATTTTCATAGTGCAAAACCACTGAACGAAAAATACTGTGGTTGGTGCGAACCCCCAGCATCATGGCTTCTTCTACGGTGGCTTTCGCCGATTCAAGCACTAACAATTCGGAACGATGTTTATGACCGCGAGCGGCGATTTCTTCCGCTATGTTGTGTACTTCGAACAACGCAGAGTGAGCTTTTTTCTCAGCAACAAACGTACCCAAACCTTGATGACGAACCAAAAAACCTTCCGCTGTTAATTCCCGCAACGCGCGATTCACTGTCATCCGGCTCACACCTAACGCTTTAACAAATTCAGATTCCGATGGAACTCGCTGATTAACTTCCCACACGCTTGATGATATTTTTTGCGAAATCGCCTGCTTTAACTTGGCGTAAATCGGCTGAGGCACATCGGGTAAATCATCAAATAAGTTGGTTAATCTAGATACAATCGGTTCAGACACAAGGTATTCCATGGCTTATAGGTAAAAGTGATTTCTATTGTGAGTCAGTCATGGGAAACAATCAACTCGTCTATACAACAAAGCGTTAGATTGGAATCATCCATAACGCCGTGAGCCAAGAAAGCCCCATAATCAAGGAAAACACAACGCCCCAACGCGGTGTTTTTACCACCACAGGCGCGGTATTATGACTTTTTTTACGACCGTATATCATCGCGCTAACAAGACGTTCTTTTAAACAAAGCTCATGATAAAGCACGGCTAAAACATGCAACGCAACCAAACCAAGCAATATATTCGGTAAAAAGCGATGAATAGACGCCAGCTGCTCGGCGAGTGTTTCAGGAATCAGTGAATAAAAAGGCCCATACGTAAACACTTCATCACTGTTAAACAGACCTGTTCCCCACTGCACACTCAACGCGACCAAGAGAGCCACTACCATCAGCGCCCCCACAGGATTATGACCTAAGTAGTGCCTAGGTTTGCCTTTTAAAAGGGTTTTCAAATAGCGAATGACAATACTCGGACCTTTGACAAACTGACGAAAACGAGCGTAATAAGAGCCATAAAAACCATACAAAACACGCGCAATAATAACGGCAGACAAGCCATAACCCATGTAGAAATGGTATTGCAGATAATCTTCTTCAGATTTTCCGGTGAGGATCAAACCAGTGAACAGCAACACCATCAGCCAATGACTGATACGAATAGGCCAATCCCATACTAATGTCGATCTCATCTTAGTGATCCTCTCATGCTCTCATTGGGTATGTAGAATAGGTTGATAATAAACACTCGCTTGCTAAAGAGTGACATTAAACATTATGCTGTGAAAAGCAACATTCTCTTTCGCTATTCGGCTTAGCGACAAGATAAATAGGCTTTTCAATACATCATAAACTCGTGAAGGATAAGACAAATATGATCGTTATATTACTGCTAATAATGATTTTTGGCCTTGCTCTACTGTCTTATTTATTATTGTTTAACGGGCGTTTTTTTAGCCGACAAAGCGCCGTTATCGAAGCGCCTATCGACTTTATCGCAGAGGATCTAAGTGACCTAAGTAATTGGCCAAATTGGCTTCCTTGGCTGATCTTTGAACCTGATGCCGAGGTAACATACGAATACCTCAACTCCGGAATTCTGTCTGTATTACCGTCTTGCTTGGTCTGGCGTGGGGCTCTGATTAAAGAAGGGTATATATCATTGGAACCTGCGCGATCCAGTGCCCATTATTTTCATACTTTATTGGAAGCGCCCGCGTTTTACCCAAGCGACGTCCATTTTAATATCAATTTAACGAAGCAAAAAAAACGCACTTCCGTCACGATTCAAATAACCGGAAAACTGCCTTTTTTCAAACGCTGGAAACAAGGCAATTACCGAATTAGAGCCAATAAAGACGCTGAATTAGCGCTGTTAAAAATATTGGCGTATCTGAGTAAGTACAACACAACGTCTGATCATGATTATAAAGCGCCCTCCTTTGAATGGCTCGCAAAGACGACGTTAGATACAGTAGATGCTGTTACTCGTCCTTTTGTTGTAAGCAACCAACCCATGTCGCAAAAAATGGATCAAGGCTTCCACGATCTACTCACTGATCTAGGCCCAGAGAACCCACCTGCCGGCCCCAGTTTTGCGCTGTATAAAAAAGTAGACCTTGCACACCACTATTTCTCAGGTCGATTAGGCATTCCTGTGCAGAATTTAGTACCTTGCCCGCTATGTCCTGAACGCATCGTATTGCATGGCCACTATCTGCACTTGCGCTATGTTGGTAGCTACCAGCATTTATCTTTAGCTTGGCATGTTTTATACAGCTTCATGAGATTACATAAGCTCAAAGTCAATCGTCGGCGCTATGGCGTTGAAACGTTTGAAATTGGGCCATTACAAACCAACAGTTCGAAAGACTTTGTCACATTAGTGTGTTTGCCCATCAAATAATTGGCTTAACCGTCGTTTTATGGGAGAGTCTGACTTTAAGTATTCATAAGGAAAGCAAACAGTGTTTACCTCTCCCAGCGTTATGCAACTCGTTGATAGTCTGATCCGAATCGCTTTGACCATCGCTTTTTTCTATACGTTTAAAGCCTTTTTAGACGTACAGAATGATTTATTAGTCGCGTTCGGCTCAGTACTTTGCTCATTTCTCGTATTTAGAGGGTGTGTGTTTCTCTTCAATAAATGGGTGACAAAAAAGAGCCCTTCTTAATATTAAGGGCTCAGTATTTTACGTATTCTAATGCTTTCAATCCCCCTGAATAAATAGCGCAGATTAAATGGATACAAGTCAGCGCTCTCACTAACTTTCAGATAAATATGAGTCTTTCTATGACCACTCTCTATCAAGAACATATTGCGGTTCTTACCAATCGCTATGAAGACGCCATGGTACATTTTGGCCTCGATGCCATTGTTTTAGCTTCAGGGGAAAAAAGTTATTATTTTCAGGATGACCATACACACCCTTTTCAAGCCTATTCAGGTGCGCAACAATGGTTGCCTTTTACAATAGGCGCAGAAACCTACATTTTGCTACAAACAGGTAAAAAACCAACGCTTGTTTGGCCCGTTCGTGACGATTTTTGGCACGCCCCAAACCCTATTCCCAGCGGGGATTGGCAGCAAGACTGGGACGTTTCGTTGGCCAGAAAAACCGACAAATGGTTCACCGCCTTACCCAAAAACGTGGCTTGGCTTGGTCCACAACCAATGACATTTGCCGTTCCTTGCGAGGGATTAAAAGCCTATGTTGATTTTGCTAAAGCGGTCAAAACACCTTTTGAAATCCAAGCAATGCGACAAGCAAACCTGCGTGGTGCAACTGGCCATATGGCCGCAAAAGAAGCATTTTTAGCCGGCATGAGCGAACTTGAAATCCACCTCGCCTTTTTACAGGCCAGTCAACAAACTGCGGCCCAAGAACCTTATCCCGGCATTGTCGGTTTAAATGAACACGCCGCAGTGCTGCATTATGAACACAAAGCCATCGAGAAAATAGCGAACTCTCGCACCTTATTGATCGATGCTGGCGCCAACGAGCACGGCTATGCCAGTGATATAACTCGGACTTTTGTACGTCATGATGACGACTTTAGTGCCTTGGTAAATGACCTTGATACAATGGAACAAACGCTTTGTCGCAGTGCGGTGGCTGGTGTGTCTTTTCGAGACCTACATAAAGACACCTTAGCAGGCATTGCAACCTTGCTGCACGATCATAAGATTTGTACTTTAGGCGTGGAAGAACAGTTAGCCAAACGCATTCCGCAGGTGTTCTTTCCTCATGGCTTAGGTCATTTGCTTGGCTTGCAGGTTCACGATGTGGGCGGCCACCAAGTTGATCAAGCCGGTACGCTAAGCTTACCAAACGACGATGCGCCTTTCTTAAGGCTCACTAAAACCTTAGAAAAAGACATGGTGATCACGATTGAACCGGGGCTGTATTTCATTCCTATGTTGCTTGATAAAATGCAGGCCAACATAAAAAATCACGGCTGCGATATGACGCGCATTCAACAATTCATGCCTTATGGTGGAATACGAATTGAAGACAATGTGGTTGTCAAAAATGATTTACCGGAAAATTTAACCCGCGAAGCGTTTACCAACATAAGCTAATCCCCACTTTCTCTACCCATCGATATAGTACGCTTTATATTGATGGGTCTGTTCTTCTATCACTTTTCTTAAAAAAATCGATTTTTTCACATTTCTGCTCGGCTACTTATAACTAAAAGGTTATAAAATGAGTAAAATATGGAATAGATACTGTCTTTAACAACAGCAACTCTTAGGCTAAGGTTGTTGCAGTTGCCAAGTACGCATTCAATGATTGAGCTCGTATTTATAACTAAAACGCTAACTAAGCCAAGCAGTCCCCTTTTGGACACTACAGAGGCACCATAATGAAAAAAACAACAATTACGTTATTAGCAGCATTATCTCTTTCATCGACGTTAAGTTTTGCAGATTACCCAACGAAAGACATTCAAGGCATGATCCAATGGGGAGCAGGCGGCTCAACAGACACTGTTATGCGTTCTATTGCCCCTCACGTTGAGAAAGAACTTGGAACAGATCTTATCCTAACGAATAAAACCGGTGGCGTTGGCGCCATTGCAACAAAATACGTTAATGCTAAAAAAGCCGACGGCTATACACTGTTGATGGGCGCTGAAAACCCTCAAATGTACAAAATTCTAGGCCTTTCTAACATAGACTATAGCGACATGATTGCTATTAACGTCTTAGCTCGTGGCACACCAATCATAGTGGCAAACAACGATGCGCCATTTAATACAATGCAAGAATTCATCGACTACACGAAAGCCAACCCTGGTAAAGTTAAAATAGGCTCAACAGGAAAAGGCGGCTTAACCTCTATTATACTTGCCATGCTGGGCTCTCAGGTAAAACTGGATTACATCAGTATTCCATACAATGGTGATGGTCCAGCCCTAACCGCTATTCAAGGCGGTGCGATCGATGTAATGCCTGCTGTACTAGGTGCAACTATTGAACAAATTAAAGCAGGCCGTATGAAAGCCATCAGCATTGTTGATGTTAAAGCCAATAAACTTTTGCCTAACTTAGCGCCAATCACTGACGCACTACCAGGCATGAAAGCATACCTTCCATGGGGACCATTCTTTGGTGTCTTCGTGAAAAAAGGCACACCGGATGAAGCGGTAGAAAAATTGCAAATGGCCTTTCAAAAAGCCGCTTACAACGAAGATTTTATTGATCTAATGCAAAAACGCGGTTTTACCATCATGAATATTTCAGGCGAAGAAGCTGACTACTTCCTAGAAGCGTACCGTTCAACGTCTTCTTGGTTAGTACATGATGCGGGCTTTAGTAAATACTCACCAGAAAAGTTCGGTATTCGCAAACCACAATAAGGTTTAAATACAGTTCTCATCTCTAGACGTGACTTGCTGAAAAGCAAGCGCGTCTCACTTTTGTTTTACCTGGAGTTACAATGTCCAGTCATCCCTCTTTGATAAAAACCCGTAAGCCCGGAGAACGAGTCTTTTGCTTTCTCTTGGTCATGGGCAGCATTTATTTGTTTTGGCAAGCTTACAAAATATCAGGATTCAGCGAACTAAGTTCTCCAGGGGCTTTTCCTCTTGCGGCATCAGCAACTATGATTTTGGCGTCCTGCATTGCGTTTATTAATACCTTGAAGCTGCCTGAAGCGGAAGGCGTTCGCTTTGTACATCACTGCTTTCCCCCTATCGTTGCGACCATCATGGCATTGATTTTGGTCTACTCAATCATATTAGAAAGTTTAGGATTCATTCTTTCCAGCTTTGCCTTCTTGTTTATTTCCATTCAGTTTTTATATCGATGCCGTGTACTGACGACACTCTCGATTACACTTCTGGCCTTAGTGGTTGTATACATCGTATTTCGTCTCGTTTTTCAAGTTGTACTGCCTGAAGGCATCGTACCTGAGCGCGAAATCCTATCCTCAATAAAGTCTCTGTGGAGATAATCATTTTATGGATGCTTTACATTATTTCGCCATGTCTTGGCTGTCACCAGAATTACTCGCTTTAACAGCACTGGGCACTTTTTTAGGCATTTATGTCGGCGCTATTCCTGGCCTTTCGGTCACCATGGCAGTCTCAATATTGATTTCTTTTACTTTTTCATGGGATGTAAATTACGCACTTTCTCTCATGGTGGGCGTTTACATGGGCGGCGTCTACGGTGGCTCACGTACCGCGATATTGTTGAATATTCCAGGCGCACCTTCGGCCATCGCTACGGCGCTCGATGGCTATCCGTTAGCGAAAAAAGGCTTAGCTGGGGAAGCCATTGGCTTATCTACAGTTATGTCGGTTGTCGGTGGTTTTGTCGGTATTATCGTCTTGGCGATTGCCGCGCCGACAGTAAGTGAATTTGCCATCACCTTTCAACCACGAGATTACATGATGCTGGGAGTATTAGGCATCATGTTGGTTGGCTCTCTTTCTGGTAGTAGCTTAGCAAGAGGCATTTTCGCAGGCGCGCTAGGACTACTGATTGGTACCGTTGGACTCGACCCAATGACCGCCGAAGAGCGTTTCACGTTCGGCGTTGTTGAGCTTTGGGATGGAATCAATCCCGTCGCGGTAATGATTGGCATGTTTGGTATTTCTGAAGCTCTACATCAGTTACACCACATGGATAAAGCGGTGGTTAAACAGAAAATTTCTAGTGTTATTCCGAAATGGTCTGATGTGAAAAAATACATGCCGCTAAGCTTACAAACCTCTTTTATTGGTGTCATTGTCGGCGCGTTACCAGGTACAGGGGGCGACATTGCCGCACTCATGGCCTACGACCACGCTAAGCGGGTTACCAAAGACCCTGAAGTACCCTTTGGAGAAGGCGCGAAAGAAGGCTTAATTGCACCTGAAGCAGCCAATAACGCCGCTGTAGGCGGAGCCTATATTCCCATGCTTACACTGGGAATTCCCGGCGATGCCGTAACCGCTGTATTTATCGGTGCATTATTTATCCATGGATTGAATCCCGGCCCCTTATTGCTGATAGAACAACCTCACATGTTCTGGTTCACCGTTGGTAATCTGACATTAGCGAATATTTTCGTGCTTATCTTCGGCTTAACCGGCATAAGGCTTTTCGCAAAAATTGTCGAATGCCCAAAAGGCATTTTGATTCCGTTGATATTCTTGCTGTCCATTGTTGGCGCTTACGCGATTAACAATGCCATTACAGACATTTGGTGGATGTTGGCCTTCGGGGTATTTGGTTACTTTATGCGTATTTATGGGTTCCCCGTTGGCCCTGTTATTTTGGGTGTCATTCTAAGCTCACTAACCGATGAAAACTGGCGTCGTGCGATTTTGACCGAACGCGGCTCAGTGAGCGACTTGATCATCAACATATTCCACAGCCCACTTTCGACCGTCTTGTTTAGTGTGATTATCTTTATCCTCGTCACCCAAACACCTATTTGGACAAAATGGCTAAAGCCAAAATTGGCTCGTAAATCTGTCTAATACTAGTCAATTAACTAGCTTAATGCTCAACCTCTTGGGCATTCAAAACAGTGGCTGAGAACAAAAAAGTAAAGCTCAATTTACAGTTACTAGAAAAATTCAATATCAGACTGGATAAACAATGCTGAGCACTCAGCATTGTTTTCTTTTTTCTCAGAAAAAACAGACCTTACTGCAACAACACAGATTAAATTCACATCAATATTCTTTTGACTTATTGGCCTATATATGTGAAATTTCACATATATTATTTTTCGTATGTATTTATGAACCCATGCAGTTTTTACAAATGCCTTGCAGATGACACTCGGCTTAAGTCTCTCCTGTTGATATCTCAAGCCGATGAGGCGTGTGTTTGTGACCTAATGGCGGCACTAGAACTGGACCAGCCAAAAGTTTCACGCCATTTAGCAGAACTCAGGAAGTGCGGCATATTACAAGACGAGCGCCGAGGAAAATGGGTCTATTACAAGCTTCACCCTAATCTACCCAGCTGGGCTAAACAGGTCATCATCGAAACAGAGAAACACAATCTCAATTATTTCCAAACCGCGCAATGCAAGCTTCAAGCTTGCCAATCGTCTTCTAATAACTGTAATTAATTAAATCGTTGCGCTATTTTTTGGAGCCATCATGACTGCACTCGACCTAACATTACCGAACATAGTTCAAGACCAATTACCCATTTCCACCAGCGAACCATTTTCCACTACGCCAAGCGGCCACAAACCCAGAATTTTATTGCTCTACGGTTCTTTACGAGATCGTTCTTACAGTCGATTAGTGGTAGAAGAATCAGCTCGACTATTAATAAAAATGGGGGCTGAGGTGCAGATTTTCGACCCAAAAGACTTGCCACAACCCGATACAGACGATGGCAGCCATCCAAAAGTAAAAGAGTTACGAGAGCTAATGATGTGGTCAGAAGGGCAAGTTTGGTGTTCTCCTGAACGCCACGGTGCTATGACAAGTATCCTAAAGAGCCAAATAGATTGGGTGCCGTTAAGTATTGGTAGTGTTCGTCCGACACAAGGAAAAACCCTCGCTGTGATGCAGGTCAGCGGTGGCTCTCAGTCTTTCAACGCGGTCAACCAAATGCGTATTTTAGGTCGTTGGATGCGCATGGTCACCATTCCAAATCAGTCATCTGTTGCCAAAGCTTTTTTGGAATTCGAAGAAGATGGCCGCATGAAACCTTCACCTTATTACAACCGCATTGTCGATGTACTAGAAGAGTTAATGAAGTTCACCTTATTACTACGTGATAACAAAAACTTTCTCGTTGACCGTTATTCGGAGCGAGTAGAAAACGCTGAGCAATTCAGCCAACGCATAAACCAAAAATCACTTTAACCGTATAAAAGTCGAGTATATATCAATGGGATTATTTGAACGTTATCTCACCGTTTGGGTCGGAATGGCCATTGTCGTTGGCATTATTGCTGGCAGTCTCGTCCCTGATATTTTTGTCACTGTTGCCAGCTTAGAGTACGCACACGTTAACTTTGTTATGGCGGCCTTAATCTGGTTAATGATTTACCCGATGATGGTTCAAATTGATTTCTCTTCCATCAAAGACGTCGGAAAAAATCCCAAAGGACTTGCGCTAACCTTGGTTATTAATTGGTTAATTAAGCCTTTTACGATGGCATTGTTAGGCTGGTTATTTTTCAAAATACTCTTTGCTCCTTGGGTTGATCCACAAACCGCCAAAGAATACATCGCGGGGATGATTCTACTTGGCGTAGCACCCTGTACGGCCATGGTTTTTGTCTGGAGCCAGCTAACAAAAGGGGACGCTAATTACACTCTAGTACAGGTCTCCATTAATGACGTGATCATGATTTTCGCCTTCGCACCTATCGCTGGTTTGTTATTGGGTGCAACCGACATTCATGTACCTTGGGACACCTTACTTCTCTCTGTCGTGTTGTATGTTCTGGTACCGCTTATCGCAGGGGCACTAACGCGAAAAACACTGGATAAAACCGACGACCACTCCACACTCAACGCTTTTTTAAAGATCATGAAACCTTGGTCTATTGTGGGTTTACTCGCAACAGTGGTGCTGCTATTTGGTTTTCAATCCGAAACTATTTTATCAAAGCCACAAGCCATTGTTCTGATTGCCATTCCACTACTAATACAGACCTATGGCATTTTTGCGTTGGCTTATTGGTTAGCAAAAAAATTCAAACTGCCGCATAACGAAGCGGCGCCAGCGAGCATGATAGCAACATCGAATTTTTTCGAGCTGGCGGTTGCCGTTGCGATTTCATTATTTGGACTGCATTCCGGTGCCGCACTCGCGACGGTGGTTGGGGTACTCGTAGAAGTCCCGGTCATGTTGTCTTTAGTCTGGTTTGCCAATCACACTCGCCATTGGTTTGATTAACATTATTCGAAAGGAAAAAACATCATGATTGTTATACATCATAACCCTGAATGCGGAACCTCTCGGAACGTGCTGCGTATTATTCAAGACGCTGGCTATACTCCCGTGGTTATCGAATATCTAAAAGAGGGCTGGACCAAAGCGCAATTGTTGGCATTGTTCGCCGCTGCAGATTTAACACCTCGCACAGCGCTAAGAACCACTAAATCTCCTGCAAAAGAACTTGGGCTACTTGATGAAACAGTGACAGATGTGGCTCTTTTGGAAGCGATGCTAAAGTACCCCATTCTCGTAAATCGCCCCATTGTGTGTGCGCCAAACGGCGTCAAATTATGTCGCCCAAGTGAACAAGTACTAGACCTACTAGAGCAATGGCCTCAAGGCCCTTATTACAAAGAAGATGGCGAGCTGATCATCGACCAACAGGGAAACAGACTAATATAAATAAAAAAACCGGAGATCGTTGCCAATCTCCGGCTGAAGAACACACCATGAAATAACTCACCCCCCGCAATGGAAATGAGTTATTTTTTCTCCTGGCGTGCTTGGGAGGCAAGACGCACAAAAGCATTCACTTCACCATAACGACTGTAATCACTCACTCTTTGTACGACTTCAAAAAAGACACCATGAACTTCTTCTGTGTAAAAATGGAAGAACTCACCCTCGTCATTTTGGTCATACATAATATTGTGTGACTGCAATTTTTTAATTAAGCCTGAAGACAAGCCAAAGCGCGCTTCAATATCACGATAATAGTTCTGTGGAATGGGCAGCTGCTTCTCGCTATCAATGTTTTTTGCTGCAGCAAAAATATCATCGCAAGCGAAAGCAATTTGATGCACACCAGAACCTTTTGATTTCTGAATAAAGCGCTGCGCCGAAGCACCACGAGCGTTGGTCATATTCAAGGGAATACGCACGCGTTTGTCTTTGCTCAGCGCTGTACGGCTAACCACTAATCCATGAATATCAGGCAGATCCTGACTCGCATCAATATCAAAGCCAAACAAAGACTTATAGAAGAAAGTCGCCGATAAAAAATCCGTGTTTGAAACGGTTTGTCCAATATGATCAAAGCGCGTTAAGCCAACGCCAGCTTCGCCTTGAATACCCTGAACTGGCTTAAAGTCGACATCAAAAAAACGCACAGCGGCATCCGCAGAAACCAGATAAACAAGGCTGTCGCCAATACCACGAACCGCCGGAATGTTTAACTCACCGGGGCCTGTTTGATTATCAAAACGCTCGACTAAATAACGTTCCGCAAGGGATAAAGTGGCTTTCACATCATCAGAAGAAAACGCCATCGCACACACAGATACGCCATGTTTTTGGAAATGCTCGTGCGCCTGACTCTTAGGCTCGCGATTCAAGATCAAATTGATATTGCCTTGTCGCATTAGACTGACATTTTTAGAACGGTGCCTATGGGTTTCTTCAAAACCCAGCTGGGCAAGTGTATTGGTCAGCGCTTCGCCACTTTCACCTTCGATCGCGAATTCTAAGAATTCGACATCTTTCACTTGTGGCGCTTGAATAGGCGCGGTTTTTTCTTCACGTTTACTGACTGTTTGATCGTCTAACCAGATCAACGAACGCATACCATCAATGGCTTTTTCTAACGGAGAAGAGGAACGAAATTCGTCGTTAAAAATTTCATGAGACAAATAGTCATCAAAACCTTTGTCTTTCAGCACTTGTAAAAACTCGACCACTGGCATGTCGCCTTGACCGGGGAAACAACGAAAATGTCGGCTGTATTGCAGCACGTCCATTTGCAGGCTTGGCGCATCGGCCACCTGCACAAGAGCAATTTTGTTTAGCGGAATGTCATCACGTAAAACATCTAACGTATTACCACGAGAAAACATGTGGAACGTATCTAAAATAATACCCAAATTCGGATGATCAACACGCTTAACCAGATCCCATGCTTCATGATAATCGGCAATATGATAACCCCAAGCAAGAGCTTCATAACCCAGCATGATGCCTTCTTTTTTCGCTATTTCGGCAAGCGCAAATAAGTCCGCCGCGCAAACGTCACGATCCGCAGAAGAATAAGGCTGCACGTTACTGCAAAACAACAGACGATTCGTACCCAACTCATGAGCAACATCAATCTTATGCTGCAACATCTTTGCCTTTTGCGAACGCATCGGCTCAGGCATGCCTTCCATATCACGAAATGGTTGTAAGGCAATAATTTCCAAACCTAGATCTTGCGCCATACGACGCACATCTTTTGGCGAGCCATCGAACTGAGTTAAATCATTCTCGAAGATCTCTACGCCCTGAAAACCGGCTTTTGCCGCCGCTTCGAATTTTTCTCTCAGCGTGCCAGATAAGGTAACGGTTGCGAGTGCTGTTTTCATTCTTACGCCCTGACAGTCTAGGTTCCATAACGAAATCGATATATGAGAAACAAAACAGTTTTTTGCTTCTATATTTACTAAGATTGATGCTAGCACAAGATTTTTATCTTGAGCGTCATTTGAAGAATGAAATAAAGCGCCAAAAATATATCGAAAAAGGAATACATAGCGTCTTTCCAAAGACGTGACATAGGAGTGTAATATAAGAAAATCATTCCTTTATTAACGCGTGTCATGCGCCTTAGTACTTCTTATTTAGCAACTGATTATCAGCCACTAAAACCATGCGTATACGACGGAAGACTTTTTATGCTAGAAAACCGTATCAAATATCGCCACCTTCAATGCTTTTTAGAAGTTACCCGCCAAGGTAGCGTTGTTCGCGCCGCCGATGTTTTGGCACTTACTCAACCCGCTGTCTCAAAAAAACTGAAAGAACTGGAAGATATTCTGGGAGTCAGGCTTTTAGAACGTAGTAAAAGAGGCGTTGAACTTACGCCTTTCGGCAATGTATTTCTGGAACATGCAAGCACCAGCGTTGCCGCATTACGAGAAGGCACAGAACGTGTCGCTCAAGCCCAACAAAAAGGCATCAGTCGAATCAGTATTGGGGTATTACCAACCGTCGCAACCAGCATTTTGCCAGAATCCGTAAAACGCTTTCGCACTGGGGGAATTGATGTTCGTCTACATTTAGTTTCAGGCCCAAACGCGTTATTGATGAGTCAGTTGCGAGTCGGCGAATTGGATTTAGTGGTTGGACGTTTAGGCGTTCCGGAAGCCATGTCTGGCCTGTCGTTCCAGCATTTGTATTCTGAACAAGTGACGTTTACGGTTCGACCTAATCATCCATTGCTGACAAAAGAAAACTTCAAAATCAGCGATATTGCCAATTACACCGTACTCTACCCGCCAAAAGGCTCTATTACTGCCCCCTATGTGGATCGTTTTTTATTGTCCCAAGGCGTTAGTACACTTACCGATAGAATCGACACTGTCTCAGACTCATTTGGTAAAGAGTTTATTCGTAACAACGATGCGGTCTGGATCATTTCTCGTGGTGTAGTGGCTCGGGAGATTTCTGATGGAGAACTGGATGAATTACCTATTGATACCAAAGAAACACTAGGTGCGGTTGGCCTCACTACGAGAGCAGACTCTGTTCCGTCGATGGCACTGAAGCTGTTTATGAATGCGATTCGAGATACCGCACAAACATTAGACAGCTATTACAAACCGATTGATCATCACCATAAAGATGAGCCCGCAATTTAAACTGCTCTTTTAGCTACCAAAACAGGAACCTTAGATGCTGACTATTATTGCGATCACAACCCCAATTTTTATCATGATAATGTTGGGGTATTTTGCTGTTCGTAGTTCGCTTGTGCCTAGCGTAACGATTGCTGGCATGGCAAAAATCGTCATGTATTTCACACTACCAGCATTGATTTTCAGCACCTTAGCCAGAATGGAGTTCAATGAGGTTATTGTTCCAACCTATCTTGCTACTTACGCCATCGGTTCCGTATTAACCATGCTAATCGGTGTATTTATCAGTTTAAAAGTGATGAACCGTTCTTTAATCGAGAGCACATTAAAAGGCGTAGGAATGGCAAATTCAAATTCTGCCTTCTTCGCCTATCCAGTGATGTTGCTGGCGTTTAGTAATCCACCAACAGCAGCGTTCGCCATGTCATTAATCATCGAGAATATCCTAATTCTGCCTATCACTTTTGTGATTTTAGAAGTCTGTTCTTCCAGAGGACAAGGCCTCAAACCCACCTATATGTTTTATACTGTCGTAAAAAGATTGATCAAAAATCCGTTGATTTTGGCTGTCTCTGGCGGTGTATTAGCGTCGACCTTTCACCTAGAGTTACCAGCGGTCATTGATCGAGTTTTGGTAATGCTATCAGGCGCATCAGCAACACTCGCACTCATTGTGCTTGGTGGCTCATTAGTTGGAACCAGCCTAACCGGTAACGCCAAAGACATTTGCTTTGTCACGACCGGAAAACTGGTATTACACCCCTTGATGATTGCTGTCGTGGCGCTCTTTATGCCAGAAATGGACCGCAACCTTTTGCTCGGTGGCATCTTGATTGCAGCAGTACCGATGATGAGTATTTATCCGATTATTGGCAGTCAATATGGGTATCGTTCTTTATGCGCCAGTATTTTGTTGATCACCACACTGGCGTCTTTTGTCACACTGGCCATTATTTTGTCATTAATGGGTTTAAATTAGCTAAGAAAATCAGCACTTAAATGATGTAATGAGCGCAATAGTCATAATTAAGCTTTGAGCTTATGCACTAAACCCTGAACCCCCAACACATACCCTTGCACGCCCATACCAACCACAATTCCCGCCGCCGCTGGTGATATGTAAGAATGATGACGGAAGGCTTCACGGGCATGGACATTAGAGATGTGGACTTCAATCACTGGCACATCGGCGCCTTTTATTGCATCGTGAAGAGCAACGGATGTGTGAGTATAAGCGCCTGGATTGAATACCACGCCCAACACTTCGCCCGCTTTAATACGGCGGCCCGCTTCATGAATTAGATCAATCAATACGCCTTCATGATTCGATTGATGACATTCCACATCGTGGCCTAATGACAACGCCGCCTCTCGGCACATAGTTTCTACGTCCGCTAGGGTTTCGTAACCATAAGTTTCAGGCTCACGCGTGCCAAGTAAGTTCAAATTCGGGCCGTTCAATACCATGATGGTAGACATAATAATTTCTCCTAAGAGTCAACGTAACTGTTTAATAAAGCATACTTTCACACTAAAAAGCGCAGCAATACACTCAATGTAAAAAATGACAACACTGTCGTGATAAGCAGTGTACTGGCGCAGAAGCTTTGCTCTCCATATTCACCACCAATAATGGGGTAAATACTGAACATTGGCACGGATGCAAAAATAATCACTGCAACTTTTAAGTCACTTGGCATATTCGGTGTCAGCAACAGCAGAGCTGTCACAATTAATGGGAAGAAAATCAGTTCTTGAAAATGCCACTAAAGACATTTGCCCAAGACTACCTTTAATTGACAGCCCTACTAGCGATCCGCCAATCACAATCAAGGCAGCAGGCGCCGAACCTGTAGCAAGCATATCCAATCCTCGCTCTATAAAAACGGGTAAGACTAGGCCAAGGGATGAGCAAACCACTCCAGTAAATACGGCTAATATGATCGGATTAGTCGCAATCCGCTTAATCACAGGCAACAAAATTGGCTTGCCATTTGCGTTACGTTTTCCAAGTACAGTTTCAATAAAAATAAGGCCGACAGGAAATAAAATAACGTTTTCCGCCATGGCAAAAGCATGCATCATGGGATGATCAAAAAACTGCAGTAATATGGGAAAGCCGATAAAAGCACTATTTGACATAGAGCTTCCTAGACCACGAATGCCACAGGCCTCCCACTGATCACGAAAGACCATCCGACTCACAATAATGGTGAATACAAAGGAAGACAGCCCCCCTACGGTATACACCATAATGTATTGCGGATTGATCAGTTCATTGAGGTCCATGCTTAATAATTTAGTAAATACCAGCGCAGGCAAGGCAAAGTACATGACAAACCGGCTCAGTCCAGGCAAAAGCGCCTTTGGGATGAAACGAAGACGGATACCTAAATAGCCCAAAAATATCAAAAAAAAGATCGGCGCTGTGATGTTGATTACGGCTTCCATGTCACCATGTCCTCGTAGTTGCTTACATCAAGTCGACTTGATGTCTCTGTATTTTTCATCCATTGGAATATCCTTACGGATGAGCATTAGGCGATAGCTTTAGATTCCGTTTTTAATTGAGGATCTGGCAACATAAACCCCTTTTGAATATGCAAGTCCAAAACAGCCAATACGGACTCTGTTTCATCATCAAGAAGATGTTTAAGTAATTTTTGATGCTCTTCCACAGATGCTTGCCCACGGAAAGGTCGGCGGTGCAAAGCCAGTACTTGATAACGCATGTAAAGTTCTATCACCGAAGCATGATAACGAACAAGCTGCAGAGAACCGCAATGAGACACCATAGTAACGTGAAAGTCTCGATCTGCTTTTTCCCATGCCTGAACATGAAGACTTTCATCTTCCATCATCAGTTTCTCGACACAGTTCAGGCGAAAGTGTGCACTGATCAAAGCCGATTTCCATTCCATATGGCCTATTTTATTTTCCATCGACTTACGAACGCCCGACAGTTCTAACATCTGTCGCAGCTCTAATAATTCACGCAAATCCGCGGTAGAAACAGGTTTTACTGTAAAACCTTTTTGATCAACAAACAGCACAAAACCGTCAGACACAAGACGCATCAAGGTTTCACGCAAGGTATTCACACTGGCACTGTAACGGAGACGTAAGGCGTTTAGTTTAAGCTTTTCACCTGGCGCAAGCTTTCCCGTTACTATGTCTGAACGAAGCTGTTCATAGACAGATTGCCCAACCAATTTACGCTCATCGGAGTTAATCATAGAAAATTCTAAAGGCCTTTTCTTTTTCTTATAAGTCCTTTGCTCTATGTCGAAAGCAAAGGCCTTTTAATTGGTAACGAACCTAAAAGACGCCATCAGGCGTCTTTTTTTGGAGGTCTCATTACTCATTCTATGAGTTTATTTGCCTACCAACAATCTCTAGATCAACGAACTGACGACATCATACTTTTCACGGAACTGATCCCAAACCGGTTTAACATCCGTCACTTCCTGACCGGTAAAGATTTCGAAGGCATCAATGCCTTGATAAAAGAACAAATCAAAGCCTGACACAATTTGCAGGCCTTTTTTATGACTCTCCAACAAAAACTCTGTATCCATCGGCGTATAAACGGCATCAAACGCCCATTTCTGCCCTTGAATCAACTCAGCCGCCAATGGCATACCAGGACTTTTCAAATGCCCTACAGGCGTACAGTTTACCAATCCATCCGCTTCTGCCGCTGCCGCGGAAATGTCTTCTTTTGCAACGAAGCGTGCTTTGTAACCCGCTTCGTTAATAGCATCAACCAGCGATTGCGCACTGCGCTCACTCAAATCGGTAACTAAAATTTCTGTTGCACCCACTTCAAACAGGGCAAAACCAATAGCTCGGCCCACACCACCAGCACCAATCATCAGCACTTTGCCGGCAGGCAAATCACCAACTCGGCCTTTATAGCCTCGAATAAAACCGGTGTAATCCGTATTGAAAGCACAGACTTTGCCATCTTTTAGTAACAAGGTATTGCTCGCACCGACTTTCTTAACCGCGTCGTTTACCTCGTCCGCGCTGTCGATTGCAATTTGCTTATAGGGAAACGTCACATTAGTGCCGACAAAGCCTAAGGCACGAATTTCAGCCAGCTTAGCGTTAAAAGATTCCGCCGTATCATTTTCAGGCTCTTGCAACTGGTAATCCACTGGTAGCTGATTGAGTTCACCCAGCATCATGTGCAAAGAAGGAGAGCGTGAAGCCGCAATAGCCTGACCAATTAGACCTAAATGTAACATTGTAATTGTCCCCAACATGTTTCAAAAATGAGCAGAGAGTTATCGCGTCTTCTTTCCGCTCAAAACACCAAAATAAGATTGTCAAAGCCTATACTAAGAAGCCGCTTTTGAATCATGAAAGTTTTGGTATACATAAATACAAAAAATTATAGATCTGACAATACTTCTTTTAAAATTCACCATTACAACGCGTTTCATTTAACGCACTTCATTTGAAAAATAGAATGGATAATGCCTTCAATGGAATTAAAAGCATGTTTTATACACCTCATATAACAAAGAGTCCGTGTTTTATTTTTATTTATTCGGTATTCATTTTTGATATAGTTTAAAAAAAAGGAGGTCTTATGGATATTGCTATTCCAAATTTACGGCATTTGCGTGTGTTTCTCGCAGTTGCGGAGTTAAAGAGTATTACCCGAGCTTCCGAGAACATCTTTTTATCGCAGCCGGCCATCACTCAAGCCATTGCTAAACTAGAAGGCTTACTCGGCGCCTCCCTCTTTGAACGCCACTCAGATGGCATGTATCCCACCGCATCGGGTGAGGTATGGCAAAAACGGGTGAGCAGAGCGATAGATTACATTCAGACCGCGACTCAAGAAATAGTAAAAGACAACACACAAAAAGAGCGCATTCCTAAAAATCTGGTTGCCTTGATCAGTACAACGCAGTTAAGAGCGCTTGTCGCTGTGAGCGAAGCACAAAATTTTAGTATTGCCAGCCGAAACTTAGCGGTTTCTCAATCTGCTGTACATCGTGCTGCGCGTGACTTAGAAAGGTTACTAGGGGTGATTTTGTTCGAAAAAAATAGCCTAGGCACCCGCGCAACTAAAGCCGCTCAAACGTTATCAAAGGCGACCAAACTTGCCTTCAGCGAGTTACGCCAAGGTATTTACGAGATAAATGCCTTACAGTTTAAAGACGTCAGTACTATTACCGTCGGTAGCATGCCCTTGGCTCGTATGACCATTTTGCCTAAATCCATTTTGCAGTTTAACGAACGCCATCCTGATGTGAATATCAACGTCACTGAAGGTCCTTACTCCGATCTACTTCACCACCTGCGTCAAGGTGACATCGATATTATATTAGGTGCGTTGCGTCACCCTTCTCCTGCTGATGACGTCATTCAGGAAGAGTTATGGGCACCTCCGTTGTCCGTTGTGGCTCGTAA
>TARA_R110001599_G_scaffold158670_1_pt1 | contig 25441 bp, 25 predicted proteins | sample TARA_R110001599 | Tara Oceans TARA_R110001599 (sample SAMEA4398360) | marine metagenome | biome: Polar Biome; feature: [MES] marine water layer (ENVO:01000295) within the mesopelagic zone...; material: water (ENVO:00002006), including particulate matter (ENVO:01000060) such...
GGACGAGCTGGTTAATCGTTGGCATAAAGTCTTCACCTTATAGTAGATTGTCCTGCATCATGCAGGGGTTACTCTCACCGTCGATTGTGACGGCAAGTGTTTTGCCTATGTAAGTTTTCTGCGGCATCGAGCGAACCCGATGGAGCGGAAGCGCGCCCCTTAGACGGGATTCGCCGGTTCGTCAACATGGAGACGAAAAGCCAGGTCACATTTGCGTCATCCCGATTTTACCGAACCGTCACATAAAATGCCTCATCCGGTCACACCTTTGCTGCACTGCACCATTGAATTTGATTTCCACCACATCAGCAAGGTTGATTCTCCGATGAAATATATTTCCCCGACGTCCCGATCCGTGATCGCCACCCTGCTCTGCTGCTCGGCAACCTTCAATCCGCTTCATGCCCAGAGCGCCACCGACGATGTTGCAGACAGCGACGACAATATCATCATCGTGACGGCACAGAAATTCGAGCAGAAATCGACCGATGTGCCGATCACCATTTCTGCCAATAGCGGCGAGCGGCTCAGGGAGCTGGGCGTGGCCGACCTCGACGAGCTTTCCAATTACGTGCCCGGCCTCAACGTTCAGGAACAGAGCGCCAACAATCCCGGCATCGTCATCCGCGGCATCACCTCCGACAGCGGCTCGGCCCAACAGGCGGCGCGCGTGACGCTCTATTACAACGGCGTCGATATTTCCCGTTCGCGTGGTTCCTATCAGGACATTTATGACGTCGACCGGATCGAAGTCATCAAGGGGCCACAGGCAACCCTTTTCGGCACAGCCTCTGCTGTCGGCGCGATCAGCATAATCTCTAACAAGCCCGAAGCGGGCTATTCAGGAGAGCTGTCCGGTTCCTACGGCAATTTCAACCAATATTCAGTCGGCGGGCATCTCAACGCCGGCTCTGACACAATCGCTGGCCGTGTCGCTTTTGCCTATAAAAGGCGCGACGGCTACGTGACCAACCTGGCCCCAAACCAGGATGACCTCAATGGTCAAAACCAGCTCGGCGTGCGCGGTTCCCTGCGCTTCACGCCGAGCGACAATTTCAACGCCGACCTGATCGTCACCTATGACCGTCAGCGCAACCCGGGCACTGCCTTTATCTCCGGCACGCTGCCGACCAGCGCTGGGCCGGCAGATCCCTTCGGCGTAGCCGATTTGCGCGGATCGCCTTTTTCGGCAGCAGTGCTGGGCGATGCCAAACTGGGCCTGACCCGCGACGTCTATGACGCCAATCTGACGATGACCTGGGATATTGCCGACGACTGGACAATCACCATGGTCAACGGCTTCCGAAAATTCAACAGTAACGAGGTGTTCGACGCCGATGGCTCCGCCGCCTATTTCCTCGAATTTGCCGAGGACGCCAACGGCGAGCAGGGCAGTCACGAAACCCGCTTTGCCTACACAAGCGAAACATTCCGTGGCAGCTTCGGCTGGAATCTGTTCCGCGAAGACAGCAATCAGCGAGTGCCTTTCTCGACCGATGAAGTGACCTATTTTCAATGTCTCGCCGGTATCGTCGTCCCGGGCGTGCCCTGTGTCGATGCCAATGGCGTGCCCGCCGGTGATGCGATCACTGCGCTGACCAACGGCGCGGTCGGAGCAGTGCCTTATCAGGCTGTGTTCGAAAATCTCGGCAAGAATGACAGCTATTCGGTATTCGCCGATGGCACCTGGATACCGACCCCCAGCCTCGAGATGACCGCCGGCGTCCGCGTGCTAATCGAAAAGCGCCGCTCCGGCTATCGCGCGACCGCTCCGGGTTCGTTCTTCACCGGCTCGCCGCCCTTCCCGCTCACCGACACCGCTGGCCAGACCTTCCGCACCGAAGACAGTTTCTCCGCGATCTTGCCGCGCTTCAACATCCTCTACCGCTTCTCCGATGATATCAACGGTTTCGCCACGGTCTCCAAAGGCCGGCGCTCGGCGACGGTAAACGCTGGCGCGATCGCTACCGCTACCGGGCCGGTCGGCAATTTCACCGACATCGCACCGGAAATCGTGTGGAACTATGAAGTCGGTCTGAAAGGCGCGGTCGGACCGGTATCCGGTTCACTTGGCGTCTATTACCAAACCTATGAGAATTTCCAGGTTAGTGTGAACGACCCGACCAGGCCCGGTACCACAATCACCCGCAGCGCTGGCAGTGCAACCAATTTCGGGGTTGAGGCCGAGGTCAACGTGCGCGCGGCTGACTGGCTAAGCCTGTTCGCCAATATCGGCTATATCGACGGAGGCATCGACAATGATCCCGGCAATGGCAACCTAGCTGGCGCACGTTTCCGTCTCCAGCCGGAAGTCCAGGCGGCGGCAGGCCTGACGCTCGACTACCCTATCGGCAACGAAACCCGCCTGTTTGCCACGCCCAGCGTCACCCATCGCAGCCGGGTCTTTTTCGAAGCGCCCAATTCGAACCTGATCAGCCAGCCTGCTGTGACGCTCGTAAATCTGCGCGCGGGCATCTCTTTCGCCGACGAACAGTTCGAGATCGCTGGATTTGCGCGCAACCTCACCAACAAGGATTATCTGCTCGATGCAGGCAACACTGGTGGTGGTTTCGGTATTCCGACCTTCATCCCGGCCGAACCGCGCTTTTACGGGATCCAGGCCAGCGCGAAATTCTAGGCTGTTTGTTAAAAATCAGCGCCAGCCCATCGCTTCAATAGCCCCAAGGGCAGAAGAGACGGGCTGGCGCAGTCCCTGCGCTATTGCGCCAGCGACTTCTCGATATCTTCGACCGGCGAATTGATCAGCGTCTTTGCCTGCTCCAGCACGATCTTGTCGCTCACCTCCTGGTGCAGCAGCGGCCGGATCTCGCCCATGGTCGTCGGGTCGGCGACCAGAATCAGCCGTTCATAGGCGCCCTGATGGGAATGGGCGTATAGCCGCTCGGCGATCTGCTTGGAGAAGGTCGCCTCCATGCTGTCCTTCGCCGAGCGCTCCGGCGGCGATTTGCCAGACGGGCCTTCATCGGCCAGATTGCCGGGCGCCCAGTCGCCATCATGCTCGAGCGAGCCGCTCCTGACATAGAAGGTCTTTGCTTGCTCGCCGGTGGCGATAACGACAAATGTTTCTTCCGGAAAGTTGAGTGTGCCCATGATAATGTCCTTTTTTCTGGTTCGGACATTCAACGCGCCAGCGCCCCAAAGGTTGCCTCCGTCACCGCACGGAGAGATAAATATTTATTTAAATCAAATAGTTAAGTCCACGCCGGTAACCAGACATTCACGCTATCGTGACAGCATATTGTTAACCCTATTTTTACAAGCGCAGCCTAGGCTTGGCCGGCAATATATCGCCAGCTATTACAGGAATATGCACAACCATGGATTCAGCGCCGCTACCCAAGGAGACCTGGCGGGCGTCCTGGCGCACTCCCTGGCGATCCCCCGAAATCCCGGATGACATCCGCTCCTCGGTAGAGGAGATGCAGCTGCAACGGGCGCTGACCCATGTGCCGATGATCTATCTGGTCGGCATTTTCAATCTGGTGGCGGCGATGGTCCTGTCGGCCCACGAAGGCGTCGAACCGCAATATTATGCCTGGATGGGGGTGCTGGCGATTGGCTCCGCGGTCCGGATGATATCGTGGATGCGCGCTCCCCGACACCGGTCTTACGGAACCAGCGCGCAAAAAACCCTGCACAATCTTACCGTCATATCGGTCGGCGGCATTACCTTTCTGAGCGTCTGGTCGGTTTACGCAATCTCGACCGATATATTCGACAACCAGATGTTCATTCCGACATCGCTGGTATTCGGGTCCACCTGCATCGCGCATTGTCTCGCCTGCATCAAGAAGGCGGCGATCACCGTGCTGGTTGTCGGCGTCATCCCAACGGCCATGGCGATGATCCTGGTCGGCGGATTCGACGAGATGATCATGGGCTGGAGCATGATCACGATCGCGCTGCTCATGGTCCGGTTCATCATCGACAGCTACAACCAGATCATCTCCTCGCTGATCATGCGCAACATGATCTGGAAACAGGCCCATAGCGATCCGCTGACCGGTCTTGCCAATCGCCGCGCGATGATGAACCATCTCCGCGTCGCCGAGCAGGCCTTTGCCAATCACAGCACCGGCTTTGCCGTCGCCCTGATCGACCTCGACCGCTTCAAGCAGGTGAACGACAGTCTCGGCCATGATATCGGCGACCAGCTGCTGGTCGAAGTCGCCGGACGCCTGAACCACAGCAGCGCAGCGGGCGAGATCGTCGGGCGCCTTGGCGGGGATGAGTTTCTGATCCTTATCCCGGATATATCCAGCCGCGAACAGGCGGCTGCAAGAGCGACGGCCTATCTTTCCGGCTTTGCCCGGCCAGCGCATATCAGCGGGCATGTTCTCACCGCCTCGGCCAGCATCGGCACGGCGGTTCATGCGCTCGACGGCCACGGCACCGAGCAATTGCTCAAGGCCGCCGACGGCGCGCTCTACAAAATGAAGCGCACGAGCAGGAGCGACCGTCGCTCCGCAAACCGGCCGTCGCGCAACATCGGTTGATTGCGCGACAATATCGCGACCGCTGCCGTGATCCTGCCTTTCCCGAGACTATCGCCGTCTAAATCGCGTGACGCTCGCCCGCGGCAAGAAACCGCCGGAGCGGCGGTCATCCCCGCCCCATCTTTCGCCTCGGCAGCCAAAGCAGCAACAGGGCGATCACCGCCGGACCGGCCTGGACCAGCGCGATGTCGGACGACACCCGCGCGGCACCGAAAATGCCCGCAGTGGCGACGAACAAAAGAAACCCGGTCGCGACCTTGCGTTGCCATTCGCTGTCGCGGATGAACAGGGACCAGATCAGGCCGCCCGCAAGGCAAAGATTGTAGACCCCCTGATTGGCGGCCATCGCGCTGGTCGGTTCGAACAGGCTGGCCGGAAGATCGGGGAAGGTGGACGGGCCCTGCCCTTACCAGGCGAATATCCCGAACCAGGCGATATAGAGATGCAGGATCGCGACAATCGCAACAATGACCTTCGCTAGTTTCGGCATGATGCGACTCCCCCGATGACTTGGCCACGCATTATAGACCGTCCGTCACCAAGCTCAATATTTCGCTGACCGGCTGGCGCCTTTCGGGGCGGGCATGAAACGCCTTTCCTACAGGGCGGCATCTTGATAGATTTCGGACGGGGCGCTTTAACATTCGCGCGTCTGCCAGCCGGAGCGCGTCTTGCCCGAAGGCGCGGCAAAAACCCCTTCTTGGCCCGAACTTTGACAAACTTTGGATCAGCCGCGCTCGCCAAGCACATCATTCTCGACCCCGATCCGGTGGCGCAGCAGGATCGCGTTGAGGACGGAGAAGAGCAGCGCCACCCACGGCAGGCCGAGCATCAGCGGGACAATCGCGATCTCAAACACCACCACCAGATAATTGGGATGGCTGATATATCTGTAGGGCCCGCGCTTAACCCGATCGAAATGCGGAGCAGAGATGATCCTTGTCGTCCACCACCGGCCGATGCTGGCCAGCGTCCATAGCCGCAGCAACTGCGTGCCCGCGAACAGCGCCAGCATCACCGGATGAATATCATGCTGCGGGTCGACCAGCAGGGCGATGACCGCGATCCACGCGCTGTGGAGGAAAATGAAATAATGATAATGGTCCGCGCCATGCTCCACCCCGCCCTCGCTGAGCAGGCGCTTGGTGTTGCGGCTGGCGTGGACCAGTTCGCCCAGCCGCTGGACCACGATATAGACCATTAGCCAGGTCACTAGCGTCGGGCTGGTGGTAAAAAGAACGCCGAGATCGCCGCTCATGCTGCACCCTGCGGGTCGAGGATGCCGAGCGCTGCGGTGAAGCCGGGGCCGAGCGCGGTGAGCAGGATCGGCTTGTCGGGTTTTTGTTCGAGCAGCTTGTCGAGGACGAACAATACGGTCGGCGAGGACATGTTGCCATGATCGCGCAGCACATCGCGGGTCGCCGGAATGCCGGAAAGCTCGGGCGCGAAATATGCCTCCAATGCTTCCACCACCCGGCCGCCGCCGGGGTGGCAGGCCGGCTCCGACAGGTCCGATTTGGCCAGCCCCTGGGCGGCGAGAAACGCATCGCAGAAAGGCGCGAAATCCCTCGTCACGAAACTCGGGATATCGCGGGCCAGCACCAGATCGAAACCGGTGCGCCCGATCTCCCAGCCCATCATGTCGCAAGTGCCGGACCAGGTCTTCTGGTCAAAGGCGCGAAAGCTGGGCGCGCCAGCCGGCCCGTCCCTGCCGCTGATCACCGCAGCCGCGCATCCGTCTGCAAACAGGGCGGTCGCGATCATGTTCTTCTTGTCGAACTGGCTATAGTCATAAGACAGGCTGCACAATTCCAGCGAGACCAGCAGAATATTCTGCCCGCCGTTCGCCGCCGCCAGGTCATTGGCCAGCCGGAGGCCGAGCACGCTGCCGGCGCAACCATAGCCGAACACCGGAATGGTCTGGGTCGAAGGATCAAAGCCCATCGCCTCGATCATCCGGCTGGGGATGGAAGGGGTCATCGTGCCGGTGGTCGAAATCAGCACGATCGCGTCAATCACAGCCGGAGCAAGCCCTGCCTTGTCCAGCGCATCACCAGCTGCCCGATGCGCAAGCCGCGTTCCGACTTCGTCATATATCTCCGCCCTGCCGGTCCAGCTGCGCGGTTCGAGATAATAATCCGGCTCGCAGGCAAGATAGCGCTGGTCGATCCCGCTGTTGCCAAGAATTTGCGCCAGCCGGGCGGGCAGCGCCGCCCCCCTCGCCTTCGCCAGCACGTCCAGCACTTCCGCTTGCGTGATCCGGTGATCGGGCACGGCGGTGGCGATGGATCTCAACAGGGCCATGTGCAATCTTCAATCATCATGCCTCTCTTGTTACAGCAGATGCTGCGGCGAGACAGTGAAATCTGCTCCATTGCCCCAAATAGCGTATCGGCCTCCCCGAAACCGGCCACCATGATGATGCCATATGGCAAATTTGCTGCACAAGGCCCGTTGTCTGCTGCAGCATTTTTCCCGGAAAGATTTCGCCAGCCCGATCAACGAGGTCGTCACGGGCAGAACCATCTCCATGAAAAGAAGCCTTTTATTTCCCGTGATCCGGTTTATTGTGCAGTGCAGCATTTTTCTTGACATCGACGGGCCGCTGTCCTATTTGTGCACTGCAACAAAGAAGTGAGATTTCAGATGGCCGATATCAAGAACGAAACATCTACTGCTCCGGCAGCCAAAGAAAACAGCCCGCGCCCTGCTGATGCGGTTACCTCTGCACCAGCTTCTGCGTCCAACAATTCAGACAAGCCGGCAGCTGATGCTCCGGCCGTCGCGAAAACCGAAACACAGCCGGTGGCTTCTGCTGCTAAACCGGCAACAGCGGCACAGCCTGCTGTCAAGAAAACCGCAGCATCCAAGCCGGCAGCCAAGAAGCCCGCAGCAAAGCGTAAAGTCGCTGCGAAGCCAGTTGCCAAAACCACATCGACAAAAACGACCAAAGGAACCAAGAAAATGGCTACCACCAAAACCACCGCAACCAAGCGCGTTGTAAAGAACACCAAAGCGGCCAACACCAAGGCTGCCAACACCGCGAAGAAAACCGCTGACAAGCTCGGTTCGCGCTTTGAAAAGTTGACCGCCGACGCGCAGACCCGCGCCAAGGCTGCTGCTGACCGTGCTGTTGCACTTTCGAAAAATGCGGTTGAATTCAACCGTGAAAACGTCGAAACCCTGCTGGAAAGCGGCAAGATTGCTGCAAAGGGCGCCCAGGAAATCGGCAAGACCAACGTCAAATATACCCGCGAGAATTTTGTTGAAGCCAGCCGCGCTCTACAGGGCCTGTTCAGCGTAGCAACGCCTAAGGACATGTTTGCAAAACAAGCTGACTATGTTCGCAGCGGCCTGGACCGGGTAATGGACCAGACTTCGAACAATGCCGACGCCGTCGTCAAGCTCGCTGGCAAAGCCTATCAGCCGATTGCTGATCGCGTCAGCGAAATCCGCAAGGAAATGAAAAAAGCCGCTTAAGCCGCTTTTTGAGAGACCAAAAAAGGACCGTTCCGTTGGAGCGGTCCTTTTTCTTTGCGCTTAATTAACACGGACAAACGCAAAAGCTGTCGAAACTATCAATCCGCCACTTGCCCTCGGGCCTAAAAATACCATATCCTGAGGCTAATGATGAACCAGCAGATTCTTTTCGAGATACAAAAGCCTCACCGATTATGTCGCGTCAGCGATCGGCCGACTATGGGCGACGATGATGGCAAGGGCTCGGGCGAAGACGATGACGACACCAACCTCGGGATCGCAACCAAGACCCGGGCCAAGACCAAAAAGCCCAGCCCGTATAAGGTCCTGATCCTCAACGACGATTATACACCTATGGAATTTGTGGTTCTGGTGCTGAAGCGCTTTTTCAACATGGATATAGATGAAGCGACGCGCGTCATGCTGCACGTACACCAGAAAGGCGTCGGTGTGTGCGGCACTTTCAGTTACGAAGTTGCAGAAACCAAAGTCACGCAAGTTATGGATTTTGCCCGGAAGAACGAGCATCCATTGCAGTGTACGCTTGAGAAAGCCTGATATAACCGAGGAAATTTCCATGTCCGATGTGCCTGTTATCACCGTCGATATCGTCTCCGACGTCGTCTGTCCCTGGTGCATCATCGGATATAAGAAGCTGGAAAAGGCGATGCTGCAGTTTGAAGGCAAAGCAGCTTTTGAACTGACCTGGCATGCCTTTGAACTAAACCCCTCGATGCCGCCAGAAGGCCAGGATATCGCCGAACATATGGCACAGAAATATGGTGCCACAGCCGAACAGAGCAAAGCCAATCGCGAACGCATGCGTCAGGCAGGCCAGGATCTCGACTTTGAATTCAACTCTCACGACCAGATGCGGATGGTGAACACATTCGATGCGCATCGCCTGCTTCACTGGGCCGGAGAGACCGGCAAGCAGACCGCTTTGAAACTGGCTTTGTTCAAGGCGCATTTCAGCGACGGCAGGAATGTCAGCGATCACGAAGTTCTCGTGGAGATCGCCTCGTCGGTTGGCCTGGATGAAAAGCGTTCCCGTGATCTGCTCGGCACCGGTTTATATGCCGAAGAAGTCCGGGCGACGGAAGCCGAATGGCAGGAACGGTTCATTACCGGCGTGCCCGCATTCATCTTCAACAAGAAATTCATGGTGCCCGGCGCTCAGGAAACCGATGTTTTTGCCAATATTATCGAAAACAAGCTGCTCCAGAAAGCTGCCTGAGCCTTATTTTTTCTTGGGCGGCATCGGAAAGAAGCCGGACGTCCGCTCGATATAGTCGACATAGTCGGGACGGTTCTTTTTCAGGCTTTTTTCCAGCAAGGGCGCTCCGCTCCACTTCATCAGCGTGAAGCTCAGGAACAGAGGCCCGACCACCGCGATCCAGACCGGCCAGCCGGTTTGGGACGCTACCAGCCAAATGCCCCACCATGCACAAAAGTCGCCGAAATAATTGGGGTGACGGGTATATTTCCACAAACCGGTATCAAGCACCTTGCCTTTGCTGCCAGGATTGGACCGGAAGGCTTTGAGCTGCATGTCGCCGATCGTTTCAAAGGCGATACCAACCACCGCTATCACTGTCCCGATGATCGCAACCGGGCCAGGACTGTCAGCGCCAGCCAGCAAGATACCGAGCTGTGCGGGAAGACAGACGATGAAAAGCAGCGGTATTTGGGTGACCCATGCTTTCAATAGCGCAGCTTTTGCAAAACTCATCCCCTGCTTGTCCATCGCCCGGCCCATTATCTTTTTATAACGCGGGTCGACACCTTCCTTGCGCCAGCGCAGGAACAGGTGGGTTCCAAGCCTGATCCCCCACAATGCGGTTAGCGCCCAGATTATATAGGCCAGAGATCCCGGATTTTCCGACTGCATGAAGGAAGCGCTCGCCATGATCGCCATGCCATAAGCCCAGAAGGCATCAATGAATGACACGTCGCGGATGCGAACGGATATCAGCCACAAGATTAGCATGATGCCTACCAGCAATGCGAAGTTCAGGCCCAGCGCTGTCAATATATTCACTTTGGCTCTCCTGTCTCTGGCTTGCCGCCGGCGTTTCCGGGATCTGTAGAGATGATATCGCGCATCGCTTTTTCCGGATATTTCGGGGTCACGCTGTGATAAAAATCGCTGAGTATCTTCATGTCGGCTTTATAATCTCCCGAAGGCATGAACGATCGCCCCAGACCACCGGTCTTTTTCTGATAATCCATCAGACCGATGATCAATGGAACTTTTGCCTGCAGCGCAATATAATAGAAACCGGTCCGCCATTGCTTGCCGGCACCGCGGGTGCCTTCGGGCGGAATGGTCAACAGGAAATCATCCCGCCGCTCGAATTCCCGAACCATCGCATCGACCATGTTATGGGATTTGAACCGGTCCACGGGAACGCCGCCCAGGCGCCGCATCATGTCGCCCCAGGGCCATTTGAACAGCGTGTCCTTGCCAATCCAGTAGGAGGAAATCTTGAGCTTGTTGAGCAGCCCGAAATAATAAAGGAAATCCCAGTTACTGGTGTGGGGTGCCGCGATGATAACCGCTTTTCGCGGAGGCGGGTTTTCCTGGACCGCGGTCCAGCCGTTTATCGTAAACATGAATACGGAAAACCGGCGGACAATTTCCGACAACCAGTTCGGCTTTATCTCGTCGTGCACGCATCCTCCTCTCGCGGGAACGGATGCCGCGATTTGCAAAAGACCATAAGTCTATTTTCGCACCGCGCAACGAAAGATGTTCGTTGGTGCAGTCCTGCGAAAAGGCGAGCGGGAGTTTTTTGCAATTGCCGCCATGAAAGCTGACGGATGGAAAGCCGGCTTATTGCTAGCCGGTCATCTCCAAAGACGGGTATTTGGCAATAATATGATTGTAGACTGCCGGATGGAGCGATTGCAGGAATTCACAACCAAAACAATCGCCTGCATGCCAACAGATTTTGCTCTCCAGAGCAGAGAATGACGGCAGTTTGAGAAAAACCGGCTTTTCGCCGGTCAAACGCGTCAGGCAGAGCATCCGGAAACCGGTGATTGACAGGTCCAGAATGGTTATATCAACGCTGCCTAGCCCCGGCTCACGGATGACCGCGCCTATTTCAACGTCGGTGCGCAAGGACGCCCGTGGATCGTCTCGCTTTAACGCCTTGTTGATTGCGCGACTTTCCATTCTATTTTTCATGATGGTTAAAATCCCTGTCGCTAGCATTGTCTGGTCCGAACAGATCACCCTGAATGCCTGTATCATTGTACAAACAATAGGATGGTCCTGACTGATGATTAGCAAGGGACACTTGTATAAATGTTAACGGAACCCGATTTTCTTGAAAAAACATCGTCGATTTAGATGCTTGCAGGCGATTTGCTCAGCCTTGCCGACCGCAGTCAACCTGACACAGCTCGGCCTCTTCATCCTCAAGTTCAATTTGAATCGTGATATGATGGATGGAAAACCGAACCTTCAACTGTTTTTGCGCTTCGAAGAGAAAATCTTTGCCCGGGTGCCCGCGCGGAATGACCAGATGGGCGGTCATTGCAGTCTCGCTCGTACTCATCGGCCAGATGTGAAGATCATGAACCGCCTCCACTCCCGGCAGTGACGCAAGATATTCCATCACGTCTTCAACATCAATGTCGCGGGGCACTCCCGCCAGCGACATCCGCACCGCTTCGGACAACAAACCCCAGGTGCTCCAGAATATCAGGCCAACGATAAGTAAGCTGAGCAGCGGATCAATCCAGTTCAACCCGGAAAAATAGATGACTATTCCGCCAGCCACGACGCCAGCCGACACGCCGGCATCAGCCATCATGTGCAAAAAGGCTCCGCGGATGTTGATATCGTCTTTCTGGCCCCGGATGAACAGCATCGCGGTTCCGAAGTTGATGACGATCCCGAGCGATGCCACGATGATTACGGTGGTGGAGGCAACTTCGCTCGGCTCGCTGAACCGCCCGATTGCTTCCCAGGCAATCGCTCCGCAGGCCACCAGCAGGAACAGACCGTTCAGCAGAGCGGCAAGAATTGATGATCCGCCCAGGCCATAAGTGAATTGCTTGCTCGGCGGTCGCTTGGCGAGCTCTGCGCCTGCCCATGCAACGGCAAGGCCGAGAACGTCGGACAGATTATGCCCCGCATCCGCCATTAGTGCCATGGAGCCGGCCAGCCAGCCGAATGTCACTTCGACTATGATGTAAATTACATTGAGCGCAATGCCCAAAGCAAAGGCGCGGCTGAAATCTTTGGGCATATGGCCGTGTGGACCATGACGATCATGATGGCTGTGGGGAATATGCCCGTGGCTATGGTTATGACCTGCAGACATCTAAGCTCCGGCAACTGTAATGTGATCGTCAATTACACGGATTTGTCGGAGTGGTCCACATTATTTGTTCAATATTTCCCGTATGTTATATCATTCAACGAGGAGCGGATATGTCCTTCAGTCGACAATCAGTCCGATCGCCAGATAGATGATAATAGCGGAACCAAAGCCGAAGATCGTAGCGAGCACGAAGATGACCCGCAAAAGATTTGCGTCCATTCCGCTCCAGTTTGCAAGGCCCGAGCATACACCCATCAGCTTGCCATTGGCTTTGTCGAGTTTGAGTTTGTTTTTCATCGGACGGTTGCTTTCTGTGCTTGTAGATATTGGCTCGGGCCAGCTTTTCGGTTGCGATTGGGTGCTTTTCTTGCCGGACATCAGATCACTCCCGTCGTTGAGAGGTTGAATGCTGGCATGATGCTGGCACCTATGAACAACGCGGCGGACATAACCGCAGCGAAAGTGGCGAGAAATGAATTTTGAAGACTATGAGACATGATCGGTCCTTTCTTTGTCGGATTTGAATTACGCGATGATCGAGGCGGCGTTGCCGACCGCTGGGCCGACACTGGCTGCGATCAGCAAGGAGGCGGAGAAGAAAGCGGCTACGGCGGCGGTTACGCTGTGAGACATGTTGGAGATCATTTCGGTTTCCCTTCGTTTTAAAATTGTGTTTCGCTGCATTGCGAAGATGCTTCCTACATTGCACAGCCCATGCCAGTTGTTATAAAATGCTTATATTCAGTCATTTAGCCTCTATTCGATCCGACCGCCGACCATTGAAAAACTTACTATTGGTGTATTTCCCTAAATTTTAGGACATGCTGAATCACAAATGAACCGGCCCAAGACCCGATCCGAATTCGCTTCTCTTTGCCGGCGGTGAAAGCTAGTGGGGGGCTCTGCCATGACCGTGTCCCAGCTTACTCTGCACAACTTTCGCAACTATCAGGAGCTGCGTCTCGACACAGCGCCAGGGTTCCTGGTTTTCAGCGGAGAAAATGGCGCCGGCAAAACCAATATTCTGGAAGCGGTGTCGTTGCTCGCTCCGGGGCGCGGACTGCGGCGGGCAGCCCTGCGCGACATGGCGCGGCAGAATGGCGCGGGCGATTTCGCCGTTGCCGCACAGTTGGGCGATGTGCAAATCGGTACCGGTACCGACGCAAGCACACCGGAACGACGCAAAACCCGGATCAACGAAGCGACGGCCCCGACCAATGATCTCGCTGAATGGCTTTCGATATTGTGGCTGACCCCGGCGATGGATCGCCTGTTCATGGAAGGCGCGGCAGGGCGACGGAACTTTCTTGACCGGCTGGTCATGGCGCTCGAGCCGGCCCATGCCCGCAACTGCGCCCGCTACGAAGCGGCACGCCGGGAACGCAATCGGCTGCTCGCCGATGGCCATCTGGCCGACATGAGCTGGCTCGATGGACTGGACGGGCAATTGGCGCAATTTGGCTCACTGGTCGCCGATGCCCGGCACCGGATGGTTCTGGCATTGGCTTTGCTGCTCGAAGAAGCAGACAGCAGTGTTTTTGCAACGCCGACATTGGATCTGGCCGATGACCAAATACGGAGCGAGGATCATATTCACGACATGCTCCGGCGGAATCGGCCTGCGGACAGAGCAGCGGGCCGAACGTTGCGCGGCCCGCATCGCGCCGACCTGAATGTATTTCATTCCGCCAAACAGCAACCAGCCGATAAATGCTCCACCGGCGAACAGAAAGCGCTGCTCTTTTCGATCATACTGGCCCACGCCGACCTGATCGCCGACCAACGCGAACAACGGCCGGTCCTGCTGCTAGACGAGGTCGCTGCCCACCTCGATCCACAGCGCCGGGCGGCGCTTTTCGACAAGCTTGCGGAACGGGGAGGCCAGGTCTGGCTGACCGGAACGGAACCGGCCTTGTTCAAGGACATTCCGGACAGCGCGTTGCACTTTGAAGTATCGGACGGAACCGTCAAGCTGCGATAGAACGCACCCTCGCTCCGACATGGTTTACGGATGATTCACATTACCTGTTAGCGTTGATTTGGCGTCTGGCGCTTATGTCCCATCAGATGAACGCAACGGCCCTCAAAAATTCCGCCACGTTGATCCGGAACGCGATCGTACCGATCCTGCTGGTGGTGCAGGCTGTGATGATGCCGACACAGGCCAGGGCCAATGAGTATCTGCAATGCGCCCCGTTCGCGCGAGAGCTCAGCGGTATCCAGATCTATGGTGACGCGCATAGCTGGTGGGATCAAGCCGCCGGCAAATATCAGCGCGGGGCCATGCCGGTTGAAGGCGCGGTATTATCCCTGCCCAGCCATGGCGCAATGCAACTGGGACATGTCGCCGTGGTTCGCGAAATTGTCGACGATCGCAATATATTGATCAGCCACGCCAACTGGTCACCGATCAACGGCAAGCGGGGCCAGATCGAGCGGCGGGTCGCGGCACAGGACGTATCGGCGCGAAATGACTGGAGCCTGATCCGCATCTGGTATGCGCCGATTGAAAATCTCGGGACCACGGCGTTTCCCGTCAACGGTTTCATCTATCCAGCGCACCAGACCGAGCCAGATGGCCGGCAGTGGGCATCTGCGAAACCTGCCCGTCAGAGCCGGATGCCAAATCACTCGCTTTTTGACCGCAGGCTCAAGGCCGATTTGGAGCAATCCGCGGCAGAAGAACGACCGACCGATGCAGAACCAAGGGACCTGATCGGGGAATTGCTGGACAGAGTGGGAAGCTAAGGCCAGATTGTAGCATCATGCTTCACCGGAAACCTCTCTCATGAATACCAATCCGCTTGCCTGCCTAGTGATTCTTGCCGGCGGGCAATCAAGCCGGATGGGCACAGACAAGGCGGTCATCACCCTAGGCGGCGAACGATTGATCGATATTCTGATCAACCGGTTTGCCAACAAGGCCGATCGCCTGTTCCTGTCCGCTTCAACGAGCTACGGCACCGGCCTCGATATCATCAGCGATGACCCGGCTTTCCCCGATGGACCGGTCGGCGGGATATTCTCGGTGGCGGCGGCGTTGCGGAAGCTCCAGCCCGCCATATCCGGTTTTGTCACAATTCCGGTAGACGCGCCCCATGCGCCCACCGACCTGATCCGACGGCTCATGGCGAGCGGCTCCTGCGCGGTGGCACAGGATCAGTTGCGGATTCAGCCGGCCTTTGCCTATTGGCACTGCGATGTTGTCGACAGCATTCGCGCAAACTACGGTCAGGCCGACAAAACCCCGTCCCTTCGCTGGCTGGCCGCGAAGGCAGACGCTGTCGCGGTGACGTGGCCCGACGATCGTCTGTTTTTGAACATCAACCGGCCGCAAGACCTGATCGATGCGGAACATGGCAAAACGGCCGGTGCTTGATCAAGCCCCGGCCGTTCTGTCTCAACAATCAAAATCAATCGTCGCGATCAATAGCGTTTGACGATTAGTCCTGACGACGGATTTCCGTTTTGGTCATGCTGGTCGTCAGCTTGCCGTCAGTGTTCGAAAGCGTGGAAGCCGCTATCATGCGCACTTTGCCTTTGTAGATGATCAGGATATCACCGTTATCGTTTACCCGGTTCACTTTGGCAACGCTGGCGCCGCTGGCATCATAAAGGCGATCGTTACGCTCGGCATCGGCAGCGAATGCCGCGGGAGCGGTGAGGGTCAATGCGGTTGCCGCAAGGATCAGGGAGGATAGTTTACGCATGTAGTTACTCCATTCAGGTTTGATTTAATTGCAAAGTTAAGCCTCCGATTAAATTAAGTTGCAATATGAAATGCTGCACCTGCGAGTGTAGTTTTTGCAACTGACCGGAAATTCCCTGGAACAGCGACGATTAGAAGAAAGATTGCCTACCGGTTCCCGTTTATGCCATCATTCGCGTGATATATTTCCAATATGAGGTTCCCATGATCCGTTATTCCCTGATTTTCGCCCTTGCGGCGCTTCCCGCCATGGCTCAAGCCCAACAGACGGATGTCATGTCCGACATATCCGCCCTGGTTGACGCCCGGTCAGCGGAGTCGGCCAAAACCGCCCGCAAGCTTTGGGAGTGGGCGGAAGTTGGTTATCAGGAACAAAAATCCAGCGGTCTGCTCCAGCAATCACTCAAAACCAGCGGCTTCAAGATCACTGCCGGTGTTGCAGATATCCCCACCGCTTTTACTGCAGAATTTGGCAGCGGCGGACCGATCATCGCGATCCTTGCAGAATTTGATGCCTTGCCCGGGATCAATCAGGATGCAGTCGCCACCCGCACCCCGATCGAAGGCAAGGGCGCTGCGCATGCCTGCGGCCACAATCTGTTTGGGGCCGGATCGGTCGAAGCCGCAATCGCAGTGAGCAAATGGCTGAAACAGACAGGCACTCCGGGTCGCGTTCGCCTCTATGGCACCCCGGCCGAAGAAGGCGGCAGCGGCAAGGTCTATATGGTCCGCGCCGGATTGTTTGACGATGTCGATTTCGCCCTGCACTGGCATGCAGGTGATGAGAATTCGGCCGCCGCGCGGACGACGCTGGCCAATCGCTCGGCCAAATTCCGCTTCCGTGGCACTTCAGCCCATGCAGCGGGCGCGCCAGACAAGGCCCGCTCTGCTCTCGACGGGGTAGAAGCCTTCAACATGATGATCAACATGATGCGCGAACATGTCCCTCAGGAAAGCCGGATTCACTACGTGATCACCGAAGGCGGCACCGCACCCAATGTTGTGCCCGATTTTGCGGAAGTCTTCTATTATGTCCGCCATCCTGATCCGGCGGGTGTCGACGCGATCTGGACCCGCCTCGAAGATGCCGCACGTGGGGCGGCGATGGGGACGGGAACCAAGGTCGACTGGGAGGTCATTCACGGCAACAATCCGCTGCTGGTCAACGAATCGCTGGCGAAAATGATGGACGCGAAATTGCGCAAAGTCGGCGGCATCCAGTATACGCCGGCAGAACAGGAATTTGCCGAGAACATCTATGCCAGCTTTGACAAGCCGAACAACAAGCTGGGCAGCGAAAAGGATATCCAGCCCTACGAAAAATCTCTCGGCTATGGCTCGACCGATGTCGGCGATGTATCTTATGCCACCCCGACGGTTGGCCTAAGGACCGCCACATGGGTGCCGGGCACTTCGGCTCACAGCTGGCAAAGTTCGGCGGCCAGCGGCATGTCGATTGGGTTCAAGGGGACACAGGTTGCGGCCAAGACGCTCGCTCTCGCAGCAATTGAGCTTTACACGAACCCCGAACTGCGCGCCAAGGCCAAGGCCGAATTCGACGACGCGAGGGGACCCGATTACCAGTATAAATCGTTACTCGGTGACCGCGATCCACCGCTCGATTACCGGAAATAATGGCGCCGCCAGATTCGTCGCAATGATGAAAGCCAAGATCACAGGATCGGGTGCAGGAAAGGATGGCCCGAATCATCGGACCACCCTTTCCTCCAGGCTGTGATCAGCAGGCTCAGCTAAAGGCCGGTTCGAGGGGCCGCGGACTTACCATCGCTTGGTCCATTTTTCTGCGAGCATTGCCAACCGACACCTTCATCTCTGCCAGGCTCGCGTCCAGAGCGCGTGCGCGCTTCAGGCGATTTTGCCGAGTCAGAAAAGGGTTCTGCGGCGTCGGCATGGCGTCGACGTCGGCCATGAAATATCCTTCAGGACGAGACAGGTCTGCCTCACCAAGATAGGGGCGCGGAGCAGCAGTGACGCGTCGCTGTCCAATGGTCGTGCTTCTGTCGGCCTTGCCAGCCGGGGTCTCAAATTCCGAGAGGTCCGCAACAAAGTCAGCGAACGCAACCTTGGTCTTGATACCGGCATTGCTGGTGACAGGTCGCCCTGCAGGTTGGTCGGCAGTAGCCGGTGAATGCACCTCTGGCTCAGCCGGGTTATCGCGCAATTCGGGCATGATCGCCTCATTTATCGCAGCAGGAAAGGGATCTCTGCCATGTACCTCTGCTTTGGAGGTTTCAGCGGCAGACCGTTCGTGGCTTTTGCGCCGGCGGCCGACGGCATAGGCACCGGCTCCGCCAATACCAAGCAGGGCTGCCAAAGCAGCGAGCAAGCCCCAGTCGGTAGCATCGTCAACCGGGATGGCTTCTTGCGATACCGCCGGTTGCGAAACCGGTGCGATCATTGGGGTGGCTGCTGCTGCGTCAGCCGTGACCTCCGCGAAGGCCGCTGAATCATCACCATCCAAAGCGGGCCCGCCCTGTGTCGCGCTCCCGGCCTCAGGTGCACTGGTTGCGCGAGCGGGAGCCGGTCTGGCTGTGGCCATGGCGGTCGTTGCAGCTTTCGCTGCTGTTGCCTTTGAGGCAGCAGCCTTGCGTGCCTGTTGCTCGCTTTCGATCTGGGCCAGCGCTTCGGGCGCTACCGTTTCTGCATCGAAACCACCTTTTTCAGCAAAATCATCGGCCCGGTCAGGCGCGATCTGTGGTGTGGTGTTGGCCCTGGTCATCGGAGGGCTGGTCACCGGAGGCGAGACAGCCGTCGGTGCCGATGCCGGTGCAGGCTGTGGGGCGACAAGATCTGGTGCAGGCACCGGTGCGAGCGTGGCCCCCAGAGGCTCTATCATATCTTGAGCATGGACAGGTGAGGCGGCGATGCCGACCGAAATCGCCAACATGCTTATCATGGATAAGCGGCCGGCGGGTTTAACCGGAAAGGCGCTATCAGCGGGGGCATTGAGGTTGTTGGTCATCTCATTTCTCCTAATGTGTCGAACAACAAACGAATGCGCGCGAGATTAGGGTCCCTCGTCAGAGGCAATATGAGTGTAAATGGAGATGAAACGAGTTCCTGAACGCACTGTTCATCTGGAATTCAGAAAAATACCCTGCCTGTTAAACTGGTATTCATACAATCTTGGTCGTTTTATTTGAATAGAGCGAATTATACTTTCAGCGGCGAAATCAAAGTCAGGGGGTACGGCAATCGCCGCACCCCCTGATAAATTCACTCCCACCAATGCGGAGCGCGTTTGCGTGATCCGGTCTCGACCTCATTCATCGTCAGCGGATCGTACATACGCCCGTTGAGCATCACTCGGTCGATCTTGTCGCTGTTCCGGATATCGGCAGTAGGATCGGCATCGAGCACCAGCAAGTCTGCGAGCTTGCCGGGCTCCAGCGAACCTATGTCGGCATCCATGCCAAGGGACCTGGCAGATTCAATAGTTCCTGCGGCAAGCGCCTCGACCGGCTTCATCCCGCCGCGGACAAAGGACCACAGCTCCCAGTGGCTGCCAATCCCCGCCTGTTGACCATGCGCACCGATGGCGACTTTCACGCCTGCGTCGGCCAGCTTCTTGGCTTCGCGGGCATTGTCATCATCGACAAAATTGCTTTCGGGCGCCGTGGTGCGGCGGGCCGTGGCCGCCGCCAGAATCTTGGGTGGCGTGTGGACCAGCAGCGGGTTTTCCCAGACGTTGGTCGCCTGCCGCCAATAGGGATCACCAGCGAGACCGCCATAGCTAACCACCAGAGTCGGGGTATAATTGGTCTGGGACTGGGAAAACATCTGCACGACATCATCGTAGAATATTTCCAGCGGGATATTATGCTCCAGCGTCGAATTTCCGTCGGCGACCAGCGCCATGTCCATGCCGAACAGCGAACCGCCCTCGGCTACAACAAGCATGTTCTCCTGGCGCGCGGCCTCTACCACCTGCTGGCGTTGTTCGCGGCGGGGCTGGTTGTAGTTCTTGACGCTGCTGCCACCCTGCGCCTTGAGTCTGCGGACATGGGCGAGCGCGTCGTCGAGATTGTTGATCTCGGCATAAACATCAGCCGCTTTCGCGCCATAGACAATCTCGCCGGTCGAGAATATCCGGGGGCCGAGGATCATCCCGGCCCGCTGCATTTCGCTGGCGACGAATATTTCGCTAGCCCGGCTCGACGGATCATGGATGGTGGTCGTGCCCAACGCGAGATTTTGTAACAAAGACCAGTTTTGCTGCGGAACGATTTCGTCGCTGCCTTGGGCCCCGTGCGCATGGGCGTCGATCAGACCGGGAATGATCGTCTTGCCGGTGACATCAACTTGCAGGGAACCAGCGGGAATGCTGACATCTGCGCGCGATCCGACGGCAACGATCCGGTTGTCGCGTATGACTATCACGCCATCATCGATGATCCCGCCGTCGCTTTCTGCCATCGTCACCAGACGAGCGCCGGAAAGAGCCACCGTATGCGACGGTTTCTCTGCTGCGATTTTCCGTTCGAGCGACAGGCCACTGGTCTGTGGCTGATATTTTGCTGCATCATTGTTTGCCGGGCCGTCGACGAACAGACGGCTGGTTGCCTCGGAATAAAGCGTGGAACCGAGGCTCCAGTGCAACTGCTTGCCGTCCTGCGACCAGTGGATATAGTCCGCGCCGCTGGCACTGACCCTGATTACCGGGAGCGACTTGCTGGTCGGGCTGACCTCGACCGCCTGGGTGCCCGGCATTAACGGCATGACATAGGCTTCATAGCTCTGACGGAAAGCGACATTTTGCCCGTCTGGTGAAATGATATAGTCGTTGGTCATCTCGCCTTTGGCATGCGTGCGCTTCGCTTCACCGTTGAGATCGGTGCTGATCAGCACGCGTTTGTCCTCTTCGCTATCAACCATGAACAGGCGGTCGCTGGTCGCGCCAAATTGCGGACTGGCAGCGCCCTTTGATACCCGCAGCGGTGCGCCGCCAGACGCTGAGACCCGGTAAACGCCGTCATCAACCGACCATTCCGGAGAGGTCAGATAACCGCCACCCTGCATTTCAAACACGATCGTCTTGCCATCCGGAGAAAATTGCGGACGGGCATAATGGCCCGGACGGCTGGTAATTGTTCGTGCAGAACCGCCGCCTGCCGCAACGGTCTTGACCTGCCCCAGCTTCGCGTCGGTCCAGCCAACGAACACGATCGAACGACCATCGCGCGACCATGACGGAAATAACTCCAGCTCCGCACCGGAGTTGGTCAACCGTTTGGCAGGACCACCCGCCATCGGTTTAAGGTATAGCTTGCCGAGACTTTCAAACACCACCTGTCGGCCATCGGGTGATACAGCGGCAAAGCGCGGCATCTTGGCTGCAAAGCTGTCCGGCGCGACCGCAATTTCGGGATGGGGCGCGTTGGCTACGCCACGGGTGTCGCTGACCTGAAACGGGATGATCGAGGATGCGCCGTTGCTTGCGGAAACCCGGCGGAGCTTGCCGCCGGCCCAGAAAACGATCTCGCTGCTATCGGGCGTCCAGTCCATATTCGGATAGACTCCGGTGACGGCCCAGGTTTCCTGAACGTCCTGATCAAGATCATCATAGATCTTTCGCTCAATCCCGGATTCAAGATCTTTCACATAGAGTTTGGACCGGGTCATCTCGCGGCGAACGAAAGCAATCTTCTTGCCGTCGGGTGACGGGTTCGGACGCACCGACCCGCCGAGGCCGGAGACCGCCGTGGTTATTTCACCGGATTCGAGATCATATTTCTCGATGTTAAACAGGTCGCTATTACTGTCCTGAGCATAGATGAACGTGCCGCCCGGCGTGATATTCTTGGTATAATAGACCGATTGGCCATCCGGCGCGTAGATCGGTTCTCCCAGTTCCTTCTGGTGCTTGTCGCCAGGCTTCTTGACCAGCTGCACGCCGCCGCCGCCCGAAACATGATAGACCCATATTTCTCCGGTACCGAGCGAGCGCGACGTGGTAAAATGTTTTTTCGCAACAATATAGCGGCCGTCGGGGCTCCAGCTCGGCTGGTTAAGGAGACGGAATTCTTCCTTGGTAACCTGCTTCTTGTCGCTGCCATCGCGGTTCATGATCCAGATATTGTCGCCGCCACCGCGATCGGAGGTAAAGGCTATTCTCTTGCCGTCAGGAGAAAAACGGGGCTGCACTTCCCAGGCGAGGCCCTCGGCGATCCGCACCGGCCTGCCGCCGACGATCGGCATCGTGTATATGTCGCCGAGCAGAGCAAATGCTAGGCTCTGGCCATCAGGGCTGACATCAACGTCGATCCAGCTGCCTTCGTCCACGTTGATCGGGACCTGCTTGATCATCGCTCCCTTGGGTGCGTTGACGTCCCATTTGTCATCGGCGGAATTTTCCGTGCCTGCCTGCGCATGAGCCGCGCCTGAAAAAAGCAACGCAGCGAGAACCGAAACCAGACTATATCTCATCATATTTCCCCAACCCTGAATTCACCAATGCCCGACCCTATTCCAGTTTCTGGCCGGAAGGAACAGCGAACAGCAACTTGTACTCAAGCGTTGTAACCAAAATGTCGGTGATAGCTTTCGACGACCTCTGCCAGGGTCGACAATGCCAGGGTCGCCGGGTCGCGGGTCGACGGGATCACGCCGATCGGCGCCGACATGCGCTTCTGCTCCGCTTCCGGAACCCCAATTTCTGCGAGATATTGCTGGCGAATGCCATGAGTTTTAAGGCTGCCCATCGCGCCGACATAAAAGGCGGGAGAAGACAAAGCCTGTTTCATCAATCGCGCTTCCCAGTCATGATCGTGGAAATAGAATATGCAGGCGGTCCACGGGTCGGGGTCGAGCGATGGGGTCGCTTCTGGTGTCTTCAGCAGATTGACAGAGCTGGCCAGGCCTTCAGTCTGACCGATCACCACCGGATCCGGCGACAAGATGTCGCAGTCGATGCCGTAGCTGGCACATAACCCCGCCAGGCTTCCGACCGACGGCCCCTGTCCCAGCACGATGATTTTCGCAGCCGGGATATGGTGGACGAGATGCTGTGAAGCTTTGCGCTCTACCGAGACATTGTTCGATGTCTGCGCGACGCAATCGATTTCAGGGTTCTCGCTGTCGAGGATGATGGTCAGCGGCTGCCGCTTCCTGATCCGGTCATATATGTCGCAGATGATTGTGTCACCGGCGACCGGCGTAAACAGCAAGTCAATATTGCCACCGCATGGCAGACGTATATCCAGATAGGGGGAACCTGCACCAAAGCGGACTTCGCGCGGCTGGCCGCTTGTCGCCACTTCAAGAGCCTCGGCTACCACCGCCGCTTCGACGCAACCGCCGGAAAATGAGCCCGCGAAACTCCCGTCTTCGGCGACCGCCATATGCGCACCGGGATTGCGCGTTGATGCGCCGGTGACAGCGACCAGAGTCACAAGAACGGTCTTCTGTCCGGCCTCGGATTTCGATTTCAAAAAGCTGAAAATCGGTAGAATATTGTTCAAGCCTGTCTTTCCCGCTATTTGCCCCGGTTCGAAACCCCCGGATATCCATGCCGCAAACCAGCTGGCGGGGCAATCGTCATCAGTCGCCGCAGACCGCAAAGCCAGCGCCAAACATCCGCGACCGGATAGCTGCTCCAAAAAAGCCTCCTTCCGAACAAAATATTTGGTTACTTTTTACGAGAATATACTAAATCGATCAGTTCGGGGGCGACGATAACAATGTAACGCACCACCCGATTTCCTCCCAATATACAGTGAAAGCTGATCATGCCCACCCGAAGCGAAATCAAGAATTTCCGGCTCGACGAATATCGAGACCGGCGGCATAGCGACTCTCAACTTCAGGAGCGGGGGGCGTTGCAGCTGAGCGGCGATGCCTTTCACGCTCTTGCCGACACGATGCCCCAAATGGTCTGGTCGACCCTGCCCGACGGTGACCATGACTATTATAATGCGCGCTGGTATGAATTTACCGGAGCCCCCGCCGGATCGACCGATGGCGAAGCCTGGGCTGACATGTTCCATCCCGATGACCAACCGGAGGCCTGGAGACGATGGAAGCTCAGCCTTGCTACCGGCGAACCTTATGAAGTCGAATATCGGCTGCGTCACCGCTCGGGCCAATATCGCTGGGTTCTCGGGCGTGCGCTACCGATTATCGGGCCGGATCAAAAGATACAGCGCTGGATCGGTACATGCACCGATATCGAAGACGCAAAGCAGATTGCCAGCCACAACGAGATACTCAGCCAGGAACTCAGCCATCGCATCAAGAATATATTTGCAATAATATCCGGCCTGGTCAGCATGACGCTTCGCGGGGACGAGAAATTGGCCGCGATGGCTGACACGTTGAAAGGCCGAATCGCCGCATTGGGGCGCGCGCACGAATATGTCCGTCCGCACAATGACAAGCCTGAGGGCGATAGCAAGGAAGTCACGATCCGGCATCTCCTGTCGGAGATATTTGCCTCCTACCCGGCGTTTGCAGACCAGCGGCTCACGATTTCGGGAGGCGATATAGTGGTCAGCGATCGCGCAGCGACGCCAGTCGCTCTGGTTTTCCATGAACTGGCAACCAACTCGATGAAATATGGCGCACTTGCCGCCGAGCAGGGGCGCGTCGATGTGGTAATTTCACACGATGGGGGCATGTTGCGGTTCACATGGACCGAAAGCGGAGGGGCTGCCATTTCAGGCGCGCCGGCCCGTTCGGGATTTGGATCAAAGCTTGTCGATATGTCGGTCACCCAGCAGCTTGGGGGATCGCTCGAAAGATCATGGCCGCCAACCGGACTGCAGATCATGATGGAAGTACAGGCTTCGCGCCTGACGAGCTGACCTCCGTCAGTTGAACAATTGCATTCTCCGGGGCGGTTCCGCGTCATCCCTTTTGTTTGCCACTTTCACCAGATAATCCAGCATGTCTTTCAACACCTCGATCTCCAGAGGCTTGGTCAACGCGCCAAGCGTGCCCTTCACGCCATTCCCCAGCTGCTTGGGATTGGCGGTAACGAACACGACCTTGACATCATAATCCTTGGCAAGGCGTGCCCCGATTTCCGGACCGGTCGGCCCGTCGCTCAGATTGACATCGACCAGCGCAATATCGGGCTTTTTCAAAACCAGCTGGATCGCCGATTCGGTGTCATCGGCAACGCCGATACAGTTGTAACCCAGATTGCCGACGATCTGCTCCATCTCCATGGCTATGAGAAACTCGTCTTCGACAATCATGATCTGCGGGGTCATTGGGAACTTCCGATTTTGCTACAATTGCTCCGATAACGCAGCCACCCGCCAACTGGTTCCCTTCAGCAGACAGGAAGCGGACATTTTACAAGCGTTCCGTTTTTATATCCCGCCAAAAAAAAAAGGCCCCGCTGTATGTAGCGGGGCCTATTTTTGTTTGGTTGC
>TARA_R110001599_G_scaffold68961_6_pt1 | contig 25440 bp, 17 predicted proteins | sample TARA_R110001599 | Tara Oceans TARA_R110001599 (sample SAMEA4398360) | marine metagenome | biome: Polar Biome; feature: [MES] marine water layer (ENVO:01000295) within the mesopelagic zone...; material: water (ENVO:00002006), including particulate matter (ENVO:01000060) such as......
CAGTACCGCCCGGACCAAAGTGTCTTTGTTGCTACTAGGGGTCGCCAGGTTTGTGAAGGTGATTCTTACATATGATAGGCTGCGATGGTCTTGAGGGTCGAAAAACCGTAGAGCGCCTCGAAGCCTTTTTCGCGCCCATGCCCAGATAGGCCGGTCCCCCCGAATGGCAATTCGACCCCGCCGCCCGCGCCGTAATTGTTCAAAAATACCTGGCCTGCCCGCAGTTGTTTGGCCAATCGCATTTGACGCCCGCCGTTTTGCGACCATACCGCAGCGACCAGGCCGTATTGGGTGCCATTCGCGATTTCCAACGCTTCTTGCTCGGTCTCGAACGGAATGATCACCTGCACAGGACCAAAGATTTCTTCTTGCGCCAACACATGATCGGGGCAAACCCCCGCGTACAGAACCGGTGCGACGTACGCACCGCCGGACGGGGCGTTCGCGACGATCTTGCCGCGTCCTGCGACCTCGAGCCCGTCACCCTGGGCCAGATAGCCTTCGACGATGGCTTTCTGTCTTGCCGAGATCAGCGGCCCCACATCGAGGTCATCCATCGCCGGGCCGACACGAAAGGCGTCGTAGCGTTTACCCATTTCCGCCACAACACGATCATACGCCCCGCGTTGCACCAAAATGCGCGACGCAGCCGAACAGGTCTGACCGGCATTCTGGACCCCTGCATTTACCAAAAACGGCAGGGCCGCGTCGATGTCTGCATCATCAAACACCAACTGCGGGCTTTTTCCCCCCAATTCGAGCGTGACAGGGACCACGTTGCGGGCTGTGGTTTCCTGTATAAGCTTGCCGACCCCGACCGACCCTGTGAACGACACATGATTAACCCCGGAATGTCGTGTCAACGCGGCACCTGCTTCGGCCCCAAGCCCGGGTACCACATTCAGCGCCCCCCGAGGCAACCCCGCCGCGCGCGCGATTTCAGCAAAGGCAAGCGCGGTCAGGCAGGCTTCTTCCGCTGGCTTCAGCACGGCGGCATTGCCCATGGCCAGCGCCGCGCCGACCGAACGGCCAATGATCTGCATCGGATAATTCCACGGGATGATATGCCCTGTCACACCATGCGGTTCGCGCAAGGTATAAACGGTGTAGCCATCCAGATATGGTATCGTTTCACCATGCACCTTGTCGCAGGCCCCGGCATAAAATTCCATGTACCGCGCCAGCGCCACAACATCGGCGCGGGCCTGTTTAAGCGGCTTGCCCACATCCATCGCTTCAAGCTGCGCGAGTTCGTCGATGTGTTGCAACATGCCGTGACCTATTTTGGCCAGAACCCGTCCACGCTCGGCGGCGGTCGCTTTACCCCACTCACTGCGCAAAGCCTCGGATGCCGCTGTGACGGCCCGGTCGATATCCTCGTCTGTACCGCGTGCGATATCACACAAGGTGCTGCCATCGGATGGATTGATCAGAGCCGCATGCGCCCCACCGGTGGAAGGTACCCAATCGCCATTTATAAAGCAAAGCGATGGATCAAGACCAAGAGGCATTACAGGCATGGCGGACACTCCGATAAGAAAATCTTGCGGCACCTCAACACAATTCCCGCGGCACGGCGAGACCGTTTTGAAAGCGTGCCAAACGTTTTTCACATCCGTGTGAACCTTTTCGGATGCCGTGCGTTGTAGTCCCAATACCAAACATCGGAGCTTGCCTTGGAACACATTGCCTCAATCCGGCGGTCGCTTCAGCTGTTGGTCCTGATATCCCTTTTCGTCACCGCATATTTTGCCAAAGATCTTATTCTCCCGATATTATTAGGCTTTTTGCTCGCCCTCACCCTTAGCCCTGTTGTCAGGGCGATGTTCCGTATTGGTATCCCCTACGCGGTATCCGCCTTTCTGCTCGTGTTCGGAACGGCAATGGTGATCCTCGCGGTCGTCTTGCTGTCTGCGGGAACTGTCGCGTCCTGGAGCAATGAGATTCCCCAGATGGGGCAGGAAATAAAGGAAAAGCTTAGCGGGGTCAGTGACGCGGTCGAGACCATGCGCTCTGCTTCCGAAGAGGTCGACAAACTGGGGGCACAAGAGGATGCGCAGGGCCCGCAAGAAGTCATCGTGCGTCAGCCGGGTCTGCTTGATACCGCGATGGATACCGTCAGCAGTGCCGGCGCATCGTTGGCCGTCATCTTGATCCTTGCGCTTTTCCTTTTGGGATCAGGAGAGCTGTTTTATCTGAAGATGGTTCAATCCATGCCGACGCTCACCGGCAAGAAGCGTGCGCTTCAGACAGTTTACGACGTTGAAAAGCGCGTTTCGCGTTACCTGCTGACGATCGCCACAATCAATGCCGGACTTGGCACTGTCGTCGGGATCTACCTGACAGCGCTCGGCCTTCCTTCGGCTTATATCTGGGGTATCGCCGCGTTCATGTTGAACTTCCTGCCCTATATCGGCGGTATCGCCGGGGTGGTACTGGTCGCGGGATTTTCGTTGGTGACCTTCGACAGCGTGGGCTACGCGATGCTGGCACCGCTGGGGTATCTGTTTTTGACAACGCTCGAAGGGCAGATCATCACGCCGTGGTTGATTGGCCGACGGTTGGAGATGAACACCGTCGCGGTGTTTCTTACGGTGGTGTTCTGGGGGTGGCTATGGGGCATCGCGGGGGCCTTGGTTGCGGTACCCTTTCTTGTGGTGTTCAAGGTGGTCTGCGAAAACTTTGAACCGCTGCAGACCATCGGGAACTTCCTGTCCGCTGAACAGGTCGCCCCCGATGATATGCGGCAGCCTCCGAAAGCATCAACCAGCCAGTGATGGCAGCCAAAGCACGATACCGGGGAAAGCCACGAGCAACGCGATGGTGACGGCGTCCGCGACAAAGAACGGTGCCACGCCCTTGAACACGTCCTGAACGCTTAGGTCAGGTCGTACGCCGGCCACGACAAAGCAGTTCAACCCGATCGGAGGAGTGATCAGACAGAACTCTGCCATCTTGACGACGAGTATGCCGAACCAGATCGCGCACATCGGGCCAGACATGCCGAATGCGCTGTCGGCCGCAGACACAAATTCGCCGCCGTTCAGCGCCATCACCGCCGGATAAACGACCGGTAACGTCAACAGCAACATGCCGATGGCATCCATGAACATCCCAAGGACGGCATAAGCCAACAGAATGAACACAAGTATCAGAATCGGCGACGCATCCAGCGACGATATCCAATCGGCAAACGCCCCGGGCAGATCGGCAAAACCCAGAAAACGCACATAGATCAACACGCCCCAGATGATCGTGAAGATCATCACGGTCAGCTTGGCTGTCTCAAGAAGCGCGTCTTTCAACTCGGGCCAACGCATCCCACGATAAAGCGCCATCAGAAAAACGATGAACGCCCCGACTGCACCGCCTTCGGTCGGGGTGCCCCAAGCGTCGCCGAAGGGGTTGTATACGAAGAAGATGATGATGATTACCACAGCGAAAATCGGCAGAGCCGCGGGCAAGGACGCAAAACGCTGTTTCCAGGTGAAACCACCGACCGGGGGGCCTACATTTTTCCAGATCGTCGCGATGCCGACGATCAAGATCGCATAGACCACCGCCGAGAAAGCACCCGGAATGAACCCTGCAAGCAACAGTTTGCCCACATCCTGTTCGACGATGATCGCGTAGATGACCAAGATCGCGGATGGGGGAATCAAGGAGGCCAAGGTTCCGCCCGCCGCCACCACCCCGGCCGCGAATTTCTTGTTATAGCCAATCGCCAGCATTTCGGGGATCGCGATGCGCGCAAAGACCGCCGCTGTGGCAACCGAAGCGCCAGATACCGCCGCGAAACCGGCGGTAGCGAAAACGGTTGATACGGCCAGACCGCCAGGCAGCCACGCGATCCAGCGTTTGGCGGCCTCGAACAACGCCCGTGTAAGGCCCGCGTAATAGGCCAGAAACCCGATCAGAATAAAGGTGGGAATCAAACTTAGCGTCTGGCTCGACACTTTTGAATGCGGCACCTGCCCCGCGGTCTTGATAGCGACGGTCAGCGCCCAGTCCAGCTCTGACCACTGCATACCTTTTTTGGCCCAGAAAATCCAGATCAGACCAATAAGCCCCGCCATAGCCGCGGCAAAGGCCACCCGCATTCCAAGAACGACCATCAGCAGCATGCCGGCCGAGACCCAAAGGCCAATTTCAATAGGATCCATCATCAGTCCCGTCCATCCAGATGTTCGGCTTCCGCCATCGCCTGTTCCGCGGCGGATTGTATCAACGGCACTGCCACAGGGTGGTCCAGGCCCAGCACAAGCGCCCTGCCGTAACCCCAGATTTGCAGGACCAGGCGCAATGCCAGCACGCTGAACGCCACGGGCACGACCAATTTAGCCGGCCAGATCGGCAGACCGATGTCGATTGAACTGTCCCGGCTCCACAGCGGGGACGAGAAATCAAAACTGCGTTGAAAATGCGCCCATGACCCCCAGATCAAGGCCAGCATCAGTATCAGAATAACCACGACCGAGAACATCTCGGCGGCCCACAGGGCCCGGCCCCGGAGCTGCCCGATCAGAATATCCATGCGAACATGCCCGCCGTTTCGTTGGGTATATGAGATGCCCATGATGGCGATAAGCGGCATCGCAAATTCGATCCAATCCACATAACCAGGCAGAGGTGATGCAAAGAACTTTCGTCCGCTCACGGACCAGACCGCAAGCACCATCAGCATGAACACTGCAAGCCCGGAAATCATTGCAAAGAGCGTTTCCAGACGTAACAGAACTCTATCGATACGGCTTAGCAGACTGCCATCTTCCAGCACGGCGGATGATCCGGCCATGGGGGTATTCCTTTCGGGTTTAAGGAGAAATCGAATAGAAAAAGGCCGTGCAGAGAAAGCACGGCCCGATATTCACGTCTTAGTTGGACGCGCGTTCTTTTTCCAGCGTGGTCATCACCAGGTCATACAACTCCTGGCCCGGAATGCCTTGGGCTTCCATGTCCTTGACCCATGCCTCGCGGGCAGGATCGGCGGCCTTGGCTTTGAATTCCGCCAATACTTCGGGGGTGAACATCACTTTCTTGACGCCTTTTTCTGCCAGGATCTCGTCCCACCGGGCCAGAAGCTTGGCGTAGTTTTCCAGATAGTAATCCAGCGCCTCGTCTACCGAACCGTCCAGCGCTTCGCGTTCAGCATCAGACAGCGCATCATATGCGTCGATGTTGACAACGACCGGACAGTTGACCGTGCCTGGGTTCAGGTTCGCTGTCCACCAATCGGCCTTGTTGATCGTGCCATAGCTCAGGTGAGCGTGCTGCGCGAAGGCGACCGTGTCGACGACACCGGACTCCATGGCATTATATGCTTCGGTTGCGGTCACCGAAGTAGGAACGGCCCCGACCGCCTCAAACGCTTTGCCCAGGCCACCGGTCGCGCGGACGCGCATGCCTTCAAAGGATTCAAGTGTATCGCGCGGTTCGCCCGTACCGACCAGATTATACTGCGGCATGGGGGAGGTCATCAACATGCGTGCATTCCACTGCGCCATTTCCTTGGCTACAGCGGGGTGGGCATAGACCGCGCGCGAAACCGCGACTTCTTCTTTCAGGGTATCGACCCCCAAAAACGGCAATTCCAGAACGGTGATCGCACGGTTCTTGTCTGGATGATAACCGGCGCAGAACTGCGCCATCTCGAAGGCACCGATCGAAATGCCGTCAAGGTTATCGGAGTTTTTCGACAAGCCACCGTAGCTGACATTGATGGTGAATTCGCCATTGGTCTTTTCGGAAACCAATTCGGCAATTTTTTCGACATGTTCGGTGAAGGCCCGACGTTTACCCCAGACCGAGGCGTTCCATTCGGTTGCGGCTGCTTGCGAAGCCAACGCGAAAGTCAGGGCGCAAACCGCTGCGCCGTTCAGTAGTTTATTCATGGTTATCTCCCTAGATGCGCGCGTTTGTTGCCCGCTTGGCCGCAAGACTATCGTGAGGGAACCGGGCTGCCAACCCCTCAAGACGCCGTGAGTGGTTCACGAGGATGCCTTCGGCGAGGATTTAGGGCCATTTGGAAGCTACGGGCACGCGTACAAGCCCAACGTTGACACGCAATAGCTGGCTTTAGTTGTCAAAATTCTGCACAGGGAGCATAAATTTACCAGCCCAAGATGGGATATGAAAAAAATTTACAAACAAAAGTCACGTTTCCAGATACTTATTCCCTTCTTTTCAGTTCGCGTTATGATCCGAGCCGGGAGGGTCGCCCTTGATTTAGCCGGGGCGACCAGAGTTCTGAGGGAGGAACCATGTCACACGCCGACACAATGAAGTATCCACCGTCTGCCGATATGGCTGCTGGCGCACATGTAGACGCTGCCAAATATGAGGCCATGTACAAGGCATCGATCGAGGATTCAGATGGGTTCTGGCGCGAACAGGCGCAGCGCATCGACTGGATGTCGCCTTTCTCGACTGTCCGCGATGTCGATTTTACCTTGGGAAACGTCAAGATAAACTGGTTTGCAGATGGCACGTTGAATGTCAGCGCCAATTGTATTGACCGGCATCTCGAGACAAGGGGCGACCAGACAGCGATCATTTGGGAGCCTGACAGCCCTGACGAGGCGGCACAGCACATCACTTACAAGCAGTTGCATACCCAGACCTGCAAGATGGCCAACATTCTGCGGGATCTGGGCGTTGCCAAGGGAGATCGTGTTATCATCTATATGCCGATGATCCCCGAAGCGGCCTATGCGATGCTGGCCTGCGCGCGCATCGGGGCGATCCATTCGATCGTGTTCGCCGGATTTTCACCGGATGCGCTGGCGGCCCGGATCAAGGGATCTGATGCCAAGGTGGTGATCACCGCTGATTTCGCCCCACGCGGCGGCAAGGCAACCCCGTTGAAGGCAAACGCCGACAAGGCCTTGGCATCATGTGACGCTTCGGTCAAATGCCTGGTGGTGCGCCGCACCGGCAGCGACGTGGCCTGGAATGACGCGCGCGACGTCGACTATACGGCGCGGTCCAAGACGGCCGAATCCGCCTGTGCCCCCGAACCGATGAATGCCGAGGATCCGTTGTTCATCCTGTATACTTCTGGATCGACCGGGCAACCGAAGGGCGTGGTGCACAGCTCTGGCGGCTATCTGGTCTATGCGGCGCTGACCCACGAGGTAACCTTCGATTACCATGACGGTGATGTATACTGGTGCACCGCCGACGTGGGCTGGGTGACCGGGCACAGCTATATCGTTTATGGCCCGCTTGCCAACGGCGCGACGACTTTGATGTTCGAAGGCGTGCCGACCTATCCCGATGCCAGCCGGTTTTGGCAGATTTGCGAAAAGCACAAGGTGAACCAGTTTTACACTGCGCCCACCGCGATACGGGCCCTGATGGGGAAAGGCCGGTCTTTTGTAGATGGGTGCGATCTAAGCAGCCTCAAGCTGCTTGGCACAGTCGGAGAACCGATCAACCCGGAAGCCTGGAACTGGTACAATGATGTGGTCGGCAAAGGGTCCTGCCCTATTGTGGATACCTGGTGGCAAACCGAAACGGGCGGCCATCTGATGACGCCGCTTCCGGGTGCCCACGCGACCAAGCCCGGTGCCGCCATGAAGCCGTTTTTCGGGATCAAGCCGGTGGTGCTAGAACCTACGACGGGTGACGTGATCGAGGGTAATGACGTCGAAGGGGTGCTGTGTATCGCCGATAGCTGGCCCGGTCAGATGCGTACGGTCTGGGGTGACCATGACCGCTTTGAACAGACGTATTTCAGTGATTACAAAGGCTATTATTTCACCGGTGACGGGTGCCGCCGCGATGAGGACGGCGATTACTGGATAACCGGGCGCGTCGATGATGTCATCAACGTGTCGGGTCACCGAATGGGAACCGCCGAGGTGGAAAGCGCGCTGGTCGCCCACCCCAAAGTTGCCGAAGCCGCGGTCGTTGGATTCCCCCATGCCATCAAGGGACAAGGTATCTATTGTTACGTATCCCTGATGAGTGGTGAGACGCCGTCGGAGGAACTGCGCGGCGAGCTGCGCAACTGGGTGCGCAACGAGATCGGCCCTATTGCGTCGCCGGACATGATCCAGTGGGCACCAGGCTTGCCGAAAACCCGTTCGGGGAAGATCATGCGGCGCATCTTGCGAAAAATCGCCGAAAACGACTTTGGCTCGCTTGGTGATACATCCACCCTTGCCGAACCCGAGGTGGTCGACGAACTGATTGCCAATCGGATGAACCGCTAGGCCGCAAGGTTCCGCAGCCGCGACCACGAAAAAAGGGGCATCCATCTGGATGCCCCTTTTTCTGAAGGTTCTGCCGAACAGTGGCGGCACCTTGTTCAGGAATGCGTCTTATTCAGGGATACGTTGGAGAGTGATTTCGCCGACACCGATGGCAAAGTTCAGACCATTCTGGGTGTTGACGCTGATCGGCTGCAAGGCCAGCGTATCTTCGGAGCCACCGACCATGACGTTAGCGCCTAGACCGACACCGACCGTGGCTTCGGCCGACACGCCTTGATAGCTACCGTCCAACCCGCCTTCGTAAGGCTCTGCTTCGGTTGGCGCCAACACCAGCCATGACATCTGACCGTTCTGCGTCTTGCCGATGTCGATGCCGTAACGTTTGATGTTGCCGATATATTTCTCGTCCGGGAGACCCTCTTGGATTGGGTTGAACGTACAAGTGAGTTCGCGCGTGGAACCAAAGATGAAACCTGTGCCATCACCGACATCGCAGCTAAGCGAGCCGATTTCGGTATGGTCGACAGATTCGCCATTCTGCGCGAAAGCCGGGGTAGAAAGTGCCGCACCGGTAACCAGTGCTGCCACGGTAAGTTTTACGGGCATAAAGCGATTGATGTTCAAGGTCATATTCAATTCCTTCCAGCGGAAAATTCCGCATGTATATAGTATGAGCGTCGGCATTCGGGTGCCTACTGGCGGATACTGGAACCTCACGCTCCAGCCCCCTTCTCCGACAGGCGATTGTCAGGTGTGACAGGCTCGCCCCTCAGTACGGGAATAACCCCGCGCTGTGGTTTAGGTTCCAGCAAAGGCCCCATTGTATCGTCGGTGGCGGGGTTTTGCTGTCTGGACAAATGACGGCCCCCGTGGCACCGCTGCGCCATGAGTGATACTATGCAACCTTTCATCCCGCTTCCCGACGCAACGGTTGAATTGCGCCGTGCATTTGGCCGGTTCGGCACGGGAGTAACCGTGATTACCGTGCAAACCCCGCTCGGGCCGCTGGGAATGACCGCGAATTCGTTTTCATCGGTGTCACTGGACCCGCCGCTGGTCTTGTGGTCGCCGGCGCTTAGTTCGAAACGTCACGACGCATTCACGCAAGCGGCGCATTTTGCAGTGCATATACTCGGGGCCGACCAAAAAGACCTGGCGGACAGCTTTGCCATTTCCGGCCACGCCTTTGACGGGCTGAACTGGTCGGCGGGGCCGAACGGGGCACCAACGCTGCCGGGGTGCCTTGCCACCTTTCATTGCGAAACCTTTGCGATACATCCGGCGGGCGATCATTCCGTGATCTTGGGCCAAGTCCAATACGCGGCTTTCCACCCCGACGAAAACGCCCCCGCACTGTTGTTTGAGCAGGGACGTTTCGGTGTGTTCACCGCTTCTGAATAACTGCCTTAGTAATCTTTCTGGAAAAACAGCCCTATGCCGGTGTCGCCATCCGACCCGACCGTCCCTTTTGCGCGAAGGCTTTTGGTAAGATCAAGGTTGATGGAAACATCCGCCGTTCCATCCGAAGCGGCCGTCACGTCAGTGTAAACATTCTCGGATATGTATTTGCCTGCACGTACCGCCGTGGCACCGCTGTCGGTGGTGGTCACATCGAGATCATCCAACCCGAAACCTGCGCGAAGATTGGAAATGATCCCCGCGCCTCCCCGTCCGGCAAGGGTCGCGACAGCGCTGGCCAATTGCAGCGCCTGAAACGCCGAAATTTCCGAGATGTTGCGTCCAAACAGTAATTGGGACAGCACCTCGTCCTGTGGTGATTCAGGCGTGGATGCAAACGAAACCACGGGAGCGGTAGCCTTGCCCTCGATGATGATGCGGACTTCGCCGGTCGCGGTGGTGGTAGATGTCACGAAGCGCAGATAGGGGACAAGGTCACCTTCGAATTGCACCGCACCTTCGGTCAGTTCAAACCGCTTGCCCAGGATATCAAGGCGCCCGCGCACCAGATCGAAGCGGCCAGCGGATATGACCCGGTTGGTCGTCCCGGTAAGAAGCAGGCTACCGCCAAGTTCGGCATCCAAACCGCGACCACGCACAAAGATCCGGCGCGGCGCATTGATACGGATGTTCAGCCCGAAACCGGGACCGGTTGAAGGTGCCGCGACGTCCTTGCCAGCATCCGGCCCGCCCAACCCAGCCTTGCGTCTGGTTGCAATCACATCAGCGGTTGCCCCGACAAAGTCGATTTGCGGAATGTCCCCTATGCTGGTCAACCCCGTCGAAGGCACCGAAATCTCGGTTTCGCCGACATCGATCTGACCGTTGATTTGCGCCCCTGCTGTCAAGGGCCCTGTGATGCGCAAATTTCCGTTCAATGATGTCCGGTAAAGCGCAGGGTCAATCAGGACCAAATTGCCTAGACGCACGTCTAGATCGGCGGGCAACGAACCTGTCAGGGTTATCGCACCTGCAACATTGACCTGACCACCGTCGGAATTGCGCGCAGACAGGTTGATCTGTGCGCGGTTGTTCGCCAGTTCGATAGAGGCCGCAATGTTTTGGAGGGTGATGCGCAGATTCGGTGCCGAAAGGGATGCGTTGCTGGTCCGGATCGTGCCCGAGACCGAACCGAGTTGAGGCGGGCCATCAACTTTGAGGTCGAAAGTTGCCTGCCCCTGAAGGTTTCGCGGCGCGATGAACGGGGCCGACAGGCCCAAAGGCGCGTTACCTTGGATATCCAAATTCAGGTTGCCATTATTAGCCACCAGGCCCGACACTGTGGCGCGGGTGCCCGACGGCCCCGTGGCATTTGTGTCGACGTGCCAGCCCGTGCTGTCTTGTCGCGCATTGCCTTTCACGTTCAAAGGTCCCGCCAGTTTGGGTACAATGGCCGCAAGGTTGGGCACTGTCACATCAAAATCCAACGACGGTTGGTCACCGGTCACGGTCCCTTGGATCGACGCACGCGCGGCATAGGGGCCCGTTGCGTTGGTATTGATTGCGATGCCGGACGCGGTCTGGCGAACCGACCCTTTCGCGGAAAGTGGACCAGAAACAGTCGGCACGAAAGGCTGGACGTTGGGCACCGACACATCAAACGTAAGAGACATATCGGGGCCAGTGGCCAACCCTTCGACCATCGCGCGTGCGCCATGCGGCCCTGTGGCGTTGGTATTGACGAAAAAGCCTTTATCGGTTTGCCGCACTGTGCCAGAGGCACTTACCGGCCCATTCACCTGCGGCACGATCTGCCCGACGTTGGGGATGGACGCGTCAAACGCAATGTCGATCATCGGGGTCAGCATCCCCTGCACCGCAACCTGCGCATCATAAGGACCGGTCGCCTTGGCATCGATCTGGAACCCCTGATCAAGCTGTTTGAGAGTACCAGTGGCCACGACGCCACCTGAAACTTGCGGAACGAACGTCTGGACATGTGGAACGGAGGCTTCAAAGCTCAGGTCCAGCGGCATTACAAGACCTTTGACAGACGCCACGATATCGTCAGGCGCGGATGCCTTGGTGTCGACCTGCCAGCCTTCAGGGGTCTGGCGCAGTACACCGTCCAAGGCGACCTTTCCGCCGATAGGGGCGTCAGGGACGAAATCCTTGAGCTCGGGAACCTTTGCAGTGAAATTGATTGCGGCGTTTTCCCCCGTAGCCAACCCCTTGGCGGTCAGTTCGGCCCCATAAGGGCCATCTGTCTGCGCGTCGATCGTCCAACCCCGGGTATCCTGGTCGGCTTGGGCCGTGATTGTCACCGGACCGGAATACTGAGGCACAACCAAGCTGATATCGGCCAAGGTCGCTTCGAACCGCGCCTGAGAATTATCACTGCGCAGTTCTGCGCCACCGGTGGCGGAAACAGCGGCATTTTTCAACACAAGGTCGCGAACAAAAGTGCCGGTTTCATCGCGGGATGCCGCGACGCTCAGCGTGGTTTCGCCCGCCAGCACAGCGTCGGCCTGTGGGATGCCAAGTTTCAGATCCTGGGTCAGGCCCGCAATGTTCAGATTGAAGGTCCCGTCAAGCGGTGCCACCTGTCCGGTGATATCGACAGAGGCACCGCCCGCAAGCTCCCGCCCGGCAAGCGCGGAAAACCGACTGATATCAGTTGCTTCGAGGCGCGCCTTGAGCTGGGTCAAAAAGCTGTCCGCGGCCCCGCTGATAGATAGGTCTCCGGCCAGGCTGTAATCTGTTCCGGTCAGGTCAAGTTCGGTGATCTGCACCGGTTTTCCCTGGATATAGGCAATCAGCGTACTGCCCTTCAACGACGTGCCGATGGCTTCGGACGTGGCGGGGTTCGTCAACACCATCCCGTCGGCCGAAAAATCAAGCGCGCCATTGAATTCGCCGACAGTACCTGCACTGCCCTCCAACGTTCCGTTCATCTCCAGTTGGGTGCTTTCAATCGCCAGGGCATCGGTGGCAAGTTCCGCTACATCGAATTTTGCACTGATCGCGTCGCCATCGGCCGCATCGTACTTCACATCCAGAGCAACGCTGCGCACGTATGTGTCACCGCCCCCGACCGGCAGGAGCACTCGGCCTCCATCAGCGCTTGCGACGGTGCCGGTAATGTCGATCAGACTAGGCCATTTATCGCTGTTTAGTGTGACTTTACCCTTTAGATCGGCGGATTGCGCCTTGAGAGTGAAGTCACTGATGTCAACGCCGCCATCTGCCTGCACCAGCGAATCCACGGTCAATGCAACGTCGGGACCAAAGAATTCGCGATATTTGGATAGAATTAAAGCCGTGACGTCCCCGCTAAGGTCGGCCCTGATCCGCCTGTCAGGGTTGGTGCTGTCGCCTTGCTCTGCGACCACCACCTGACCCTCGATGCGCGGCTCGCCATCGGTGGACAGATTGATGTCGGTCTTGAAGTTCGACAAGGGCCCTTGCCCTGCGACGGTCAGATCAACCGATGGTTCATCCGGAATTTTAAGCGTGCGTGCAACAATACCCCGAGATTCTTCTTTCAGGTTCACCAACAGGTCCAGAACGTTCTGTCCACGTTCCAGATTGGCCTTGATGTCGAATTCCCCCAGCTTGCCGTCAGTGCGGCGCGCCTGCACATCCACCTTTGCCATTTCATCGTTGATCAATGCGTTCGCCTTGACCGTCAGCTGAGCAGGTTCACCCAGAACCGGAGCGCCGAGGTTGATTTCGTCCACCGAAAAATCCGCAATGTCGATCACCACCGGAAGATCGGGGATGGTGGGAAAGGTAAAGGGTTTGGCTTCGGGGTCTGGCAGCCCGGTGGGTTGGGCCACGGGCAAGCGCGGCACCGTCAGCCGTTTGGCTGTCAGGGCCTGAACCTCCAAGCGGCCTCGCAACAGCGCTGACCGGTTCCAATCCAGCTCGACCCCCTCAAGGGTAAGCCATACACCCTGATCGTCAGATATCGTCATCGTGTCGAACCGTGCACGCGAACTCAGCGCGCCGGCGAATCCATCGATGCTTACCGTGCGCCCGGCCCCGCTAAGCGCGTTTTGAATGGTGCGGGTCAAAAACCCTTTGTCGCCTTCTTGAGCGGTCGCAACCGTCGCGAAAAAGACCATGATCAGAACTGCTAGTTTGCGCATGAGAAGGATCAAAACGATTGTCCAATACCAATATAAACCTGAAAATTCTCGTTTGTTGCGGGGCCGGAAACCGGTACGGCCAGGTCAACGCGGATCGGGCCGATACCCGTGGCATAGCGCAGGCCAAGCCCCGCGCCTGACTGCCATCTTCCCGATCCATCGAAAAACTCTTCGGCACCAATATATCCTGCATCGGCAAAAGCGACGACACCAACCTTTTTTCGTATCTGAAAGCGCGCCTCTGCCGAGACTCCGACAAAACTGCGCCCGCCTACGGTCTTGCCGTTGCCCAGATCGACCCCTAACGACTGGTAGGGTTGCCCGCGAACAGTACCACCGCCACCTGAGTAGAACAGGTAATCAGCAGGAGCCTGGGCGAGCGTCGGCCCGTATACCGACCCCAATTGACCACGAAGCGCGAATGTCAGCGGGCGTTCCGTACCGAATGTTTTGTACCCGCGCACATCAACATAACTGCGCAACCCGTTGGCGGAGCCTGATAAAGCCAGGAATGGTGTCAGACTTGCCTTTGCATAATACCCACTTTTCGCATCTAGCCGTTCATCACGGTAATCGTGGGTCGCACTCAGCGGAAGTGTAAACAGCGTGTACCTGTTGGTTCCGAAAGCATCGCGTGTCTGAGCGGTGCGCAACCCTATCCCGAACGAATACGTCCGTTCCTTGCTCGCGATCCGTTCGATGCCGGTTTCCAGGTCCAACTGGCGCGAGAAAAAGTTGACTTCGTCAAGTTGTTCGATCTCGGCAAGAGCATAGAAATTCGTATCTGCATTGAAGGTAGCAGGGCGTTCAAACCGGGTGGCCAGACGATAATCCACCCCACCGGAATTACCGGCAATGCCAGATATATCACCCTCGACACGCAGGCTTTCGGCGCCCCCAAGCAAGTTACGATGCAGCCAGTAACTACTTACCTTAAGCCCCGCAATCGACGACAGTTCAGCACCAAAACCAAAACGCCGCTTGGGCGCATCTGCAACCTGCGCCGTGATCGGCAACTTGTCGGGTGCGACAATCTGATCGGATTCAAGCATGGCAACCGAACTGAACGCCCCGGTGCGGCGCAACCGGGTCGCTGCCATATCCAATTGCTCTTGCGAATAGACTTCGCCGGTGGGCAAACCTGCAATCTTGACGATCCGGCGCAGCCGAACGTCGCTTTCGCCTTTCACCGTCAAGTCGCCGAACCGCAGCCGAGGCCCCGGATCAAGCCGCAAGGTCGCGCTGATCGTGGCGTCGGGGACGCGCGCGGTAAGCTGTTGATCGGCCAAGGCGGCCTTGGCGTGACCCAGATTGCGCCATCCCTCGATCCCGGCGGCCACGGTGTCTTTCATCACACCCAGTCGCGCGGTTTTCCCTACCGCAAATTCTTCCGGCAATTCGGTGTCTTTTGCCAGTGGCTTGATCTCGGCCTTGGCGAAGCTGAATTTCTTCCCTGTGTCCACCGCAATCACCGCGCGATTGATCTGGCGCGGCGGTTTAACAGGCGGAATCGCGGACGCATCCACACCATCCAGGGTAATCTTGATGACCGAAGCGAAATAACCCTGATCATACAGCACCGCCAACAAGCGGGCATAATCCGCCTGTGCAGCGGCCAAAAGCTCTTGCGTCGATGCCACGACATCCTCAGCGGTTTGCTCGCGCAACAAAGACCCGCCCGAAACTGCTGCGTAAACATCGGAATTCTTGTCGAGACCCGTAATATCGAGCGTCGCCGCAAAACCCGTTCCACCAACCCAGACCCAAGCGAGTGCGGCGCAGGACGCCTTAAGAGATCGCTTGTACCCGTCTGAATTCTTCCACTTCATGCGGTGCTCCTGTCATCCAAAGACAATTCGCTGCTTCTAGGCCCACGGTCCTGCAGGCCGCAACCTCGGCAATCTGCGCAGTAACGTCATGGGGTCCATATCGGAAACAGTCATCGCTCAGCAAACAGTGTCTTAGGCAAATATGGAAATGTGAATACCAAATCCGGTGGTATCTATGTCAATTCATGCACCCAAAACCAAGAAAATTGCGAAAAAACGATGAGTTGATACAAAACACCCGCCAAGGTAGGTGCGGCGGGTGTTTCGCTTGGTGCCCAGTCAGACTGCGCGATGTGTTTTCAAGATCAGGCTGATTTGGCCAGATCGCGCAGAACATAATGAAGAACGCCACCGTGTTCGATATATTCAATCTCGATCGCGGTATCGATCCGGCATTTGATCATGATGTCTTTGACCGTGCCATCGGCCATGGTGATTTTGCAGGGCACTTCCTGCAAAGGCTTGATCGTATCCAGACCACTGATCGATACGGTTTCTTCGCCCGTCAGGCCCAGGGTCTTGCGGGTGTCGCCATTTGTGAACTCAAACGGGATGACACCCATCCCCACAAGGTTGGACCGGTGGATACGTTCAAAGCTTTCGGCAATTACCGCCTTCACGCCGAGCAAGGCAGTACCTTTGGCTGCCCAATCTCGCGAAGACCCGGCCCCGTACTGTTCACCACCAAAGATAACCAGTGGCGTGCCCATGTTCTGATAGGCCATCGCAGCGTCAAAGATCGACGTCTGTTTGCCATCGGGCCCTTTGGTGTAGCCCCCTTCGACACCATCCAGCATCTCGTTCTTGATGCGGATGTTGGCAAAGGTGCCGCGCATCATCACCTCGTGGTTGCCCCGGCGGCTACCGTATGAGTTGAATTCGCGCACCGGCACCTGACGATCAACCAGATATTGCCCCGCAGGTGTTGTTTCCTTGAACGACCCGGCAGGCGAAATATGGTCGGTGGTGATCATATCACCCAGAACCGCCAGAACTTTGGCGTCATTGATGTTGGTGATTACGCCCGGCTCTGGTGACATGTTCTGAAAATAAGGCGGGTTTTGCACATAGGTCGAGGTCGGTGGCCAATCATAGGTTTTAGCGTCCGTCGTTTCGACCGACTGCCACTTTTCATCGCCCTTGAACACATCCGCATATTTTTCTTGAAAGGCTTCGCGGGTAACGGTTTTTTCAACCAGCTCGGCCACTTCCTGCGTCGTGGGCCAAATATCTTTCAAATAAACGTCGTTGCCGTTCTGATCTTGACCCAGCGGGCTATTCGCAAGATCGACGTTCATGTCACCCACCAGCGCATAAGCCACGACCAGCGGCGGCGACGCCAGATAGTTGGCACGCACATCGGGCGAAATACGCCCTTCAAAGTTGCGGTTACCTGACAGGATCGAGGTGCCTATCAGATCATAGTCGTTGATCGCCTTGCTGATCTCGGGCTCCAAGGGACCGGAGTTGCCGATACAGGTGGTGCAACCGTAGCCGACCAGGTTGAACCCGATGGCGTCCAGGTCCTCTTGCAGGCCGGCGGCTTCGAGGTAGTGCGACACAACCTGAGACCCAGGGGCCAGCGAGGTTTTGACCCAAGGCTTGCGGGTAAGCCCCAACGCGCGGGCTTTGCGCGCGACAAGGCCCGCACCGATCATCACATATGGGTTGGACGTGTTGGTGCACGATGTGATCGAAGCGATGACGATAGAACCGTCATGCAATTGGTAATGTCCGTCATCCGTCAGAACAAAGCCACGCTTGTGATTGCCTTCATCACCCGGGATGTCGCACGGCTCGGGCTGACCGCCCTCGCCTTCCCACCGCACTTCCGAACTTGCCGAAGCATCCTTGCCCTCGCGTACCCCTTTGACGTAATCGGCAAATGCAGTGTGGGCCGTCGTCAGAGCGATATAGTCTTGCGGACGTTTCGGACCCGAGATCGCAGGCACGATCGTACCCATATCGAGCGACAACGTGTCAGTATAGATCGGCGCATAGTCATCACCGCGCCACATGCCGTTTTCCTTGGCGTACGCTTCGACAAGCGCGATCCGGCCTTCGTCGCGGCCCGTGGTGCGCATGTACCGCAGCGTTTCGCTATCAATCGGGAAGAAACCACAGGTCGCACCATATTCCGGTGCCATGTTGGCGATTGTCGCGCGGTCCGCCAAAGGCAGGCTATCAAGGCCGGCACCATAGAATTCGACGAATTTGTTCACCACACCTTTTTCGCGCAGCATCTCGACCACTTTCAGCACCAGATCGGTCCCGGTGGTGCCCTCCATCATGGCACCGGTCAGCTCGAACCCGATAACCTCGGGGATCAGCATGGAGATCGGCTGACCCAACATCGCGGCCTCGGCCTCGATCCCGCCAACACCCCAGCCCAGAACGGCCATGCCGTTGACCATGGTGGTGTGGCTATCGGTACCGACCAACGTATCAGGGTAAGCAACTTCGACACCGTTTTGGTCTTTGTCAGTCCAGACAGTCTGCGCCAGATACTCCAGGTTGACCTGGTGGCAGATGCCAGTGCCGGGGGGCACAACGCGAAAGTTGTTAAACGCCTTCTGGCCCCATTTAAGAAAGGTATAGCGTTCGATGTTACGTTCGTACTCGCGGTCAACGTTCACCTGGAACGCACGCGGATTGCCAAATTCGTCGATCATGACCGAATGGTCGATGACCAGATCAACCGGGTTGAGCGGGTTGATCTTGTCCGCATCGCCCCCCAAGGCCACCAGCCCGTCGCGCATCGCCGCAAGGTCAACCACGGCTGGAACGCCGGTGAAATCCTGCATCAGCACGCGTGCGGGACGATAGGCGATTTCGCGTGGGTTCTTGCCACCATTCGCGCCCCATTCGGCGAACGCCTTGATGTCATCGACGGTGACCGTTTTGCCATCTTCGAAACGAAGCATGTTTTCCAGAACCACCTTCAACGCGGCAGGCAAGTTGGAGAAATCACCCAGACCGGCTTCCTGTGCGGCAGGAATCGAATAATAGGCGATGGATTGGCTGCCCGAGGTAAGGGTCTTACGTGTTTTGGCGGTGTCCTTGCCAACAAAAATGGTCATGGATGGCTCCCTTTATGGGTTAAAAAGTGCGGTGACTTGCGGCCTGAATGCCTTATCAGGCAATACATTTCAACAGTTATAAGCGCTGGATATAACAGATGTATACCGTTGTGTACAAAAATAACCACCCCCCACGTAATTTGACGTAACATCGGGTCAACAAAGCTTGAATGGCAATCTAAGATAGTCCGGTCTACAAAAAGAAACATAGCTTGAAAGTTGTGCTACCTATGAAACGTCTGACTTCGATACTCCTTGCCGTTGGGCTATTTGCCGGTGCCCCGGTGGCCGCGCAAAATCGACCCGTAGTAGTGGAGCTATTTACCTCGCAAGGGTGTTCGGCGTGTCCCCTGGCTGATCATGTGCTGAAAGAGCTATCCGAGAGGGATGACGTGATCGCATTGGCGCTTCATGTGGATTACTGGGACTATATCGGCTGGAAGGATCCGTTTGGCGATCCGTTGCACGGGCAACGCCAACGGGCCTATGCTTCGGCTGCGGGGCGCACATCCGTATATACCCCCGAAATGGTGGTCAACGGTACCACCGACGTGGTCGGAACCAAACCGATGGCCTTGAGCCGCGCGATAGAGCAACACCGGCAAGATCCGGTGACGGTCAAACTTGATCTGGTTCGCGCAGCGGGGGTTGTCCATATTCACGTCGAGCCCCTGGCCGGAGCGGCTGGCCCCTATACCCTGCACATGTTGCGGTATCGCCCATACGCCACGACCGAGGTCAAAAGAGGTGAAAACGCGGGCAACACCATCGAGAATTACAACATCGTACAGGATTGGCAGGTTCTGGGCCGATGGGGCGGCCAAAAGGCCTTTGACACCAACGCCAAGCTGGCAGGTGACCTTCCGGTCGTGGTTTTGGTTCAACAAGGCGAAGCCGGACCTATCGCAGCCGCAGCGCGGCTTCGGTAAACCTGTCTAGTTGTCGTTGATACGCCAACGGCGATGCACCCAGAACCACTGTTCAGGATCTGCGATGATCCGCGCGGCAAGGCTATCATTCAGCAATTGGGTCATGGTCAACGCATCGGTATGGGGGATCGGTGCTTCCAACACCGTCTCAAAGGACAGCCCGTCAGCTTGCCGGATACCATAAAACGGGATCAACAGCGCATCATATCGAAGGGCCAGTTCGGCTGCCGATAGCGCCGTGTTCGCGGGTTCGCCCAGAAAATCCAGCTGGGGGGCACCAAAAACATGTTGATCGAACAGCAATACAAGCTGACCACCCTGTTTGAGATGCCGCACAAAACCCGCCGTACCGCGTCGCCCCTGCGCAAACACCGGCCCGCCGAACGCCTCCATCGTTTTCACGTAGTGCGCGTTGAAATAGGGGTTTTTCATATCCCGGTAGAGCCCGCCGATATCATAGCCCCTCGCGACCAGACATGCTCGGGTTGCTTCGTAATTCCCGTAATGGCCCGTGACCAAGATCACAGCCCGACCGGTGGCCGCGGCCTGTTCGAGCGCTGAAACCCCTGCCCCGGTTGGCGTATTCTTCGCCATGCGGTCCGGGAATTCACGCGGCGAATAATTTTCGATAAAGCTGCGACCGACGTTGTTAAGACATCTGTCAGCGATTTCGTCGCGTCGGTCGTCGGAAATCTCGGGCCATATCATAGCAAGGTTTTGGCGAGCCCGCTTGCGGTACCCCGCAAGAGGACCGACAACGCGCTCGACCATCCATCCGACGAAGGACAGGCGTGCACTGTAGGGAATCATCAACGCAAAGCGAACCAGGCCCACGATCACGGCATTGGTCAGGTAATGCCCGATACGTCGACCGACAGGGTCTTTAGAGGGGGATGCTAAGGGGGCCATATGCCTCGACTAACGATGAGAAAGCGCCCCTGCGCACAGGAGCTTTCATTTCTTAGCGTGCGTGGACGGCAGCAACAAGCAGGGCAATAGGCAAATAGCCCAACGGCATCTCGTGCCCTGCCTAACCAGTTGGCGGCCTGTACCGCGAGTACCGCCAAAACGGCGAACAGTTGGGCTTTACAGTGGCATGTACACGCAGCCGATCAGGTTGCCGTGATTGACATTGGCCAGGGTCATGATTGCCGCAGTCGCGCCCTGCTGATCGGCCAAGGCCAAAGCAGCACTGCAAAGCTTCATGAATTTACTGAACTTACACAACTTCCACGTTCTGCATCGTACACCGTACCCTCTGCGCAAGACATCGCGTGCTGGTCGGATGAACAGGTTGCGGAAGCAAATGATGGCAGAACAACCAGAGCCAACGTGACCCAAACGGCCGGGCGCGCCTTGAGCGACGCATTTGCTATTCCAGGTTTCATCAGACTACTCCTTTGAGATGCAGACACAGGGTACACGCCCTTGCCACGATCTCAAAGGGGTTTGTCAGTCGTGATCGCTCCCGGTGCCGGGCCCGCTACCGTCAGTCTTTGAAAACCCGGTTGAAAATCGTATCCACATGTTTTGTGTGATACCCGAGATCGAACTTGGCGTCGATCTCTTCGGGGCTCAATGCGGCCAAGACCTCGTCATCTGCCAGAAGTTCGGTTTTGAAATCCTTACCCTCTTCCCAGACTTTCATCGCGTTGCGCTGAACCAGACGATAGCTGTCCTCGCGGCTGACACCGGCTTGGGTCAACGCCAGCAGAACACGCTGCGACATCACCAATCCGCTAAATTTGTTCATATTGGCCAGCATGTTATCCGGGTAGATCAACATGTTGTCGATGACGCCGGTCAACCGGTGCAGCGCGAAATCAAGGGTAATGGTGGTATCCGGGCCGATGGCCCGCTCTACACTGGAGTGCGCGATGTCGCGTTCATGCCACATGGTGACATTTTCCATAGCCGGGATGACCGCCATCCGAATGGTCCGGGCCAGACCCGTCAGGTTTTCGGTCAATACCGGATTTTTCTTGTGTGGCATCGCGGATGAGCCTTTTTGCCCAGCCGAGAAGAACTCCGCCCCTTCCAGCACCTCGGTGCGTTGCATATGACGGACTTCGGTCGCGACATTTTCGATCGAGCTGGCGATAACGCCGAGCGCGGCAAAGAATGCGGCATGGCGGTCGCGCGGTATGATTTGCGTGCTGATCGGTTCGGGGGTAAGGCCCAGTTGTTCGCACACGTGCTCTTCGACCCGGGGGTCGATGTTTGCAAAGGTCCCGACAGCGCCCGAGATGGCCCCGGTCGCAATTTCGGAACGGGCGGTTCTGAGGCGCGTCAGGTTGCGGTCCATCTCGGCATAGAAACGCGCGAACGTCAGCCCCATGGTGGTCGGTTCAGCATGGATACCATGACTGCGCCCCACACGTACCGTATTTTTATGTTCCATCGCGCGGCGTTTCAGCGCCCCGAGCAGCGCTTGCATATCCGCGATCAAGATATCCGCGGCGCGGGTCAGCTGCACGTTGAAACAGGTATCCAATACGTCGGACGAGGTCATTCCCTGATGTACGAAACGCGCTTCGTCGCTGCCGACATGTTCCGCAAGGTGGGTCAGAAAGGCGATAACATCATGTTTCGTCATAGCCTCTATTTCGTCAATGCGCGCGACGTCGAATTCAGCATCCCTGGCTTTCCAGACCGCCTCGGCATTGGCCCGCGGAATAACGCCGAGATCGGCCATGGCATCGCAGGCATGTGCCTCGATCTCGAACCAGATGCGGAACTTGGTTTCGGGTGACCAGATTGCGACCATCTCGGGGCGGGAATAACGGGGGATCATACGAGGATACCTCTGTTTTGGGGGTGTGATTTCTGCGCGGGATAGACTGCGGGGACATAAAGGACAAGTCTGATCGGTGTTCCTGATCCAGCCAACGGTATCGAGCGCGTAAAGGTCGGGTGCCTCCGGCGGGAGTTTAAGAGGCAAAATGAAAGGTCCGGCCGGTGCTAGAGTTTTCGGGGTGGCGATTGGCCGACCGCTCGGGCTAGATACCGAAGATTGAAAATATGCAGCTTTAAGGAATGGCCCTGAAATGCGTGATATGTCCCGCCTGAACCCTGCCACAATCGCGGCCCAAGCCGCTGGTGCCGTTGACACGCAGAGCGGTGGCGTGGTGCCTGCGTTACCCATGGCGACAACGTACTTGCGCGGCGAAGATTACCAGCCATTGCGACCCGACAACATCTATCTGCGTGATCAGAGCGATATTGTACGGGTGGCCGAGACCGTTTTGGCGCAACTCGAGGGAGCTGCGGACGCGTTGCTGTTTCCGTCAGGCATGGCCGCCATCGCCGCCGCTTTCCGCACGGTCCCCAACGGCGGGCGCGTGTTGATGCAAAGCCAGATATATTGGGGGACCACAAAGTGGGTGCGCGACTTTTGCGCACGGCGGGAGATCGAGCTGCGCGAGGTTGAGGCATCAGATACAGATGCTTTCACGCGACTGTGCGAGACATTCAAACCGACGCTCGCGTTGATAGAAACCCCGTCTAACCCGTGGCTGCGCATTGTTGACATCGAGGCTGCCGCGCAGGCCGCACATGCCGCGGGCGGGATACTGGTGGTAGACAGTACCGCCGCTACGCCGATCTTGCAAAAGCCGCTAAGCTTGGGGGCGGATATCGTGATGCATTCCGCGACCAAGGGCATCAATGGTCATTCAGATGTATTGGCTGGCGTTTTGGCGGTGCGCGATACAGAGCAGAAGGTCTGGAACGATATCAAGGTTGACCGGCATGATGCAGGGGCCGTGATTGGTCCGTTTGAAGCATGGCTCTTGGTACGCGGCATGCGCACCCTCCCCCTGCGTATGCGGCAGATGACGCAAAATGCACTGGCCGTGGCAGAGTTTCTGGCCGAGCAACCGCAGGTCGAGGCCGTGCTCTACCCGGGGCTTGCGACCCACGCCGGGCACAAACTGGCCACCAGCCAGATGGCAGGTGGATACGGGTCCCTGCTGTCATGCGTTGTCCGGGGCGGCGCAGATGCGGCTTTGCAGGTGGCGGGACGGCTGAACCTTTTTCACCGCGCGACATCGCTTGGGGGTGTCGAGAGCCTCGTCGAGCATCGCCACACTATAGAACCACATACGGGAATACCGGAGGGCCTGCTGCGTCTGTCGGTGGGAATTGAAGATATCGAGGATCTCAAGACGGATCTGCGAACGGCGTTGGGAAATTAACGTGACCAGATAGTGCAAGCCGCCGCGACAGCCCGGCTGGACCGGGCATCGCTGTATCGGATGATCAATGAAACAGGGTTTTGTGGTGCGCCTGACGAGAGAGAACTCGAACGAATTGTTCGAGGTTCTGGAGCAATGGGAGTGCCAGCTCACGCACATTGACCTTCACGGTCGGGAGCGTGAAAATGAAACACCCGAAGAATGATTTCAATAACTTAGCAACACAAGAAGCAAAGAAAGGCCATGCGCCGTTCTCGCTGCGCCTCAGCTTTGATGAGCGCGGAATACTTGAACATGACGCAGCAGGTATGGCACTCGGCGCTTACATCCGCGAGCGGTTGTTCGGTGAAGATGTCACTCCGCGAACCACACGCGGCAAGTTTCCTGTGAAGGATCACGCCGCTCTCGGTAGGGTTCTGGGGGCGTTAGGACAGGCGCGCCTGGCGAACAATCTGAACCAGCTCGCGCGTGCCGTGAACTCGGGATCATTGCCAGTCACACCAGAAACCGAGGAAGAGTTACGCAGGGCGTGCGCGGCAGTGCTTGCCATGCGCGAAGATATCCTGTGCGCACTTGGACGTGATCCTGATCGCGCACCCAAACCATGATCTTGAAAGCCAAAGAAAGAGGCGCGGCGGGTCAGCTTGCCCGCTACCTGCTTACCTTGCGGGACAATGATCATGTCGAGCTGCATGAAGTAAGGGGATTCGTCAGCGACGATCTTATTGACGCTTTTAGCGAAGCGGATGCGATTGCCGCAGGAACGCGCTGCAAAAACCATCTGTTCTCGGCTAGCCTCAATCCCCCGTCAGGGGCTTCTCCCAGCATCGAGAATTTCCAAGACGCTGCCGATGCGGTCGGGCGGAAGCTTGGTCTTGAAGGACAGCCGCGCGCGATTGTTTTCCACGAGAAGGATGGAAGGCGACATGCACATGTCGTCTGGTCCCGCATCGATGCCGAGCGTATGCGAGCGATTAACCGGTCGCACTACAAGATGCGCCTGCGCGAAGTCTCGCGGGAACTCTTCCGCGTACATGGCTGGGAAATGCCGAAGGGTTTGCAGGATTGGCGGGATCGCGATCCGCTAAACTTCACCCGCGAAGAGTGGCAGCAGGCACAGCGCGCCAAAATTGACGCGAAACAGCTTAAAGCTCTTTTCAAGAGATGCTGGGATCGCTCAGATTCACGCGAGGCATTTGCTCGCGCGCTTGAGGAAAAAGGCTTCGTACTAGCGCGCGGTGATCGACGTGGGTTCGTCGCCGTCGATTATCGCGGCGAAGTATTCTCAGTTGCACGCCTAGCAGGAGTGCGGACGAAGGAAGTATCCGCTCGTCTCGGTGATGCTGCGGGACTTCCGATGATTGAGGCCGCCCAAGCCAAGATTGCGGGTCGCATGACGGACCGCATCAAGAACTTCATTCGCCAAACCGAGCTAGAGGCCGAGCGCGGACGCAAGGCTCTTGAGTTTCGCCGCACAGAGATGGCGGGGCGTCATCGGGAACAGCGCAATGTGCAGAAGCAAGCGCAAGAACGCCGCTGGACGGCAGAAACCAATGCGCGCGCGGCACGGCTCAAGCATGGGTTTTCGGGCGTGTGGACCTGTCGCGGTTTGATGCCGCCCCTTTGATAGCATTTACTGCA
>TARA_R110001599_G_scaffold67771_2_pt1 | contig 25435 bp, 17 predicted proteins | sample TARA_R110001599 | Tara Oceans TARA_R110001599 (sample SAMEA4398360) | marine metagenome | biome: Polar Biome; feature: [MES] marine water layer (ENVO:01000295) within the mesopelagic zone...; material: water (ENVO:00002006), including particulate matter (ENVO:01000060) such as......
TTTTTCGTTTGTTGTTTTTATCTTTTGCTCATGAGCAAACCGTCACTAATTTATGGCGGAGACCAAAAACCACAACTATGAACAGATTAAAAACTACTATCAACCATTTTGGCTTGTTGGTTCTGATCGGTTTGGTATTTTTTGCCTTTGATACTCAAGCGCAGAGAAACCGAAAGAACAGCCCGCCACCCCCGCCTAAGCAAGATCTTCAGGCTAAAATTTTCAACGATATAGAATGGCGCTCCATCGGGCCTTTTCGTGGAGGTAGGGCATCCGCAGTTACCGGTGTGCCAGGCAAGCCTGACCTTTATTACATGGGTGCCACTGGTGGCGGAGTATGGAAAACAGAGAATGGAGGCGAAACTTGGGCAAATATTTCCGATGGTTACTTTGGCGGCTCAATTGGAGCTGTAGCCGTAAGTGATTCTGACCATAAAGTAATCTATGTAGGTCAGGGGGAAGAAACAGTTCGAGGTAATGTGTCCTCAGGCTTTGAAGGTATCTGGAAATCTACAGATGCTGGAAAAACATGGCAGAACATAGGATTGAAGGATGGAATGCATGTAGGGCGAATTAAAATTCACCCAGAAAATTCAAATATCGTTTGGGTGGCCGTTATGGGCGATCTATTCAAATCTTCTGAAACTAGAGGGGTTTATAAGACTACTGATGGCGGTAAAAACTGGAAACGTGTTTTGTTTACGAACAAAGATGCTGGTGCAGTAGACATTAGTCTTGATCCTAATAACCCTGATTTCATGATGGCCAGTACTTGGAGAGTGAGAAGAACACCTTATAGCCTCACTTCAGGAGGAGAAGGTTCCTCCATTTTTAAGTCTACCGATGGTGGTGAAACTTGGACAGACATTATAGAAAACCAAGGAATGCCAAAAGGTCCAATTGGAATTAGCGGTGTCGCTATTTCTCCAGTAGATCCTAGCCGAGTTTATGCAATGATTGAAGCCAACGATGGTGGCGTTTATCGTTCAGATGATGCCGGTGAGACTTGGAGGAAAGTAAACTCAGATAGAGGTTTACGCCAGAGAGCTTGGTATTACACAAGAATATATGCGGATACTAAGGACGTTGATAAGCTTTATGTATTGAACGTAGCTTATCATACTTCGACAGATGGAGGAAGAACTTTCAGAGGTAGAAATGCACCTCATGGAGATCATCATGATTTATGGATTGCTCCAGAAGATAACGAAAGGTTAGCTATTGCTGATGATGGTGGAGCACAAGTATCCTTCAATGGAGGAGATGACTGGTCAACTGATAATAACCAGCCAACTGCTCAGTTTTACAGAGTAACTACTGATAACCATTTTCCATATAGAATTTATGGAGCACAACAAGATAACTCTACTGTAAGAATCAACCACAGATCTTTCGGAGGAACAATCTCTGACAATGATTGGGAAAATACAGCTGGTGGAGAAAGTGCTCACTTAGCACCAGACCCTAAAAATCCAGAAATTGTTTATGGTGGTAGTTATGGTGGTTTATTGACTCGTCAAGACCACACAAACGGAATTAGTAGAAATGTAAACGCTTGGCCAGATAACCCAATGGGGCATGGCGCTGAAGATTACAAATATCGTTTTCAGTGGAACTTCCCAATTGTATTCTCTCCAAATGACCCGAACAAACTTTATACAGCGTCTAATCACTTACATGCTTCTACCAATGAAGGTCAAAGCTGGGAATTGATTAGTCCAGATTTGACCAGGGCTGAACCAGATAAATTAGGTAAGTCAGGTGGGCCAATTACTTATGATGATACATCAGTAGAGTACTACGCTACCATATTTGCGGTAACGGAATCACCTTATGAAAACGATTTGATTTGGACCGGTTCCGATGATGGGTTGATTCATGTGACCAGAGATGGTGGTAAAAACTGGGAGAATGTAACTTCTCCAGACATGCCGAAGTACTTAATGGTGAATAGCATTGATGCTGATCCATTTGTGAAAGGCGGAGCCTATGTGGCTGGAACTCAATATAAATTGGGAGATTATGAACCTTACCTTTACAGAACAAAAGATTACGGTAAAACATGGACTAAGATCACAACTGGTATTCCTAATGATTACTTCACAAGGGTAGTTAGAGCCGATCCTAAACGTGCTGGTCTACTTTATGCAGGAACAGAGCGTGGTATGTTTGTTTCATTTGATGATGGTGCTTCTTGGAAGCCTTTCCAAATGAATTTGCCTATCGTTCCCATTACGGATCTTACCATTAAAGATGACAACCTAATTGCCGCTACTCAAGGTAGAGCGTTTTGGATGATCGATGATTTGACGATTATTCATCAGCTTTCAGATGAAGTAGCTTCAAAATCAGTTCACATGTTCAAGCCGATGGATGCTTACCGAATTGGTGGAGGCTTCCGTTTTGGTAGAGGCGGTGGGTCAGGTGGTGACGCTAGTCTTCTATCTGGAGAAAATAAACCAGGTGGAGCCGTAATTTATTACAACATGAAAGAAGCTCTAGCCAAAGGGTCAAAGGCCAAAATGGAGGTTTATGATCGAAATGGAAAAATGATCGAATCGTTCCCTTTAAAGCCAGAAGCTGGTTTGAACTCTTTCAACTGGAATATGATGTATGACAATGCAGAGACTTTCGAAGGAAATATCATGTGGTCTGGATCATTACGTGGGCCAATGGCACCTCCAGGTGAGTACAAGGCTAAACTGATTGTTGGAGATGACACTCAGGAGCAGAGCTTCAAACTCTTGGCAGACCCTCGCTATGGTTCTACGGATGCTGAATTAGTTCGTCAGTTCGATTTCTTGATTACAGTAAGAGATAAACTGACTGAGACACATCAGGCCATCAAAGACATCAGAGAAGCAAGATCTCAAGTGAACGACTTATTGTCGAAAATCAAAGGTGAAGATCGTTTCAAAGAGGTAGTTGATGCGAGTAAAGTTTTGATGGAGAAAATGACTAAGGTTGAAGAAGCATTGTACCAAACTAAAAACGAGTCAGGTCAAGATCCATTGAACTTCCCAATCCGATTGAACAACAAACTTGCGGCCTTAAATGGAGTAGTGGGGAGTGGTCATTATCCACCAACAGCTCAGTCAGAAACGGTACGTATTGAATTGACTAAGCAAATTGATGCGGAGTTAGCGAAGCTGAGATCGATCATGCAAAATGATCTTCCTGCCTTTAATGAATTAGTAAAACAGAAGTCTGTTGACGCTATAGTAATCAAAAAGAAGTAAGTAGAGTAAGCTATTTTGCTGCTTGATTACCAGAATTAATAAAAAAGCCCGTTATTTATATGACGGGTTTTTTTATTAAATTCTGAAATAGTTATTTTTATCCACAGAAAACGATGCTTATGAAAAAGATATTAATGCTAATACTGTGTTTGGGATTCTTTGCCCCAATGACAACCAATGCCGCTGATGTTAAGCCTGATGAAACTACATTGGCTACGAACTTTATTATTGTGGTCGGTCAATACCCTGCCAAAACCAATGCAGACGATTTGCTGAAAAAGATGAAGCCTGACTACAAGGATGCTGGTATTTTTTACGATGATGCAGAAAAGAAGTATTATGTATATATCGAAACTTACTATGCCAAAAGTGGAGCCGATTATGCTGTTTGGTGGATGAAGAAAAACCGCCCTACCTTACCTAAAGTATGGGCGAAAACCATCGAGGTAAAGTAATCACGATAAATCAATTAAGTTATCTTTTTGATAATGACATTATCCAAAGGCCAAGTTTAAACTTGGCCTTTTTTAGTTCTTTAAATATTTATTCAATAAAAATTACCGATCAATACTAAACTGCTTGATTTCGAGTAGTTTAAATTATTAGCTTTATCCCCTGAAATTAACTTATTCTATGAAAACACTATTGAGAAATCGACTTGTAGCAATCTTGTCGCTTGCATTCGTTCTTACCTCCTGCGCAGGTGGCGGAGAAGAAAAAGAGAGCGCAGAATTTAAATTGGACTATGACAAATACACACTAGACAATGGTTTAGATGTGGTTGTTCATAAAGATGCTTCTGACCCAAAGGTAGCAGTAGCAGTACTATATCATGTTGGCTCTAACCGTGAGAAGCCAGGGAAAACTGGTTTTGCTCACTTCTTTGAGCACATGCTTTTCCAAAATTCAGAAAACGTAGGAGAAGGTAACTTCATTACCGGTATTAACGATTTGGGAGGGACTTTTAATGGTGGTACTAGTACAGATAATACTATCTATTATGAGACTGTACCAAGTGATGCACTGGAGAAAGTGCTTTGGATGGAATCCGATAGAATGGGCTTTTTTATTAATACAGTTTCAGATTGGGGGCTAGAAAATGAGAAGCAGGTTGTAAAAAACGAAAAGAGACAAGGGGTTGATAACCAGCCTTATGGACATAAATCATATGTTAAGCTAACCAACCTTTACCCAGAAGGTCACCCATACAGCTGGAGTGTAATTGGTAGTTTGGAAGATTTGCAGAATGCCACCGTTGCTGATGTGAAGGAGTTTTATAACAAATGGTATGGCCCAAACAATGCTACTTTAGTAATTGCTGGCGATGTTGATGAAGCTGAGGTTAAAACTTTGGTGGAGAAGTATTTCGGTGAAATAGCATCAAGAGCAGAAATAGAAACGATTGAACCACGACCTGCGGTTCTTGGTCAGACCAAACTGCTTTATCATGAAGATAAATTTGCTAACCTACCAGATTTGGAAATGACTTGGCCAACAGTTGAGGAGTTTCATCCTGATTCTTGGGCGCTGGATATGTTAGGTAATGTATTGTCTGATGGAAAGAAATCGGCCTTATACAAAGTGATTGTAGAAGAAAAGAAATTAGCACCTGGTGTTTTTGGATATAATTCATCAGCTGAAATTGCTGGAACATTCTCATTAATATCCAGGGCTTATGACGGTGTTAATTTAAATGATTTGAGAGCTGCGGTTTTTGAAGGCTTGCAAAGATTTGAGACAGAAGGGTTTTCTGATGAAGACTTAGCTAGAATTAAGATTGGGCAAGAAACAGGCTTTTATAATGGTATGTCAAGTGTAATGGGTAAGGCATCTTCTTTAGCTCGATACAATACTTTTGCTGGAGACCCCGGTTTTATCGTTGAAGATTTAAAGAAATCTCAAGACATTACTCGTGAGGATATTATGCGAGTGTATAACAAATACATCAAAGGTAAAAATTACTTAGCTACCAGTTTCGTGCCTGTGGGGCAGAAAGAATTGGTTTTGGAAGGTTCTGAGAAAGCATCGGTTGTTGAGGAGGCTATCGTTCAGGGAGCCGAAGATAATCCATATACTAAAGGAGTTACTTTCGAGAAAACCGCTTCTAAAATTGATCGTAGTGTAGCACCTTCATTAAAAGGTACGCTTAGTTTTGATCCGCCTGCCATTAATAATAGCAAACGTGAGAATGGTATGAAAGTGTTCCACATTTTTCAAGATGAATTGCCTCTTGTACAATTTAGTATAAGAATCAAAGGCGGAATGTTCTTAGATGATCCTAGTAAAATAGGAACTGCAGCTTTGCTAGATAACATGCTTATGGAAGGGACAGCCAATAAGACACCTCTGGAATTACAGGAAGCAATTGGTCAGTTAGGCGCTAGAATTAGTGTTTTTGCCTCAAAGGAGTATATCACAATTAGCGGTAGTTCATTGGCCAAAAATTATGATAAGGTATTAGACTTGGTTGAGGAAATTCTATTCGAGCCAAGATGGGATGAAGGAGAATTTGACAGGGTGAAAAAATCAGCTTTGAACTCAATTCAACAAAGTGCTGTAAACCCTAATGCCATTGCTTCTAATGTTTTCAATAAAGTGCTTTATGGTAAAGATCATATTTTCGCTTACCCAACTTCTGGAACAGCAGAAACGGTATCAAATATTACTTTAGATGACTTGAAGGACTATTATAATAAGAACTTCTCTCCATCATTAGCTTCTTTCCACTTTGTAGGGGCTTTAGACAAAGCAACTGTAACGACTTCCTTAAGTCGATTTGATAAATGGGAAGCCAAGGATGTTGTTTTCCCTGAGTATGAAATCAAATCTGCAGACGAAGGTTCTAGAATCTATTTTGTGGATTATCCAGATGCCAAGCAGTCAGTGGTTAACATTGGTTCTATTAGTATGAATGGTGATAATGAAGATTTCGCGGCAGCTGAAGTAGCCAATTATCGTTTAGGGTCAGGTTCTGGTTCTATGTTATTCAAACAGCTAAGACTTGAAAAAGGGTACACCTATGGTGCTTATTCTGGTTTCAGCAGAAACATGAATGGTGCTCCATTTACTGCTTCATCTAGTGTAAGAAGTAATGTAACCAGAGAGTCGGTTGACCTTTTCAAGCAGATTTTAGATAACTACGGAAAGGATTTCTCTCCAGAAGATATGGCAAACACCAGAACTTCAATTTTGAGAAGCAACACGCAGTCGTATGAAACCCTTGGAGGTTTGGTAGGTATTCTTCAAAACATCTCTACTTATAACCTTCCAATGGACTATATTAAGAAGGATGAAGCAAAACTGAAGTCGATGACTTCTGAAGATGCTCGAAAGATCATTGGAGAATACATGGACCCAGATAAGTTGTTCTATGTAATCGTTGGCGATGGCAAAACACAATTGAATCTGTTGAACAATACAGGTTTAGGTAAGCCAATTGTAGTAAATCCTAAAGACGAAAAACTAGAGCTTAAGAAGAAATAAGCTTCTTTAACTTTATACAAAGGGCTCTCAAAATTAATTTGGGAGCCCTTTTTTTATTGAAATGATTTCAATACCCATAAATCATTTACTTCTCCTTCTCGCAAATAACATTTGATAATTGCGTAAGAACATAGAACTTCGAACCGAAATATGAAATACTATATCATAGCAGGAGAGGCCTCGGGCGATATGCATGCTGCCAACTTAATGAAGCAGCTAAAACAGCGCGATTCCGATGCTTTTTTTAGGGTTTGGGGTGGCGATAAAATGCAAGCGGAAACCAATGAAATGGTGCGCCATTTTAAGGACTCCTCCTTTATGGGGATTTTCAATGTGCTCTGGAACATCAGAAGCATCAAGAAAAACTTTACCCTCTGCGAAAATGATATCATGGATTTTAAGCCAGATGTATTGATTTTGATTGATAATTCGGGTTTTAACTTACGTATTGCCAAATACGTGCGACTATCAAAGCTCCCAACTAGAATTTACTATTACATTCTACCACAGGCTTGGGCGTGGAAACAAAAGCGTGTACACACCATTCACCAATGGTGTCACAGGGTTTTTGCTATTCTTCCTTTCGAAAAAGACTTTTATAAGTCCTATGGTTACGATGTCGACTATGTTGGTCATCCAATTTTAGATGCCTTAGCGCAGCGGAAACCTAGTTTAGTAAGTTCGGGCGAACTGAGGAAGGAATTCAACCTTTCTGAAAAACCTATCATTGCACTTTTGCCCGGAAGCAGAAAACAAGAGATAAAAACAAAGCTTCCTGCTATGCTCAAAGTGGTCAAGCATTTTCCAGATTACCAGTTTGTAATCGCAGGTTCTGAGACGATCGATTTTAGTTTTTACAAAAAGTATATGGATACTGATGTGAAAATCATTTTTGACCGCACCTATGACATCTTAATTAACGCTACTGCGGCTTTGGTGACTTCTGGAACGGCCACATTGGAAACAGCTTTATTCCGTGTACCACAGGTGGTGTGTTACAAACCTGGTTATGTGACCTATCAGTTATTGTCACGAATTGTCAAGATCAAGTACATCTGTATGGTCAATTTGATTTTAGATCGAATGGCGGTAGAAGAACTGATAGAAAGTGACCTCAATGAAAAGCGATTGGTCAAAGAATTGAACTTGGTTTTAGCAGGGGAGAAGCGAGTGCAAATGCTGAAAGATTATGATGAACTGGAAGTCAAGATGGGTGGCCCAGGTGCTTCATCCCGTGCCGCTGAATTGATGTGGGAAGATATTTCAAAGTGAAAACCTATCTTAGTTTTAAGCATTATCAAATAAGTCTGAGTTAGTTAGGGACTCCTTTCTCATCAAAGGTAAAAACCTGCCTTTGGGTAAACTTTCCTTTTGGTCATAAGTGACAAAGCCTTGGTTTTCATAAAATGCTTCGGCATTGGGGTCAGCTTCTACGATGATCGGTTTATTATTGAGTACTACTTTTTCAATGCAGAAGGAGAGGAGCAGCTTACCAAAGCCCTTCCCAATATGACTGGGTTCAATCCAAAGGTTTGTGACATCATAAGCTTCTGTTAATTCCTGAATGGCACAAAAACCAATGATCTTTTCTTCCAATACCAATTTGTAGATCTGCTGTACTTCAAAGTCGCTTTCAGTGAGTAGCATATCCTCTTTCCATAACTCCATCAATTCGTCAGGGTAGCCCCAGTGCTTTTTAGAGGCAAAAGAAATGTGATTGAGTATGTCAATATCTTCGATTTGGGATTTAAGTATTTTAACGGAGTTCATGTTACTAGTTAAGCCTTAACTTCAGGTAAACATCTTTGTCTTCTAATTCAAGGGATGAAATTTGAACTATCAAGCCATCTTTAGTTGGAAATGCATACTCTATATTGAAGGGCAATTGATAATACCGTTTATCCATCTTTGGTCCAATCACTATTAGCGTGTTCTGTAGTAATTTTGAGTTATTATTTTCTAATTCATTTAATATTTCCCCATCGGAGTAATTGTCATAGATTGGATTTAGATGTCTGGAAAATCGGTAAACAAAATTAGTATAAGGGTTGAATAATGTTTTGTAGTAATTAGGGTATTTCAACTGCATTAAAAGGCTATTCAGCCCTCTGTTATCAATGGGTTTCTTGAGGCCCTCTAAATGATTAAACCCAGTCATTCCGGTGCTTAGTTTTCCAAAGTTCCTTGAATTAATATTGAAAAACTCAATAGAATCAGAGTGGTAGTTATTGATTAAGAGTAAGCTGTCAAAAGCTCTTATGATCTGACCACCTAAAAATGATGTTGGGAGGACTCTGTTTTCATACTTTATTGGGTAACCAGACCATGCCCTAAATTCATTACTCTCCACATTAAGTGTGTGGGTAACAAACGTGTTGCTAGTGAATTGGAGATTGTTCGGATTCGAGTGTGGTATCGTATTAATGTAAAGTATAGAATCGAGTAATACCCCTCCCTGCTGTTGTTCATTTGCGTCAAAACTCATTGTCGCCTCGGACTCATATTCATAAATCTGTATCAGTTCCGAGTTTCGATTATATAGGAAGACTTTATTCAAAGATGTTGGAAATACAAAAACGGAATCTGAATTATGCCAGTAGAAACTGGGTGAGTTGGTTTTAAATCCGTTTGGCCCATATTGGGGTATGTTGATAACATCTCTATAATCAAAAGTGTAGTTATCAATTATAAGGAGTTGTAAGCCCTCCCCATTTGTTGCTGATATAATTAAATAAGAAGTGTCATTTAATGTTCTTGTTTGCCATCTGGGCATTGGAGAGTAAGAGAAGTCCTGACTCTTAGCAACGAGCAGCGTGTCTATATCCGATATTTCTAGAGCTTCAATTTCACCAACTCTCTGGGGCTCCTTGCAGCCACATAAGGCTATTAAACTAAAGAATAAGACTGGTTTTTTGAAATTCATCATAAGAACGAAGAAAACCCGTGCTTACGCACGGGGGGTATTTATTTGACAAGCATTTTTAGCCATCCAGATGGATTAGGGATATATAACCGAGTTGCTCCATCAGCAGACGTGCAAGTATCTCCCTCGTACTTGTTACAGTAAATGTAGATGTAAAATTCCTTCCCTTCATATTTAGCTTTCATGTCACCAGCATACGCAAATCTTACTTGTGCAGTGGCGAATGGTGATATTAAGGATAAGGACGCTAATGCGATAGCTAGTGAAAAAAAAGCTACTCTAATTTTTCTCTTAATGGGTTTCATAATTTTTGATTTTCATTAGAAATTAAACTCAAAGTCAACTCATTGCCTAGGATGTTGAGGATTCTTCTTAATTAAATATATAAAAATAAAATTTAAATATCCAATTATATTGCACGTAAAGATGAATTGTATGTGTTTACGATATAGAAAAATTTTAAATGTTAATATTTGCAACAATTGAAATATTGAGACTCGTTGAATTAGATGGAATTTTTCTTACTATTCTCAAAGAGTGCAGAATATTTTGAATTATAGTGAGAAATCGGGGGCTGTCACATGCTTTGAGCGAGCTAGTTGACTTTCTTTTTAAAGTTGTTTGTATACAAATGAGATATGATTGAGTAGATCGATATCCTGAGTTTGGGCTTTGAATATTTTAGCGAAATTCATCAGTAATCAATACTAAATAAGAGTTCGTCACTTTCTTTCGTGTACTTTTCATTGTATTGTCTTTCCAGTCCTATCTTCTGAAGCATATGCTGGGAAACAATGTTTTTGGAGCTTGTAATGGCTAAAATGGTGTTAAACCCAAGTTGAGTTTTTCCATAATTCAATACGGCTTGGGCAGCTTCAGAAATATATCCGTAGCCTTCAAACGTTGGCAAAATAGCATAGCCAATATCAGGATGGTCTAGATAATCACGCTGTAAAAAGCCACAAAGACCAATCGGAGTGTTGTCGACCTTAAGCACAACTTTGTATAACCCAAAACCATGGTCATTATAACTTTTTATCAAGGTATTCTTAATGTAGTTTTCGGCATCTGTAAGAGACTCAATCCCACGGTCGCCAATAAACTCAATCCAATTGGGGCTGTTCAGCAAAGTAAAAATGAATACTTGGTCGTCAAGAGTGCCTTTTTCTAGGTATAAGCGTTCGGTTTCTAAAACAATCATGGCTATATCAATGTCGTTTTAAGATAGCTAATATATTTCTAAAAATGATTGTTGAAATGTCTCTTCAGCTATTCTTTGTTCTCTTTTCAAACCTGTTAAAATTTAAAATAGCATTGACCGTCCGTTTATGAATTGGAGATATGAAATGGTTAAAGTAGTTTTCGACATGAATAGGAACCTGTCGAAGTTGTGTTGGATGATTTGCTTGATTGCATTTGTGACACCCACCTTTGGGCAGATGGAGGAGTCAATTGAAGCCGAGACCATGATTGAATGGAGTGAATCACGTCCATTGGAATGGAAAGATTATGCCTATAGGCGCATCAGGCTAAAGGGGAGTATGGCCTTGACCATGGTGAAACATTCGGTTAAGGGGTATTTGAGGAATGGATTACCAGAATTTGAGATCAAAGTGCTTTTTAGAAGGCCCAATTCATGGACATCAGATACCACTAGTTTGGATTTACTAGGGCATGAACAGCTACATTTTGATATTGCTGAATTGTACAGAAGAAAAATAGAGCAAGAAATAATCAAGCTTCAACAGAATAAAGAGAAAAAGGCTGCAGTGTATAGAGAAGAGATTAAGCGTGTTTTGGCTGAGTTTAATGTCTACTCAAGAAGGTATGATCGAGAGAGTGACCACGGGAAGAGTAGGCCCGAGCAAGCGAGATGGAAGATTGAAGTAGAGATGGGCTTAAAAGAATTTCATTCTAATTAAAACATAAATATATTAAATTATTTAAATATGTTGTTTTAAATATTTATACTAATTTCACTACCGATCTCTTTGAGCGATAGGCAAAAATCGAGGCGATGATATAGCCAGAGAAGATATCCCAAACACCCCACCATGCAGCAATAAGGGCCATCGGTCCATTTCCGTCAAAGAAATTAAAGATGAGCACCAAGGCGAGACCTCCATTTTGAATTCCAGTCTCAATGGAGATGGTTCTGCAATCTTGCTCGTTGTTTCTGAAGAGCTTACCTGTGAAATAGCCAAGTGCTAATGCCATCAGGTTGTGCAGCAGTACCAAAGCCACCACATAATGAATGTAGTTTTTAAAGACATCCAGATTATCGATTGTGGCCACCACGATAAAAGCGATTAGAATAATGAAGGAGATCACCTTAACAGGCTTTTCTATTACACTAGCTAGTTTTGACGCTTTACTACTCACTACTAATCCTAAGAGTAGGGGAAAGACCAAAATCAGAAAAACCGTTTTAAACATGTCGGTAAAACTCAGGCCAATACTCTGAATTATTTCGGACGTTTCTGGCGATAAGCTGCCCCAAAAACTAAAGTTGAAAGGAGTGGCAAAAGCAGCAACTACCGTAGCGATTGCCGTGAGCGTAACCGAAAGTGCTACATTTCCTTTGCCCACCATAGAATAGAAATTAGAAACATTTCCGCCAGGACAGGCTGCTACCAAGATCATTCCCAAGGCCAAGCCTGGATGAGGTTTTATGATCAAAATTAATAAAAAGGTAAAGGCGGGGAGCAGAAGGAACTGGCTGGTTAGGCCAGTCAATACGGCTTTCTTGTTGTTGATCAGGCTGATGAAATTGTCCTTTTTAAGGTTAAGGGCAACGCCAAACATGATAAACCCCAGACAAAAATTAAGCAAACCAACGCTATCGCTGGTGAAATTGATCCTGACTTGTTCGAGAGTAGACATTCGTCAAATCTAAAGAAGAACCCGATCATAACAAATTTGACTTTTGTGCTTAATAATCTTGGTTTCTACTTTACTTATAGAGAAGAATTCGCCAATTTCGCATCAAATTTAAATATCATGTTGATCTACGGTTTTGTATTGCTCCTTTTTGTATTCGCTATTATTGCACCAAGCATTTTGCCAAACAAGAAAGTAAGTAACCATAAAAAAGATTGGGAGGCTTAAGCCTAAACCCTTTTTTACTTTACTTCTTCTTTACCATCTGCGTGTAAGGCAAAGCGCCCTCTACCTTTTTCATGGGTATGGTCGTGTTTAGGCCAAGGCCAGCCACCAAACTGAGTGTTTTGGTATTCATTCATGGCCTGCTGAATTTCCGCATTATCATTCATTACAAACGGGCCGTACTGTGCCACAGGTTCACCAATCGGTTTTCCTTGCAACATTAATAATTTTGATTCTCCACTACCATTTTTAAGTACTGTTGCTTTCGTGGCGTCCACTTTAATCACATTTCCTCTTTTTACTGTGCTTCCGTCTATTTCCATGTCCTCACCAGCGTAGAAATACAAGCTTCTATTTACCCCTGCTGAAGCAGTCGGTAAATGCCATTCCGCATTAGGTGACAACACCATTGTCCAAATAGCGACTTCGTTTGCTGGATTGGCTGCCCAAGAGTCTGGAGCAGGAGAGGGGGACGTAGAATTCCCAACCTTACCATTGATGACATTTACCTTGGTTGCGTTTCCTTGCTCATCCGTATGTGTGAAAACAGGAATGTCTTCATGCCAAAGCATTGCGAAATGCGGCTCAACCATTTTATTGGCTTTGGACAGGTTCAACCATATCTGAAAAAGTACCAAAGGGTTGTCTTCAGTTTCATTGAGCAATGGAAACATTTCAGCATGTTGAACACCTTTGCCGGCAGTCATCCATTGCACATCACCATTTCCAAATCTACCTGCGGCACCCAAAGAATCAGAATGGTCTACCAAGCCTTTTTCTGCTATGGTAACAGTTTCAAATCCACGGTGGGGGTGAGCAGGAAAACCTGGTACTGTTTGTCCGTGGTACATGCTCCAACCGTCTTTTCCTGCAAAGTCAGAACCTAAGTTTCTGCCCGAAAGCGCTGCTGTGGGGCCCATTTGACCATTCCCTTTAGGGTAATTGTCGTGATGAAAGGCACAGAAGAGAAATGGATCACTGGTTTGCCATGGAAAAGAAAGAGGCTGTATTGATAGAATCGAATTGTTCATAATTTCCTATTTGAATGTACCAACATATAAATAATTCAGAAGGTTTCCTTTTTTGTTTTTCGAAATTAAATTCGAGATGAATGGAGTCAATATACGCTGATATCCATGCCTTAAATGATAACAATTGTTATCTTCGCGCCAAATTAAAATCGAATGGACAAGTTAGTTGGGTTTATCAGAACGTCAAGTTACCTATTCTTTTTGGCCGCCCTCATCTGGGCTTATGCGTCTTTGGCGGGTCAAGTATCTTATAAGTTCGATGGTGATGGTACCGCAATTGAAATTGTAGATAAGAATACTTTCTTTTTTGCCAGCGTAATTATTTTTCTAGTCGCCAACATCATCTGTGTCTCTTTTCTTAAAGTACTTAAGAAAATCAAGTCTTCTGAAGAAGGTGCTGGGATTCGAAATAGGGGATTGAAATTAGATGTGATTACTTGGGTAAAGGGCTTTGCTGGAATTCTGAATATCATGTTTACCACTATTGTATTCTTCATCGGTTATATGAATATGAATGAATTGAAGCTCGATATCTTGAGTGTTTATATTTATATCGGACCAGTTTTATTGATCTTTTGGTTTTTCTACCTAGTGAAAATCCTTTCGGTACGTAGGGCCTAAAACAAAAATCTCTCAGACGGATTTCCCTCTTTTGTTGACTTTCAATTCGTTAAGCCTTTTTAAGGTTTTTATAGGGAAAAGTCAATAGTGACTTTTTAGTTTTTATATTTTAACTTCCGCCTTAATTTGTGCGGAACAGCACGAAATTTCTACTTGAATCTTATTGGAGTTTTTGAATGGCGAATGAAGTAGCAAACTACACCGAGGATAGTATTCGGTCCCTCGATTGGAAAGAACATATCAGACTTAGACCAGGAATGTACATCGGTAAATTGGGTGACGGTACAGCCCAAGACGATGGAATTTACGTCCTCGTAAAGGAAGTAATGGACAACAGTATTGACGAACACATGATGGGTTTTGGTAAAACCATCGATGTGAAAGTCTCTGAACTGAAGGTAGAAGTTCGCGATTACGGTCGTGGAATTCCTTTAGGCAAAGTGGTCGATTGCGTTTCTAAGATTAACACAGGAGGTAAATACGACAGCGGTGCTTTTCAAAAGTCTGTTGGACTAAACGGAGTCGGTACAAAGGCCGTAAACGCACTTTCTAGCTTTTTCAAGGTACAGTCTTACCGCGAAGGCCGAACCAAAGTAGCCGAATTTGAAAGGGGTGAAATCAGAAATGATGAGGCAGAAACGACCAGCAGTGGCCGTAACGGAACGCTTATCAATTTCAGACCCGATGATACCATTTTCAAGAATTACCATTTTATTCCCGAGTACCTTGACGACCTGATGTGGAACTATAGTTTCCTAAATGCAGGTCTCACCATTAATTTTAATGGTACAAAATATCATTCTGAAAAAGGGCTTTATGACCTTTTGCTTAGAAAAACCACTGCTGACAGTTTAAGGTATCCGATCATTCACTTAAGGGGTGAAGATATTGAAATTGCCATGTCACACAGTAATCAGTATGGTGAGGATTACTATTCGTTTGTGAACGGGCAGTATACCACTCAGGGCGGAACGCACCAAGCTGCTTTTAGAGAAGCAATCGTAAAAACGATTAGAGAGTTCTACAATAAGAATTTTGAAGCTACAGATGTTCGTGCTTCCATTGTTGGAGCCATTGCCGTAAGGGTACAAGAGCCAGTTTTCGAATCTCAAACGAAGACCAAATTGGGCTCTCAAAATGTAGCGCCCGATGGTCCAACCATGCGAACCTTCGTAAACGACTTTGTTAAAAAGGCGCTAGACGATTATCTACATAAGAATTCAGATACTGCGAGTCTACTTTTAAAGCGAATTCTTCAGTCGGAACGCGAAAGAAAAGAGATTGCAGGGATTAAGAAATTGGCCAACGAAAGGGCGAAGAAAGCCAACCTTCACAATAAGAAATTAAGAGACTGCCGGATTCATTTGGACGATAAAAAGGCCGATGATGACTTGAGAAATGCTTCAACACTTTTTATTACCGAAGGAGATTCTGCCAGTGGTTCGATTACTAAATCGAGAAACGTGCAGACCCAAGCTGTTTTTAGTTTGAGAGGGAAGCCTTTGAATTGCTATGGTTATTCTAAAAAGGTGGTATATGAAAACGAAGAGTTTAACCTGCTTCAGCATGCCCTAAATATTGAAGACGGACTGGAAGGATTGCGCTACGACAAAATCGTAATTGCTACCGATGCCGATGTGGACGGAATGCATATTCGTCTACTTCTCCTGACTTACTTCCTTCAGTTTTTCCCTGATTTGGTTCGAAGAGGTCATGTCTATATTTTAGAAACGCCATTGTTTAGGGTTCGAAATAAAAAAGAAACGATCTATTGCTATAGCGAAGAGGAAAAGCAAATCGCGGTTCAGAAATTAGGGAACAAACCTGAGATTACACGATTCAAGGGTTTGGGTGAAATTTCACCAGAAGAATTCAAAGGCTTTATCAATGCTCAAATGCGTTTGGAGCCTATCATTCTGAGAAAAGACACCAGCATCGAAGAATTACTTAAATTCTATATGGGCAAGAATACACCAGACCGCCAAAACTTCATCATCGATCGACTAAAAGTAGAAAAAGACTTGGTTGCCGAAACGGCCTAAATAAATGTCTAGATCAGGATTAACAGAATTATAAAATGGCCAAATGGAGAAGGATGAGCTTACATATGCAGTTATCGGTTGCGCTATGAAAGTTCATAACACTTTAGGCCCTGGCTTTCAAGAAGTCATTTATCAACGATGTTTGGTAATTGAGTTGGAAAGGGCAGGTATTGGTTATAAAAGAGAACAAGAGCAGGTTGTTTTTTATGATGGAATTGAAGTAGGGCTTCGCAGAGCTGATTTTATAGTGGAGGACCGTGTGGTGGTTGAACTGAAAGCTTTGGTGAGACTAGAAGATGCTCATTTGGCACAAGCAAAGAATTACACTGTGGCCTATGATTTTCCGAAAGGCCTACTGATAAACTTTGGCGGTAAGAGCCTTGAATACAAATTATTGTTTAACCCAAAATACCAAGATCAGAAATAGCGATTGGGTAGCTATCAATCCTGAGAATTCTCAGGTTCTGAATAATTCTGATCCAAGATAATATGACTGAGGATACTGAAGAATTGAACAACGGAGAGGATAGAGGGCTACAAGAAGTAAGGCCAGTTTCTGGCATGTACGAAGACTGGTTTCTCGATTATGCTTCGTATGTAATTTTAGAAAGAGCTGTTCCGGCTATCGAGGATGGTTATAAGCCTGTGCAACGCAGGATTCTCCATGCTATGAAGGAAATGGACGATGGCCGTTTCAATAAAGTAGCCAACGTAATCGGACAAACCATGCAGTATCATCCGCATGGGGATGCTTCTATTGGAGATGCCATTGTAAATATAGGACAGAAGGATTTACTGATTGAAACCCAAGGAAACTGGGGCGATATCCGTACAGGAGACAGCGCAGCCGCAGCTAGGTATATTGAGGCTAGACTCTCAAAATTTGCCTTAGAGGTAGTTTTCAATCCTCAAACCACCAACTGGCAACTTTCTTATGATGGCCGAAAAAAGGAGCCAGTTACATTGCCTGTTAAGTTCCCAATGCTACTTGCCCAAGGGGTAGAAGGAATCGCAGTAGGCCTTTCTACCAAAATCCTTCCGCACAACTTTATTGAGCTGATTCAAGCCACTATTAAGGTATTGCAAGGTAAAAGCGTAAAGCTGTACCCGGATTTCCCTACTGGTGGTATGGCCGATTTTTCAGAGTACAATGACGGTTTAAGGGGCGGGAAAATTAAGGTTCGAGCCAAAATTCACGAAGAAGATAAGAAGAGTCTGATCATCAAGGATATTCCATTCGGAACGACCACTACAAGTGTGATTGACTCGATTATCAAAGCCAACGATAAAGGGAAAATCAAGATTAAAAAAGTGGTGGATAACACTGCTGAAGATGTAGAAATTTACATTGAATTGGCCCCAGGCCAGTCGCCAAATATTACCATTGACGCACTTTATGCCTTTACTGATTGCGAAGTCAGTATTTCACCCAATTGCTGTGTAATTATTCAAGACAAGCCTCATTTTATTGGGGTAACGCAAGTGCTTCAAACTTGTACAAGCCAAACGGTAGATTTACTTAAGCGGGAACTTGAAATTAGGAAGAGTGAACTGCTCGAAAAGCTTCTTTTCTCTTCTTTAGAGAAGATTTTCATCGAAAATAGAATCTATCGCGATATAGAGGAATGTGAAACCTGGGAGGATGTGATTGCCACAATTGACAGAGGTTTAGATCCATTCAAACCAGAGTTCTATCGTGAGATTAAGGAAGAGGACATTGTAAGATTAACTGAAATTAAGATCAAGAGAATTTCTCGGTTCGATGCTTTCAAGGCTGATGAATTGATGAAACGTCTTCAAGATGAATTGGCTGAGGTAGAGCATAACTTGGCCAACCTAGTAGAATACGCCATTGCTTATCACGAAAGGCTACTGGAAAAATTCTCAAAAGGAAGAGAACGTAAAACAGAAATCAAGTCTTTTGAAAGTATCGCTGCCACTGTTGTAGCTGCTAACAATGCCAAACTCTATGTTAACCGTGAAGAAGGCTTTATAGGCTACGGTATGAAGAAGGATGAGTTCGTGTGCGATTGCTCAGATATTGATGATGTCATCGTATTCCGCAAGGATGGAAAATTCCAAGTGGTTCGAATCTCAGATAAGATTTTCGTGGGGAAAGATATTCTCCATGTGGGCGTCTTCAACAAGAATGACGAGCGCATGGTGTACAATATGATTTACCTTGACGGGAAAACAGGCCGCAGTATGGTCAAGCGTTTCCAGGTGCTGGGTGTCACCCGCGACAAGGAATATGATCTTACCAAAGGTGAGCGGGGGTCTAAAATGATGTACTTCACCGCCAATCCGAATGGAGAAGCGGAACTGGTAACCATTTATCTAACCTCGGGTTGCAAAGCCAGGGTAAAAGTATTCGACTTCGATTTCTCTGAAGTTGAAATCAAAGGAAGAGGCGCTGGAGGAAATATCGCCACTAGATACCCTGTGCGCAAAATTCAGCTCAAGATGGAAGGTAAATCTACTTTGGGCGGTGTGGATATTTGGTACGATGATTCAATCGGAAGAATTAACCGTGATGAGCGTGGAGTATACCTGGGCAATTTCCAAAGCGAAGATAAAATATTAGTGATTTATGATTCTGGTGAGTATGAATTGAGCTCTTTTGAGTTGACCAATCGTTTCGAAGCAGGTAAAATCATGCTGATTGAGAGGCTCGATCCAAAAGGCATCATTTCCGCCATACATTACGACCCAGACTCACAGTATTCATTGGTGAAAAGATTTCAAATTGAGACCAGCACCATGGACAAGAAGTTTGGTTTTATCAGTGAAGACAAAGGAGCTAAACTCATGTTGGTGACCACTGTACCTCAGCCACAAGTGGAAGTAGCATATACAGCAAAAGGGTCTAAGGAGCGTCAAACCATGACGGTTGATTTGGACATGGTCATTGATGTTAAAGGCTGGAAGGCCATGGGGAACAAGATTTCTCAGCACTCAGTAAAAAAGGTGACTTTGCTGAACAGTAAGGATAAGTCGAAACCAGATAAGGTAGAAGCTAAAGCGCCAATAGAAACTCCTGAGGAAAGTACTTCTCCAAAGGCAGATGAGCAAAAAGAGGTGAAAACCGAAACTCCAAAACCAACACCTCCAAAGCCTGAAGAAACTAAGGACGATAAACCTAAAGGTAAAGAAGGTGGCGGTTTTAATGTTGGAGAAACCATAGACTTGTTCTAGAGAATAAGGGTAATGTATTGAATAACTGTTTCTTAGATGAGGCCATTTTAAATTAGGCCAAAGGTTGAGGGATATTGTTTGTTCGAATTAAAAGCTACCAGTAAAACGCTGGTAGCTTTTGTTTTTCATTACTTTTGCGTCCTAATTCAATAAGCGCTTTGCAGGCAGAACTCATAAAAATTCTTGAAGAATTCGTTACCGACAATAAGATTAACCTTATCAATAAGGTGCTTTCGGAACGAACGAGGCATTTGACTGTAGTATTAGAGGATGTATATCATTCTCATAACGCCAGTGCGGTACTTAGAACATGCGATTGCTTTGGTGTGCAAGATTTACATATCAGCCAGAAACTTCACGACTATCACATTAACCCGAATATTGTCCGCGGAGCATCCAATTGGGTCACATTACATAAATATGATAGGGGAGAACAAAGCAGCTCTAATTGCCTGAATGATTTAAAAGCGAAAAAATATCGATTAGTCGGTACAACCCCAGATCATAATTCTACATCTATACATGAGTTAAATATTACTGAAAAAACGGCCATCATTTTTGGGACTGAATTAGAAGGGATTTCTGACAATACTAAAAACGAAGTGGACGAATTGGTACATATCCCTATGTATGGCTTCACCGAATCATTTAATATGTCGGTAAGCGCTGCCATGGTTTTACAAGATTTAGTGAGAAGACTTCGTCAAAGCGATGTAGAATGGCAATTGACAGAACAAGAAAAAGAAGACCTTAAATTCGAATGGTACCAACGGATAGTGAAAAGGTCAGACCTACATATTAAAAACTATATGAAGGAACAATCTATTAATAATAAAGGTTGACAACAGAATATGAATCGGTCAGTATACTTTTTAAGGCAACCAACGTTTAGCACTCATAACCTCAGAAACTCAAGAGTTTGAAATCAAAACACATTTTTACACTGTTGCTTCTATTTGCCACAAGCTTGGTATTCGCGCAGCAAACCATAATTAGAGGTAAAGTAACAGATGCAGAGTCTGGTGACCCAGTGCCATTTGCAACGGTTGTAATTAAAGGTAGTCAGGTAGGAATTGCCACCGACTTTGATGGTAACTATGAGCTTAAAGGGCAGGCAGAATCAGATACCGTTCTTTTCTCCTATGTGGGGTACGAAACCCGAAAGAAGTTTTATGAGAAGGGAATTACGCAAGTAATCAATGTTCAGTTGCAGCCTAAGGCTACAAGTCTGAGCGACTTCGTGGTGTTATCCGATAGGGCAGAAAACCCTGCTTTTGCAATTATGCGAAGCGTGATTGACAATAAGAATAAGAACGACAAACGAAGGCTTGATGCTTACGAATACGATTCTTACAACAAAATTGAGATCGATATAGATAATATTACCGAAGAATTTCGGAAGAAGAAGTACATGCAAAAAGTGACTTCGGTATTAGATAGTATTGATATAATAGCAGGAGAAGACGGTAAGCCTATTCTTCCACTTTTTATTTCAGAGTCTCTTTCAAAATTCTATTTCAGGTCTAATCCTAGGCTGCAGAAAGAACATATAATGAAAACCAAAATCACTGGAATTGGAATCGAAGACGGTTCTCTTATTTCTCAGGTAATTGGTTCTTCGTTTCAGGAATACAATTTCTACCAAAACAGGATGAACATTGTAGAGAAGGAATTTGCTTCACCGATAGGGGATGGCTGGCGTTTGGTTTACAATTATGAACTCACCGATAGTGTTAATGTGGATGGGGAGTTTTGCTATGTTTTAGATTTTAAACCAAAGAATAATCAAGAACTGGCCTTTGTGGGCACCATGTGGATTGCCAAAGAAGACTTTGGTCTTAAGCGAATGGATGCCACCATGCAGCCTAACGCTAACCTAAACTTTATAGAGAAAATTAAGATCCAGCAAGAACTTGAGCGTATGGAAGGTGGTGCATGGCTTCCAGTGAAATCCAGAATCTTGATTGATGTGTCGGAAATCACGAAGAAATCTGCTGGCTTTTTGGCCAAGTTCTACTCTTCAAATAAGAACCTCAGACTGACGGAGCCTAAACCCAATAAGTTCTTTGAACGAACCATTGAACTAGAAGAAGATGCTCAAATGTCTGACGAGCAGTTTTGGATTGAAAATCGACATGACTCGCTCACAGCAACAGAGATTAGTGTAATTGCTATGATTGACTCTTTGAAGGAAATTCCGATAATCAAAACTGGGGTAGAATTGCTTAAAACATTTGCTAGAGGATATGTAGAAGTTGGGCAGTTAGATTTAGGGCCTTGGCCTGTGTTAATTTCCTCAAACGATGTAGAAGGATTTAGAACCAGAATTGGGGGAAGAACCAATGAACACTTTAGTTTAAGATGGCAGTTCAATGGCTATTTGGCTTATGGTTTTAAAGACAGAAATTTCAAATACGGCTTAGGAGCTACTCACTTTATTTCAAGAAAAAAGTGGACAACCATTTCGGCCAACTATAGAAACGATATAGACCAATTGGGTTTACAGTCTGATGGTATAACCGATTTTGACAATGCAAATGCCTTTGTGGCCTTGAGCCAACTAGGTAATCTTATCCGTCCTTTTGCCTATGAAAGCATTCAGGTAGATCTGACCAGTCAATTATCCAAACCGTTTTCATTCAGCTTAAGGTTGAAGAATCAAGACTTTAAGGCTTTATATGATGGCTTCAGTTATTACACCGATCCGAGTGATATCAATTCGCCAACAGGTACCCAATTTACAACTACGGAGGCCACTTTAAAGTTGAAGTATGCCAAAGACGAAACCTTTATCATTAATGATAATAGCAGAATCAGTTTGGGGACTTTGCGTTGGCCAACTTTTATTTTGGGGTATACTCATGGCTTTAAAGGCCCATTGGGTGGCGATTTTGACTATAATAAACTCGACTTTGGAATATCTCAGCGATTGAAAATGGGTTTATGGGGAGTGTCTCATTATCAAATTACCGCCAGTCGCGTTTTTGACGATGTACCATACCCTTTGTTAACGGCTCATATTGGCAACGAGCAACCTGTTTATGCCAGCTTTGCTTTCAATACTATGAATTTTTATGAGTTTGTAAGTCAGCAGTATGTATCGATGCGCTATCAGCATTTCTTCGAAGGTTTTATTCTGAACAGAATTCCGCTCTTGAAAAAGTTGAAATGGAGATTGGTAGCCAGTGGAAATGTACTTTATGGCGACATCAGCGAAAGTACCTTAGCAGCACAACCAACCGTAGATTTCTTAAGCCTTGACCCGAATAAGCCGTATTCAGAGGTAGGAATTGGTGTTGAGAATATCTTCAAGTTATTCAGGGTCGACTTTTTTCAACGACTTACTTACCTCGATAATCCTGACATAAAGAAAAGGCAAATAAAGGTAAGTTTTAACCTTTCGCTTTAAACAGAACCTTTCGGGCTATTATACTGAGAATTGATTAAGATTTGCCGCTTTCCGCAAAGGATTAACCTAAATATTATTGCATATTTGCGATTCGAAAGAATCATGAATCAAATCCAAATGGTTTGTAGCATTTGGTGAAATAAATTATGAGTGCGGAAAGTATAAAAATCACCCTTCCAGACGGAACAATAAAGGAATTTGCAAAAGGAAGTTCAGCAATGGACGTTGCCCTTAGCATTAGTGAAGGCCTAGCCAGAAATGTACTGGCAGCTGAAGTGAATGGCGAAGTAAGAGATGCCAATAGACCTATAGAAGCCGATGCTGCTTTAAAACTATTGACATGGACTAATGATGAAGGAAAGGCTACTTTTTGGCATTCATCAGCTCACTTAATGGCAGAAGCGCTTGAAGCACTTTATCCAGGTACTAAGTTCGGGATTGGACCATCAATTGAACATGGTTTTTATTACGATGTTGATTTTGGTGAGCATCAAGAGTTCGACCATTCTCATTTAGAAAAAATTGAGGCCAAAATGTTAGAGTTGGCCCGTCAAAAGAACGAATACAAAAGATCAGAGGTAAGTAAGGCGGATGCTGTTGCTTACTTTAAGGAGAAGGATGATGAATATAAACTAGACCTTTTAGAAGGCTTAGAAGACGGTACTATTACATTTTATCAGCAAGGAAACTTCACTGATTTGTGTCGTGGACCACACATCCCCAACACTGGCTTTATAAAGGCCGCCAAAGTATTGAGCATTGCTGGAGCCTACTGGAGAGGCGATGAAAAGAACAAACAGCTTACCCGTCTTTATGGGATTACCTTTCCAAAGCAAAAGGAATTAACCGAATACCTTCACATGCTGGAGGAAGCAAAAAAACGTGACCACAGAAAGCTGGGTCAGGAATTGGAGCTATTTACTTTTTCACAAAAAGTAGGAATGGGGCTACCGCTTTGGTTGCCAAAAGGAGCTAAGCTTCGCGAAAGGTTAGAAACCTTTATGCGTAAGGCGCAGGTAAAAGCGGGTTACGATCCGGTGATTACTCCACATATTGGTCATAAAAATCTATATGTGACTTCTGGTCATTATGAGAAATATGGTGCGGATTCATTCCAAGCTATAAAAACGCCTAACGAAGGAGAGGAGTTCTTGTTAAAGCCAATGAACTGTCCTCACCACTGTGAGATCTATAAATCAAAACCACGCTCATATAAAGAGCTTCCAGTACGCTTGGCCGAATTCGGAACAGTGTATCGTTATGAACAAAGTGGCGAGTTGCATGGTTTGACCCGTGTAAGAGGCTTTACGCAAGACGATGCCCATATTTTCTGTACCGAAGATCAGGTAAAAGAAGAGTTTATCAAGGTAATTGATTTGGTGCTTTATGTTTTCGAATCTCTTGGTTTTGAAAACTTTACTGCCCAAATCTCTTTAAGAGATCCTGAAAAGAAGGAGAAATATATTGGAACTGACGAAGCTTGGCATAAAGCAGAGTCGGCCATCATTGAAGCTGCAGCAGAGAAAAATCTGGTTACTGTAACTGAATTGGGTGAAGCGGCCTTTTATGGACCCAAGCTTGATTTTATGGTTAAAGATGCCCTGGGTAGAAAGTGGCAATTGGGAACAATTCAGGTAGATTATAACCTTCCTGAGCGTTTCGAATTAGAGTATACAGGCGCTGACAACCAAAAGCACAGGCCAGTCATGATTCACAGAGCACCATTTGGTTCTTTGGAAAGATTCGTAGCGGTATTGATTGAACATTGTGCTGGAGAATTCCCGCTTTGGTTAACGCCAGATCAGGTAGCTATCCTGCCAATCTCTGAAAAATACGCTGATTACGCACAGGAACTGTATAAAATGCTTCAGTCTGAAGACATTACTGGTTTCGTAGATCACCGAGATGAAAAGATTGGAAGAAAAATCCGTGATGCTGAAGTGAAAAAGATACCTTTGATGCTTATTGTTGGCGAGAAGGAAAGAGACAATAATGAAGTGGCCGTAAGAAGACACGGTCAAGGTGATGTTGGTACGATGAGCATAGAATCATTTATTGAATACTTTGCTACAGAGAAAGCCAAATCACTAAATATTCAATAATTTAATCTGCTTAATATCGGAGTATTGGTAATTAGAAAATTATACCGATATTTGCAGTCATTTTTAACAAGAGAAGGAGGTTAACATCGCAAAAATGAGGAGAAAATACCCACCGAGAGGTAGGGTAGAGGAGCCATACAAAGTCAATCTTAAGATTCTTGCATCTAAGGTGCGAGTGGTTGGTGAAAACGTGGAAGTAGACGTCTATGATATAGATAAAGCGCTTCAAATGGCTAGGGATCAAGGACTTGATCTGGTAGAGATTTCTCCCAAGGCAGATCCGCC
>TARA_R110001599_G_scaffold266200_1_pt1 | contig 25409 bp, 23 predicted proteins | sample TARA_R110001599 | Tara Oceans TARA_R110001599 (sample SAMEA4398360) | marine metagenome | biome: Polar Biome; feature: [MES] marine water layer (ENVO:01000295) within the mesopelagic zone...; material: water (ENVO:00002006), including particulate matter (ENVO:01000060) such...
GCTGTCACGGATTAAAAGTTTGCACTCCTGTTACATGAAGTTACGAATCAGCTTGCTGCAAATTTGGCGTTAGCAAAGCGACTTATGATGGAGATCAACATGCCAACCGAGGTCATTGCATTACTGCTGACATATGTAATCGGTAGCTTCCTGCTGACGGCACTGTTCGTGAGGCTGGAGGAGAGATCTGCACTTGTCGTGATGGTGCGTCGTCATTCTTACTGCTTTCCATTCATGCCTCCCATGCTGATCGGATGGGCCTTGATGCACGGCCTGAATCTGATGATGCGCTGGGGAGATTTCTTCCTGCGCTACTGCCTCGAAATCTTTTCGGGAAAAAAGGCCTATCGGCGGCAACGCATTGATCAATATTATAGAGACTAGTAGCGGTCCCGGTATTGATTGCTGATGAATTGCGAAGCCTCTGGCGGTGCTGGAAACCGAGGACCGGATGGTCGACGGCTTTCGACCAGTCATATCAGATTGTGTCGCCTCATTTCGAATCCATTCTCACTGAATATATCGTCCCGCGTAGATTTGGTTTGTCTGACCATGCCCGTGCCAAAAAGGACAGCCGCACGGCGGCACATTCAGACGGCATCGTACCGATTGAATATCTGCTGGGAGAACGCGTCAACGGCTGATCAAAAAAAATTTCGCCGGTTTTAGCGCATTGAAATTGAACCCGCACATCTTCGAGCTGTTTGACCGGCGAAACCTTATGCTTGATCTCCAGCGTGAATGATCCGGGCACAGTCAATATTCTCTCGGCCAGAACGCTCGCTTTGCCGCTTCTAACAATAAAATCCAGTCGCTCCGGGTTTTCGATGACTTGCGCGCGCACTTCTAATGTGTCGGTCAGCCTTGGCCATCGCGAGCGTTAACGCTAATTGCTAAATTTCACTAATGTTGCCAAAAAAGCCATTTCAGATACGAACGGCTAAACTGTTCATGAAACGCCTCAGCAAGGTTTCAAGCAAACTGATTTTCCCGGGAAATACGAGATCAGCTGAGCCCGAAAGCAGACGACTTTTTAGCGGATAAGAAGGTCTGCTAACCGTGTTCGCCGTCAAGCATTCATAATACAGACCCTGCATTTCACGAAGATGCCCGTCCATTCGAAAGGGTTCAAGTAACGACTGCCAATCATCATCGAGGCTTCCAGAAAATATTTCTTCGGTCGTTAATATACTAGCTGCAATGGCCACATCACAACCATATGATTTGGCAATATCCATCATCTCCAGTCGACTTTCTATCGGCATTTTTCTTAACATGATCGACAGATCAACTAACCACTTTAACCTCGGCCACATTGCCAACGTGCCGTGCAAGATCAAATATAGACAATAGAAACTATTTGACAGGGATGGGACCGGCGTAGTTTTTACAGTCTCGTGAAAACCATTTGTCAGACCGTCCGGTTCGAATTTGAACAGTCTGCAATGCAACTCTATGGGGACCGATAAATTTGAATCAAAAAACGTTAGATCTTTGAAAAGTTTGATGTCCATATCTTGACGAGCGAGTTCAAGCCTCTTGTTAGGTTTTCGCCCGTAGGATTTGTAAATATATCCATTGTTGTTCATAAGCTTGATGACTTCGCTGGATCGATCAGTCGAAACAAGGATATCGACATCCTTGGATAACCGGGCAGCTGGATCGCGATGAAGCTGTTCAGCCAGTCCACGCCCTTTAAGAAACGAGAAAGGCACGGAGTGCTTAATCAGCAGCTCCGAAATTTTTCCTTCCACTGCTTTTTGCCGAAGACTGGCATACACGTTCGCCTGATATGCAGATTTCAATAGCAATAATGCAGCTCGATCTGGTTCCGTATCAGCGCGGCCTTGACAGGCCAAGTGTAACAATGGGCCAACCCGGTGACGGCTATCTGCAAATGTTGCTAGCGTTTCGCTGATCGGTTCGGAAATGCTCACGTCCGGCAAACCCATGGCAGGACGAAGCTTCCTGCTCAAAGATGCTAGAAGTGCCTCGTTATTTGGTTCCATGGGTTGCACTTAGATTGTTAGCCACAGTAAGGCGATAATTGAATATGTTCACAGCGTTGATGTCAGAAAGACGGTCACACCGCGCGGATTTGATCCGACCCTACCGCGACTCTGGTTGTGGCGCCCATAATTTCCATCAAGACCCAGACGCGCCGGTCTGGTGCGAGCTTGATTACCTCCGCCGCGAAATTGGTGAACGGCCCCTTGGTCATGGTCACTTGATCGCCAGGTTTCAATATACTGGGCGGCAGCAGCTTGCCACTGTAATCACAGCTCGAGATCAGCTGAGACACGAGATCGGGCGGCACTGCTGCTGGATCTTTTCCAAAGCTCACCAGCCTCGTGATGCCATAGGTCGACTTGACCGCCCGCCAGAGCCCATGAGTGACATCAAAAGCTACAAAGATGTAACCGGGAAACAGCGGTCGCATCACAGTAATGAACTTGCCGTTGTGTTGGCGCGTTTGTTCTTCCAGCGGTAGGAAGCTCTTAAAGCCCTGCCGCTTGAGGTTCTTGTCTGCAATGTCGGCGCAGTTCGGCTTTAATTGAGCCAGAAACCAACTAATCCCGCGATCTTGGGATGCCATTTCAAACCTCCTGACAACATAAGATCAATCTATTGCACAACCCCAATCAGATACCAGTAAAGTTTTCCAGAACCAATCTGACATTTTGCTGACGATCAATCGAATTTGAGCTTGCAATAATTCCGCTTTTTCGAGTGAATAAACGAAACCTCTGACTCTATCGTCTGATCAGCTTGAAGACACGTTGGACGCGACGGCGGATAAGACTCGAGAGGGGATTGAATCGCGCGCCATGCAACTGATACGCATGTTGACCAAATATCAGCGGGATCCGAACCACAGCAAGGGTCGCGGAAAATCCTTTTGGCTGATGTTGATAGTCCTTTTTCAATCTTTTGTTTAGGCGACGCAAGCTTCTCGGACACTGATTGTGCATCCACAGTTCGGATGGCAAACTCTAGGACCATAGTTCAAACTTGTGCTAAGTAGATCAAGCATTTAAGGAATATTTTGGTCGTCGCGCTACTTGACCGTGTCCGGCGCGATGCTTGAATATCCGAAGCTCAGTTTTGGTCAACAATATGCTTGTGTTTTGCATGGCAAGCTGCAGAGTCGTGGCCCCCAACTTTTTCATATTTGGACTTGTTAGCACTCGCAACATCATGCTATCGCTCAAAGTTGAACGATGCAGATTTTACGCCTCGATCAATGTGAAACAAGGCGCCCCGTGGGCGGGCCTTGTGCGGTAGCCTGAAGAAAATAAGCATCAATCTATGACGAGCAAGCGCAACAAACTTCAGGAAGACACACGTTTTCGGGTTCTTCGTCTTCTCGAAGAGAACCCTGAAATGTCTCAACGAGAAATGGCGGAAGCCGTTGGTGTCAGCGTCGGAGGCATTCACTATGTGCTCAATGCTCTGATCGAAAAAGGCTTGGTGAAGCTAGCGAATTTTACTGCTGCAGAAGATAAGCGTCGGTATGCCTACAAGTTGACCCTGCAAGGGATTGCTGAAAAAGCAGCGATGACGCGACGGTTTCTGCTTCGAAAGATGGAAGAGCATGAGGCCCTGAAGGCCGAAATAGAAAGCCTGTCCGCAGACCTTCGGGAAACCCAATTGTCGCAAACCATCGATGGTATCGAAAGCAAATAATCGGACGTGATGATTTTAATGCAAGCACCGCTGATTCGCCAGGCGATTGCCGCCGATAACGCAAGCTGCGTGATCGCGAGCAATGGTGCTGCGGCTGGTGCATGCGAACCGCATTTGAACATTTAACAAGAGGGACTGTTTGGTTATGAAGATTGCAATGATCGGCACGGGTTATGTGGGGCTTGTCTCAGGTGTGTGTTTCTCGGATTTCGGCCATGATGTGATCTGTGTCGACAAACTGCCCGAAAAGATCGCCCGGCTGGAACGCGGCGAAGTTCCTATTTACGAGCCTGGTCTTGATGCTGTCATGGAACGGAACGTAGCCGCCGGCCGGTTGAGCTTTACGACTGATCTGGCTGCGGCTGTCGATGGTGCGGACGCGGTGTTCATCGCCGTCGGGACGCCGACGCGACGGGGCGATGGTCATGCCGATCTGACCTATGTCATGGCCGCCGCCGAAGATATTGCCCAGGCCCTGACCGGATATGCCGTGGTGGTAACCAAGTCGACGGTGCCCGTCGGCACCAATCGCAAGGTCGAGGCGGTCATCCGGGAAGCCAATCCGGAGGCAGAGTTTGACGTGGCTTCCAACCCCGAATTCCTGCGCGAAGGCGCGGCGATCGACGATTTCATGAAACCCGATCGGGTGGTCGTCGGCGTCGAGAGCGAACGCGCCAAGGCGGTCATGGGTGATATTTACCGCCCACTGTTCCTGCGCGAGTTTCCCGTCGTCTATACGGATCTGGAATCGGCCGAGATGATCAAATATGCGGCCAATGCCTTTCTCGCCACCAAGATCAGCTTCATCAACGAAATTGCGGCGCTCTGCGAGCGTGTAGGCGCCGACGTCAAGTCGGTCGCCAAGGGCATCGGGCTGGATGGCCGGATCGGCAACAAATTCCTGCATGCCGGGCCGGGCTATGGCGGCTCCTGTTTTCCGAAGGACACCAGCGCGCTGGCAAGGATCGGCCAGGAACATGGTGTTCCCCAGCGCATTACCGAGACGGTGATTGAGGTCAACGAGGCGATCAAGCGCCGGATGATCGACAAGCTGCTCGACCTGTGCGGCGGCTCGGTCAACGGCAAGACGATTGCCGTCATGGGGGTCACGTTCAAACCCGAAACCGACGATATGCGCGATGCACCATCGCTGACCATCGTCCCTGCGCTGGTGGGCGGCGGTGCCAACGTGCGCGTCTGCGATCCACAGGGATTGCGCGAGGGCGAGAAGCTTCTGCCCGGCGTCACCTGGGTTGACGATGCCTATGAGGCAGCAAACGAAGCGGATATCGTGGTCATTCTGACCGAGTGGAACGAATTTCGAGCGCTTGATCTTGCGCGCCTCGCCGGGGGTATGAACTCGCCGGTCATGGCCGATCTGCGCAATGTCTATGATCGCGAGTCGGTTCTGGCGGCCGGGTTCACTCAATATGTGGGTGTCGGACGTTGAGAACAGCGTTTATCACAGGAACCGGCGGATTCATTGGCTTCCATCTGGCAGAACTGCTGCTGCAGGAAGGCTGGACGGTTGCCGGTTATGACGGCATGACCGATTATTATGATGTGCGTCTGAAGGAACGCCGGATCGAGTTGCTCAACCAGCATCCGAAGTTCACCTTCACCCATGCCATGCTGGAAGACAATGATGCCGTGCAGGCTGCCGTCGCAGCGGCCGCGCCCGATATCATCGTTCACCTCGCGGCACAGGCGGGCGTCCGGTACAGTCTGGAAAATCCGCGCGCCTATATCGACGCCAATATCGTCGGCACCTTCAATGTCATGGAAGCCGCGCGCGCGGTATCGGTCGAGCATCTGCTGATGGCATCGACCAGTTCGGCTTATGGTGCCAATACCGAAATGCCCTTTGCCGAAACACAGAAAGCCGACACGCCGCTGACGATCTATGCCGCGACCAAGAAGGCGAACGAGGCGATGGGCCATTCCTATGCCCATATCTACGGCATGCCCACGACCATGTTCCGCTTCTTCACCGTCTACGGCCCCTGGGGTCGCCCGGACATGGCTTTGTTCAAATTCACCAAGGGGATATTGGAAGGCACGCCGATCGACATTTACAATAATGGCGAGATGTGGCGCGATTTCACCTATGTCACGGACCTTGTGCGCGGGATCCGGCTGCTGATCGACGCGGTCCCGGGCGGACCGGAAACCGCGGTCGAGGGCGACAGCCTGTCACCCGCCGCTCCGTTCCGGGTGGTCAATATCGGCAATTCCGACAAAGTGCGCCTGCTCGACTTCGTCGAGGCGATCGAGGATGAAGTGGGCAAAAAAGCGGTTCGCAATTACATGCCGATGCAGACCGGCGATGTACCCGCCACCTGGGCGGATGCCAGCGTGTTGCAGCAGCTGACCGGTTACCGGCCACAAACCCCCTTCCGCGAAGGCGTGGGGGAATTTGTTAAATGGTACCGCGACTTTTACGGAGACTGAGCATGCGCCTTGGATCCATCACTCTCGAACGCAAGCATCTGAAGCGGGCTTGGGACTATGTCAGAAAGGCAAACTGGCCGAATGTTCTGACCAACCGGCGGGCGCAAAGCCGGTTTCCGGACGTCAAAATTTTCATCATAGGTCCCAATCGGTGTGGGACTACCTCCTTCCACAGGTTCTTTCATCACAACGGCTTGCGTGCGCTTCACTGCCGCATTGGTTCCATGTACCTTGCCAAGGAGATTCGCGACCGGCTTGGAGACGACAAGGCCCTCAAGGCATTCCTGTCCCGGTGGACCGTCTATTCAGATTTCGTGTATCTCACGGATGATGAGCATTTTGAGGCACATGGTCTTTACGAGACCTATGCCCGGCTTTTTCCCGAGGCTTATTTTATTCTGAATGATCGAGATGTTGATCGCTGGGTTGGGTCTCGTCTGAGTTTCAAGGATGATTTTCTACCGCGATATCTGTCGTCACGCGGGGGAACTGCGCAGGCTGCGGAGGCGAACTGGCGCATGGAATTTGCTCAACATCGAGAGGCCGCGCTGGATTACTTTGCCGACCACCCGCGTTTCATTCACATACCGATCGACCAGAAAGTAGCGAGCGGCAGTGCTATCGATCCGGTGATTGATATGATGAAACCTCATTTCAAACTGGATAGCAATCTGTGGCGGGCCTCAAATGCTTCTGCGCAAGAGAAAGGCTGATGGGGGAACTGGAGCGTTGCTTGTCATTCTACGTGCGGAACGTCTGCTTCAGTTACAAAGCAAGTGATAACTTGAGAGAACTATTTTGATTCTGAGTTATAAACATCAATATATTTTCATGCACTGCCGCAAGACGGCTGGCAGCTCTATTGCTGTATCGCTCGCCCGCAATCTAGGTCAGAAGGACATCTTCGTGGGCGGTATTGAAGAGGCCATGAATTTAGGGATCAGTCCGCCGCGCCGGGTTGTTGCGGCGGCGTATCGGGAGAATCCCGTTGAGCTTCTCGTGAACAGAGTGAGAGGTAAAGAGCCATATGCTGCCGCTGTCTCGAAGCAGGCAAAAAAATACTTCTCCCGGACGATAGGGAAAAAGCCACAGCATGTAACCGCTCAGGCCATGCAAGCAGCCTTTCCTGCTGAGTGGAGCAAGTTCTTCAAATTCTGCGTGGTTCGCAATCCCTATGATTTGGTCGTCTCCGATTATTACTGGCGGACAAGTGGCGAATCAAACCCGCCATCATTCGAGAGCTATATGCAGGCTCTAGAGCGTTCCGATTCGCTCGAAGGGATAGTGCCGCTCGACATCCATTCGAACTGGCCGATTTATACGATTGACGACGAAATAGCAGTCGATGCGGTCTATCGCTATGAGCAACTCCCACACGCGCTGGAAACAGGGCTTAAGGAAGCGGGAATACCGTTTGAGGGGATCATCACGAAAGCAAAGTCATCACAGCGGTCGGCCCGGTCCAAAAACTATACCGAGTTTCACACCCTTTTAACGCGCGAGATAGTGGAAAGACTCTATGAGAAAGAAATCGTGGCTTTCGGATACAGGTTCGGCGATTGATCATGTTAGATTATTTTCAGGTTAAACCGGAACCGACGAGCCAGAGTAGCGGATGTTGCTGGACATGATTTCCGTAATCATCCCAACCTGCAACCGACCGGCTGCATTCCTGTACAAGGCCATTGAGTCGGCCATGGCTCAGAGTTTGCCGCCGCACGAAGTGATCGTGGTGGACAATTGCACCTTTAGCATTGACCGTGAATCCCTGCCCGAAAAAGTGGCCGTCTATCGTCTGCCGCAGCGTATCGGCCCGTCGCGCGCGCGTAATTTCGGCGCGGCAAGAGCCAGTGGGACCCATTTCGCTTTTCTCGATGATGATGACTGGTGGGATGGCAATTTTCTCCGGAATATGTGGGCTGAGTTGCATGCCGAGGAATCGCGCTGCGCTTGTGGACGGCTCGATGCTTACCGGAAGAACCGGGTTGAACATTTCAAATGTGCCACTCCGGATACTTTGACCATCCCGGTATTGCTTCGTCGCAATCCTGGGACTACCGGGACAAACCTGCTGATCGAGAAAAAACTGTTTTGGGAAGTAGGCGGATTCGACGAGCGACTTCGAACATCTGAGGACAAGGCTCTGGTGCTGGAAATTTTGAGAGCGGACGAGAACATCGCGATAGCGCCCGACGCCGTCGCGATCATGCGTCAGCATGACGGGGTGCGTGCGCATCAGGCCCGGCATTACAAGCTTCTCTTTAGCTGGAAATATCGTAATCTTCTCGGATATAAGGGCCTGTCACGGGAACTGTTCCGGCTTTTGAACCCGCGATTGCTCAAAAAACTGTCCCGCAAGACGGGTGGAATCCGGAGGGCAGAATGCGCCTGATCATTCATATTGGTACACCCAAAGCCGGATCGAGCAGCCTGCAAGTGGCTCTCGATGCCAACCGCAGCATGCTGTTGAAGCGTGGCATATTATACCCTGCGATCGGGCGCGCTTCCCACCACACAGACCTTGCCTCAGGCCTGCACGTCCCGGAGGCGATGCGCGACATCGACCTTCGCCGCAACGGCAATGATCCCGCTGCGGTCGTTCGCAAGACCGAAGCCGCATGGCAATCGGTTGCCGATCAGGTCGCGAAGCACAGACCCGAGACGCTGATCCTGTCGGCCGAAAATTTCATGTCGATCGACGATTTTGACACGCTGCGGAAGTGGCTGGTGCGCATCGGCCCGGGTGCGGAGACGACATCCATCGCCTATCTGCGGGCGCCCGTGCCCAATCACGAATCCAAGGCCTCGCAAAGGCTCGGACGAACGACGCAAGTGCGGCTGCCGGGCAGTCTGCCCTGGCATTCCCGGCTGATGCGCTGGAAGGAAATCGGGCCTGTGCAACTACGGGACCTTGCCGCAGTTGGCGATATTCGCACGGATTTTCTCGAGGCAGTACAAGAAGGGCTGGCATCGACACTGTCCATGCCAGAGCGGAACGCGAATGTGAGCCTGACCGGTGAGGGTTGCATAGCCTTGCAGGCGATCATGATGAACGAGGCCAAAGACAGTGCTGTCAGCTATACTGAACGGTCGCGGATTTGGCGCCCGCGCTTGGCTGAGGCCGAAGCGGCGATTGGCGGATCGCTCTCGCTGCGCCGGGTGACCGTAAATCCGGCCGTTCGCTGGCTGATACTGGACGCATGGCAGGACGAAGCCGTCGCTCTGCGCGAAGAATTCGGCTTTCAGTTCGACGAACCCGCACTATATGACCGGCCAGAAATTGACCGGGGGCTTGCAGACACGGGAGCTCGGGAATTAGGTTTCGCCGAGACAGATTCCCTGTCACGCTTTCTCGCTAATGATCAGACCGCGGCGCTGCGCCTTCTAGCTCATGCAGCCGAGCAGGGCGACGCGTCCCGGGGAGGCTTCCCGCTGACAAAGATGAAGGACCGACTGCGCAAACTTCTTCGGAGAGAGAGCCGATGAGTCGAGCTGATTTCTATCACGTTGACCCTATATGGGGCGCGGATCGACTATGAATGATTTGGACGCCGTGACCATGATCATCCGGACCGTCGGCGAGCGCACCGAAGAGGCTTGTCGCACGTCAATTCGCGCCCAGGGAGTGGATGATGCCCAGATCGTAACAGTGCGCGAAGCGCCCTTTTCGAAGGCGATGCGCGTGGGATTCGAGGCAGGCATTGCCGCTGGACGCGAGTGGACTTTCTGTATTGATGCGGATGTAATCATGCGCCCGGGATCAATCGCGGCAATGATGCGGCAGGCCATGCGGCAACCGGCCAATGTCTTCGAACTGCAGGGCGTGGTTGTGGATAAGCTCTTTGTAACGCTTCGCGAAGCAGGTAATCATTTGTTCCGCACGTCTTTGTTGCCACAAATGATCGAGTTGATTCCCGAGGAAGGTCTGTCGCTGCGTCCGGAAACGACAGCGATGGAAGGCATGAGGTCGCGCGGATACCCCTGGGCACGAGTACCCTACGTTGTCGGGCTGCACGATTTCGGGCAGAATAACCGGGATATTTTTCGCAAATGTTTTACGCACGCCCAAAAACATAGTCATTTGCTCGCCGAGCTGTTCCCCAAGATGCGCGCGCGCGCCGCCACCGATCCCGATTTTGCTGTTGCGATCGCTGGGCTGGCTGAAGGGCTGAAGGCGACCAGCGCGGTACGGATCGATATTGCGCACCGTCCGTTCGCTGAACGGTTCGAAGCGCTGGGTATTGAGGAAAAGCCACCTTGCGGAACGGAGGAGTTCACTCCCGATGCGGTCGAGATGGCTTTGCGGGATTATGGACAGGCCGACGATTTGACCGTCCGATTCCTACCCTTTTCGGGGCCGGAAGCGATCGCTCTGGATGGTACAACCCGCCTCACCAAGCCCCTGCGCTGGCGCGCCTTGTGGCGCCGGAAACAGCAGCGCCACGGCACTGGCGGCGCGGTCCTTCATACGATGGGACATGGTATAGAACAGGTTGGGTTGTGGTTGCAGAAACATGCCGGAGAAAACAGATGAAAATATCAGCTGAGCAGAAGTCGGCATCCGAATCCGACATTGAGCCCGCTCGCGAAGGTAGCCAAACGCCGCTGCGCATGGCGTTCAGTCTGCTTACACCACGCGAGCGGCGCAACGCCTACATCGTTCTAGCGGTATTTCTCACGTCGTCTCTGACATTGGCGCTGAGTGTTGCGTCGGTCTACCCGTTTCTGCTGGTTCTGACTCGCCCGGAAGTGATCAAGACCAACGCCTGGCTAAGCTGGGGCAACAAACTGCTCGGCGAACCTTCTTATATGACTTTCGTGTTTGTGCTGGGAATGGCGACAGTAACATTGCTTGTTTCCAGCGCCCTGCTGCAGATCACCCGCGTCTATATGGTTGAACGGTTCGCGCAAATGCGCATTCACACGATCAGCGTGCGCTTGCTCGAAGTTTTCATGTCGCAGCCGATGATATTTTTCCTCGGTCGCAATACCGGCGATATGGCCAAAGGCATTCTGAATGAAACCCGCGAGGTCGTGCAGCAGTTTTTCCGGCCTGCCGCCGAGCTGGCAGCAGGTGTACTGGGAACCGTGTCGGTGATCGCGGTGCTCATGGCATTGGCCCCGATGATCACGCTTATCGCGCTTTCGATTATTGTTTTGGCTTATGGCATTGTCTATCTGTTGACCCGCGGTCTGCTGGGGCGGATGGGAGTCAGCCGTGTAAAGGCCAATAGTGAGCGATACAGAATCTCGAGAGAGGCTCTGAGCGGTATCAAGGATATCAAGATCGCCGGCACGGAGAAATTCTATCTGTCCAATTACAGCCGATTTTCCGGTGAGGCAGCGCTGATGCAGTCGCGCGCGAATGTGATAAATTCGGCGCCCCGCTTTCTGGTCGAAGCGGTCATATTCGTGGCGATCATTCTGTTGCCGCTATTATATTTTGACCAAGAGTCGTTGACCAACGGGAGTTTGCTAACGGGCTTCCTGCCCGAATTGGGGATCATGGCCCTGGGTGCCCAGCGGCTGATGCCGGAAGTTCAGAAGATCTACAATTCGATCAGCGTCATGAAGTTTGGCGCGGCCGCCGTGCTCAGTGTTCACGCTGATATGTCGATGCAGGGCGATGCAGCCTTGAATGAGAAGCCGTCCGATCGCTCGATAAGGCTCAACCAATCGCTCGAGCTTCGCGACGTGCACTTTGGCTATCCGACAGCAGAAGGTCTGGCTTTGAACGGGATCAATCTGCAAATTCGGAAAGGTCAGCGGATCGGCGTTGTCGGAACGACCGGCGCGGGCAAGAGCACTCTGGCCGATCTCATCCTGGGTCTGCTGCGCCCGCGAAATGGAGATGTTCTTATCGACGGCGTTCGTCTTGGCGACGAAGACGTTCGGGTCTGGCAAAAGGCGATCGGATATGTCCCGCAGCATATTTTTCTATCGGATGCCACGGTGGCCGAGAACATTGCCCTTGGCGCAAAAGCAGGCCATGCCGACCAGGCCAGAATAGAGGAGGCGGCCCGCATCGCGCAGTTACACGACTTTATCACTCAGGAAATGCCTTTGGGATATGAAACGTCGATCGGCGAGAACGGTGTTCGTCTGTCCGGCGGCCAGCGGCAGCGGATCGGCATTGCCCGGGCGCTGTATCGTGATGCCGATCTGATCGTGTTCGATGAAGCCACGAGCGCGCTGGATTCGGTGACCGAAGGCGAACTGGTTACGGCGATCGATGCACTTCCCGGTGAAAAGACGCTGCTGGTCATCGCTCACAGATTGACGACCGTAAAATCCTGTGACCGGATCATCGTCATGAAACAGGGTCGCATTGTGGCCTCGGGCAGTTGGGAAGAAAATTTGCGCGACAGCCCCGATTTTCGCGATCTCGTTGCCCAGAAGTCCGATTGATTAGATTTCTGGTCCCATTCACATGAGTCTTGATCTGCCATGAAACTGAATATTACCACCTTGCAGAATATCGCGCTGGCTATCGTATGCCTGTGGATCGTGAGTCCGCCGCTGATACTAAGTCCCATCGCGCGTGCGCTAGCGCTGGCGGCGATCGGGCTGTGGGCGGTGCTAGAACTCATGCGTGCCAACGGGATATTCTCCCGGCCAACGCTGCCGGTGCTGGGTGCGCTGCTGTTTATCACCTATGACCTGATATTGTGGTATGCTCTGCGCGAATGGGAACTGGTTTCGCACATTCAGCTATATATCCTGCTCACGCTGCTGATCATCTATGAAAGCCGTCGGAATGATCCGAAAAGCCTGGCGCCGGTTTTCTGGACGATGATGCTGATAATGCCAGTCTGGTGGATTAGCACGATTCTGGCATTTGATACATTTGGTGAGCACGCGGCGCGGACGATAGTCCGGTCATCAGAGGAAGCGACAGAATTGATGCAGCAGGGTGTTGGCGGCTATTCGCTGATCTATTCTTCGCTCGTCTTGATACCTATTCTGGTGTTGATGACCCTCCGATGGCGCCAATTCGATATGTCATCGGCCCCGCGCTTCCTGCGTGCTTTCCCGCGCGCACTTCGCTTGCTGCCGCCGATCATGCTGGCGCTGGTTGTAGTAGTGGTTTTTCGCGCAGGTTACACGATTGCCGTGATCGTGATGGTGGCGACAATGGCCGTTTCTCTGATGTATCTGCGACCGCGTCCCTGGATTCTGATCATGGCACCGATGACCGCCCTTTTCCTTGTTATCGTGGGACAGGCCTTCCTGCGGGACATCATTCAGTTTTTGATCCCTTACTCGGAAGGGACGAGCTTCGTCCACAAGCTACGTGATATCCAGATGTCGCTCGATGTCGGAGGTTCCACCGGCACCGTGGCTGACCGAACCGAGCGCTATTTTCGCAGCATCAATTCCTTCCTGCAAAACCCAATTTTTGGCGTGCTTGGAGACCAGGGCGTTGGCAACCATTCGGCCTATCTTGACAATTTTGCTCAGCGGGGCGGGTTCTTCGGGCTGCTCTATATGGCGTTGATGCTCTATCTTCCAATCCGGATGCTGCGCCGGCTTCCCGATATGCTCAGCATGACCGGTGGCGTGTTGACTGTCATGGTTCTGTTTCCCGCTTTGAACAGCGTGACAATGGCGATTGGCGTCGTGCTGTTCATCATGTTCCCGGTTGCTTGCTCGATGACCAGGGAATTTGAGGCCAGGCGCAAGCGAAGTTGGCGCGCCACCTCAGCTAGTGGGCTCGTCTCTCCGGCATGACCGCAAAGCCGATATCCGTTCTCTGGACGTCCAATATAGTCTTGCCGGCGGTGGCCGCCCGTCTGGGTGTGGCCGAAACGCCGTTCGGCGGCTGGCTTTCCGTCACGACCAGCCGGCTGGCAAGGGTCGAGGGCCTGCGATTGGGTGTTGCGATGCGCGCGCCGGTGAAAAGTCTTCAGCATGTCCATCAGGATGGCATCGACTTTTTCGCAATCCCTCAGGCCAAGGGGGACAGCTACGATATAAAGCAAGTCGATTGTGACCATGTCCTGGCCGAATTCGCACCCGACATATTGCACGTCGAAGGCACCGAGATGGCCTATACGCGGCGTTTCCTTACGAGCTGGAACGGTCGGCGGCTGATCTCTCTGCAAGGTGTGATCAACGGATACAAACCCTATCAATTCGGCCATCTTTCGGCTGGCGATTTCCTCAATCTCCGGCATCCGCAGCATTTGGTCGTAGGGCTGGCGCTGCTGGCCAACAACCTGATCAAATTTCTTCCCCGTTTGCGCGGTGAGCGCGAAACCATTGCCATGGCGGACCATATTCTGGGCCGGACGATCTGGGATCGTGCCCAAGCCAACTGGCTGAATCCGGAAGCCCAATATCATCATTGCCCGCGCATCCTCCGCGATCCTTTCTATGAGAAACGCTGGTCCCGCAGCGAGTGCGAGCCCTATTCGATCTTTGTCGGCAATGGCGCGTCGGCGCTGAAGGGCGTACATTTTGCGGTCCGGGCGCTGGCACAAATCCATCGCAGGTTCCCCAATGCCAAGCTCTATATCGCAGGCCGGAATCCCTGGTCGCTATCCCGGCTTTCCGCACAGCGACTGGTTGGCTATTCGGTCTATCTGATGGACCTTATCTCGGATCTCGGGCTGCGGGATCATGTGATTTTTACCGGCCAGCTTGATTCCGAGGGCATGGCCGAGCGGATGCACCGGTCGCATGTGGTGGTGCTGTCATCGCTGATCGAGAATAGCCCCAACACGCTGGCCGAAGCGATGCTGATGGGTGTCCCGGCGGTGCCCTCCTATGTCGGAGGCGTGCCATCCATGGCGCAGGACGGGAAAGAGGCGCTTTTCTATCGCGCGGGCGATCCGGCCATGCTCGCCTGGCAGTTGCAGCGCATCTTCGAGGATGATGGTCTGGCAGAAGGTCTCTCGCAGGCTGCCAGGATACGCGCCCGTGCGACGCATGACCCCGAGACGATCATTGCGACAATGGTGGATACTTATCGCGGAGTCATAGCGGGGCAGCTGGCATGACCCGGTCGCTCGCACCGGTCGTGCTGTTCGCTTATGCCCGGCCCGATCATCTGAGACAAACGCTTACCGCATTGGCCGCCGCCGACGGGGCGGCAGAAACCGCGCTCTGGATATTCTCGGACGGGCCGAAGAACGCTGCTGCGGAAGAAAAAGTCGCAGGAGTGCGTACGGTGCTGGCCGAACCGCGCTGGCAGCGCAATTTTGCCAAGGTCACTATTGTTGCGGCGGACAAGAACAAAGGATTGGCACGGTCGATCATCGAAGGCGTGTCCGAAGTTCTGGAACAGCACGAGAGAGTCATCGTGCTGGAAGACGATCTGCTGGTCGCCCGCGATTTTCTGCGTTTCATGAATAGCGCGCTGGAAAACCATGCGCAGACAGAGCAAGTGGGGTCCGTCACCGGCTATTGCCCGATTCCACAACCGCCGAAGGGCTATGCGCATGACGTCTATGCGGTACCGCGCAGTTGCAGCCACAGCTGGGCAACCTGGCGCGACCGCTGGGAAACGGTCGACTGGTCCGGTCGGGGCGCCGCGCGTCTATGGCAGGAACCGGCGCTGCGAAAGCGGTTCATGGCGACCGGATCTGACAAGCTTGACCGACTGGGCAGACAACTCGAGGGTCGTATCGATTCCTGGTCGATCATGTTCAATCTCTGGCATGCTCTGAACGACCGTGTCGCGCTGTATCCGGTGCGTAACCTGGTACAGAATATCGGATTCGACGGCAGCGGCACGCATACCGGAGCGCATGACCGGATGCACACGGCGCTGGCGCCTTCAGGTTCGGCTCTGGACCCCGCCCTGCCTCCAGAAGACCCTCGCGTGCTGGCGGCATTTCACAAGATTTATTCCGGCTCGCTATTGGGCCGGCTACGCCGATTCCTGCGGAACTGGCGGATGCCGGCAATTATCCGATCGTTAAATTCCTGAAAGAAAGACACTTCGATGGTGAATACACGCTGGAACAAGAAACAAACCCAATATGAGACTGCAAGCGAGCATTACGATCGCGCATATTTCACGGACCAGGGGAGGCATGGCCTGTTGCGAGGCCAGGCCAATGCCTGGAAATTCGAACCTTATTTGAAAAAAGGGATGGAAATCCTCGATTTCGGATGTGGTGATGGAGCCCTGCTTACTGTGCTGGGCGGAAAAAATGGTGTCGAAATCAATCCGCATGCCGCCGAAGCCGCACGCGCGCGCGGTCTAACGGTTCATCCCACCATTGAAGAATATCCTGACAACTCATTCGATGCCGTGATTTCCAATCATTGTGTCGAACATGTCGAAGACCCGGCGAAGCAGATCCGCGAAATGCGGCGGGTGCTGAAGCAGAACGGCATTCTGATGATTGTTGTCCCATGCGACCGCACCCATTATCCTTATCGGGAAGCCGATCGTGATTTCCATTTATATTCCTGGAGCGCGGCAAACCTTGGAAATCTGGTGAAGACTTGTGGTTTTGATGTAATCGAAGCCACCGAATTGAAACATCGTTGGCCACCAAAGTGGCCCTTGATCATACAATATGGAGGTTTGAATCTCTTCCACGTCGCTTCCCGTATCTGGTCAAGATTGAGCAGAAAATCCTCGCAGGTCCGATGCATAGCGCGCGCCAAAGCCTGATATAATATGCGCATTCTCTTCCATCTCTCTCAGTTCAACATTGGCGGTGGCGAAATGTCCACCTTGCGACTGCTGAACGCCCTGCATGCGCGGGGCGCAGAAATAACGCTGGTGTTGACCGAGGGCGGCGGCGCGCTGGAAGACAGTCTGACCCCGGGAATAAAAGTCGTGCACCTGCGCCCCGGGAAGCGCTCAGGAAACCCCGTGCTGCGATTGCTGCGCGGTGCTTTGGGGACGGCAGCGGCTCTGCGATTGGTTTTGCGGCGCTATGACGGGGCCGCAGTTGGGATGACAGGCGCACCGACCTGGGTTGTGCGCCATATGGTGCGCGCACCCCACAAGCTACATTTTATCCGCAATGACCTGTCGCAGACGGGCAGGACACCGGAAATTGCAGCGCGGGTCCGTCGTAACCTTGGCTCGTTCACAGGTTTTGTCTGCGTCTCTGATGTGGCGCGCCAGTCGCTTCTCGCCGTCGTGCCAGAGGCCGCCGACAAGGCCCATGTTATCTACAATATTCTGAACCCTGAAGAGATGCGCGTGCGGGCCCAGGCCGGGCCAGACCCCTTTCCTACCCGCCGCAGCGACGCATTGCGTATCATTTCGGTGTGCCGGTTGCAAGAACGTGCCAAGGCACTAGTTCGCATGGTGCGGGTCGCGCGCCGTCTGGCGGATGCGGGACTCGATTTTGACTGGTTCGTGCTGGGCGACGGCCCTGACCGCGCCCGCATGGAAGCCGAGATCGCGGCGCAAGATCTGGGCGGCCATATGCATCTTCTTGGCCGTGTCGAGAATCCCTTCCCCGCTTATGCCCATGCCGATCTGGTGGCGATGCTGTCGAATTACGAAGGCCTGTGCGGTGTCGTCAACGAAGCCAAAATAATGGGGAAGCCGATCGTGGCCACCCGCGTATCCGGCGTCGACGAGCAGCTGGTGCACGGCGAAACCGGCCTGATTGCCGAGCAGGATGCTGATTCCATTTTTGACGCGATGCACAAGGTTATGACGGATGATGGACTGCGCGAAACATTATCCAATGACCGCTTGCCCGCCGCCTTGCTGGATGATGCAAACAAACTAGATGTACTCTCGGCATTGATCACGGGGACCAAGGGGCTGAATAGGTGCTCAATATGAATGCGCGCAATTACCGGCCAGAGATTGATGGTTTACGTGCGATCGCCGTGCTGGTCGTTCTATTGTACCACGCCGGGATGCCAGGATTTTCGGGCGGTTTTGTAGGTGTCGATGTATTTTTTGTCATCAGCGGCTTTCTGATTACACGGATCATTCTGAGCGATATCGAAGCCGGAAAATTTTCCTATCGCAATTTCTATGAGAGGCGAATTCGCCGGATACTTCCCCCATTGTTGCTGGTTTCGGTACTGACAATTCCTGTCGCTCTGCTGACCATGTACCCGGACCAACTGGTCGATTATGCAAAAAGCCTGATAGCCACACAGCTATTTGTCGCAAACATCCATTTCTTGCTGTCGAGCGGATATTTCCAAACGGCATCTGAACTAAAACCGCTACTTCATTTCTGGAGCCTTGCGGTAGAAGAACAGTTTTATTTCGTTGTACCCGCTCTGTTGATGCTGGCAGCGCGGTTGGGTCGCCGATGGGTTTTTGGGCTCCTATGGGCTATCGTTTTGGTCAGCTTTATGCTCGCTGACTGGATGTCCACGCGCCAACCCGATATAGCGTTTTTCGTTCTGCCGACCCGGGCTTGGGAACTGGGTGTGGGAGCACTGGTGTCTATGCATTTCAGTCGGCTCGATACAGCAGTTGTCCGGTTCCCGGGCCCTGCGGCCATGGCTGGCTGGATAGGCCTCGCGATGATCGCAATTTCGGTTCCTCTATTTTCTGAAATCACGCCTTTTCCAGGTCGATATGCGCTGATCCCTGTGGTTGGCACGGCGCTAGTGATTGGATTTTCACGACCTACGAGCGGCTCCGGTAAGGTGCTTTCCTTACCTTTTGTCGTCTCGATTGGTCTTGTCAGCTACAGCGCTTATTTGTGGCATCAGCCGCTGTTCGTGTTTGCCCGTCTACACTTCGGTGGAGATGCGCCATTATCGGTGCTACTCCTACTATCGGTTGTGACTTTCATTTTAGCTGCAATTAGTTGGCGATGGATAGAAAGGCCCTTCCGGGATCGTCAGCGCATGCCCTCAAAACCTTTGCTGACATGGGTAATATCGACGGCCGCAATATGCATTCTCGCCGCTACAGTTATTCTCGCCCGGGCCGGTTTTGCTGACAGCTATCCAACGTGGCAACGCGATGTTGTCGCCATCTCAGCAGCTGATTCCACGGATTATACAGACAGTCCCGAATATGCGGAGGCTTTGGCGCGGTCTTTCGAAAGCAAGGCATCAGGACGACGGGTGCTGATCATCGGCGATTCCTTTTCTCAGGATTTGTTCAACATGATCCGCGCAAACCGCGTATTTGCAAGTGATCAGATTGCTGCCCTGCATGTACCTGCGCGTTGCGGCGCTAGTTTGGGCGGGAAAGAGGCTGAAGCCAAAGTATCAGCACGCTATCTCTCTCGTTGTCGGAATGCGTGGGCGCAGCTCCACACGGATTCACGCATTGATCAATCCGACATCATTTTAATGGCGTTCTTTTGGAACAGTCGTAGGATGGAATCCTCTGTTGCCACTATCAAAATATTAAGTTCCCGCAGTGATGCGGTGCTGCGCGTGATTGGTTCGAAGGACTTCGAACGTGATCGAAAAATCCTCATCCAGGATAGTCTGACTGACGCGGTGGATCTCCGTGTGCGACCCCGAAAGGGCGCTTTGGCAGCCAATGGCATGTTATCTGACGCGCTTGGGAAAGAAGTGTTTGTGGACCCCTTGGCTATACTCTGCGACGGCAATCGCTGCCCAGCGTTCAATGAAACTGGAAGAATAATCACCTACGACGGTCGGCACCTGACGCCCGCGGGAGCATCATACCTGGGATATCGCCTTTTCTCCGCACCTCAATTTTCGGGATTGAACCCATTGTGAGCCAAAAGACTCATCACCCCCCCTGGATCGCCTATGTCGTCCCCTTCGCCTTCCCCGAGGGCGGGGCGGGCGCGCGGCGCGTGCTGGGCAATGCCCAGTCGCTGGTCGCGGCTGGCTTTCGGGTCACGATCATTTCGGCGCAGATCGATCGTTCGGGCAGCGATGCGCGCGCCTTCGCGCCGGGAATCAGCCTGGCCTCGACCGGTGAGCGCGATGCCGAGCATCTGCCCCGCGCGTTGAAACGGGCGCGTTATATCTTCACCGGCAGCCGCACGCGGGACTGGATCGCGCGCGCGCCAACGCCGCCTGCCGCCATCATATTGTACAGCGGCTATTCGCCCTATTTGCTGCAGTTGACCGGCATGGCCCGGAAACGGAAGATACCGCTGATCTTTGACGCGGTCGAATGGTATACGGCGAGCAGCGCGGCAGCTTTTCTGAAATCGCCCTATCTGTGGAATATCGAGTTGGCGATGCGGGCATTGATCCCGCGGCTGGACGGGGTGATCGCGATATCCTCCTATCTCGCCGATTATTACCGGCAGCGCGGCCTTGCCGTGGCACAGGTGCCGCCGACCCTGGATGTCGCGGCACTGGAACCGTCGCTCGAAAGAGAGTCTCCGGATGGCCGTCTGCGCCTCTCCTATTGCGGGTCGGCCTCGAACGACCTGCTCGATATAGTCATCAGCGCCCTGCTGCAGCTCGACCCCAAGGGAACGCGCACCCTGCTCGATATTGCCGGTCCGTCCCCAGAGGAAGTATCGGCATTGCCCAGCCTCCGCGGTCGCGATGCCTTGCCCGCTGGCCTGACATTGCACGGCCGGGTGACCCATGAACAGTCGGTCGCCATCACGCGCGCCGCCGATTTCAGCATCTTTCTGCGTCAGATCAACCGCGTGTCAAGCGCCGGCTTCCCGACCAAGTTCGGAGAAAGCCTGGCCCTCGGGACGCCGGTGATCACCAACATCAGTTCGGATCTTGCTGACCATCTCGAAGATGGCATCAACGGCCTGGTCTGTTCATCGCCCGACCCCGCCGACCTCCGGCCAATTCTTGAGCGGGCGCTAACGCTCGACCCGGCGCGTCTGTCGGCGATGCGCCGCGCCGCTCGCACAACAGCCGAAGCCGGTTTTGATTATAAAGTTCACAGCGAAGCCCTTGTCCGTCTGCTGGCGCAATGCAATGCGCCCGGCCCCGACCGGACCCTTATGGAGAATGATATTCATGTTTGATGATGTTAGCCTGATGATTACCGGCGGCACCGGCAGTTTTGGCAATGCCGTTGTGCGGCGCTTCCTGGACAGCAATGTCCGCGAAATCCGTATCTTCAGCCGTGACGAGAAGAAGCAGGACGATATGCGCAAGCTGTATCGCAGCGACAAGCTCAAGTTCTTCCTCGGGGATGTGCGCAGCCGTGACAGCCTGATGGATGCCATGCACGGGGTCGATTTCGTGTTCCATGCCGCGGCGCTGAAGCAGGTTCCATCCTGCGAATTCTTTCCGCTGGAAGCCGTGCACACCAATGTTCTTGGCACCGCCAACGCGATTGACGCGGCCCATCGCTCCGGCGTCAAGCGGATGATCTGCCTGTCTACCGACAAGGCAGTCTACCCGATCAATGCGATGGGCACCTCCAAGGCGATGATGGAAAAGGTTGCGACCGGCAAGGCGCGCTCGATCGATGCTGATCGCATGACCATCTGTTGCACTCGCTACGGCAATGTCATGGCTTCGCGCGGTTCGGTGATCCCGCTGTTCGTGCGCCAGATCCAGGCGGGCGAGCCGCTGACGATCACCGACCCCGACATGACCCGCTTCATGATGACTCTGGATCATGCCGTTGATCTCGTACTCTTTGGCTACGAACATGGCGCCACCGGCGATGTGCTGGTGCAAAAGGCACCGGCCGCGACGATCAAGGTTCTCGCTCAGGCGCTGCTCGAGCTGTTTGACAAGCCCGACCATCCGATCAACATTCTCGGCACCCGCCATGGCGAGAAGAAGCACGAAACCCTGCTCTCGCGCGAGGAGCTGGCGCAATCCGTGGATCTCGGCGAATATTACCGCGTGCCGGCGGACATGCGCGACCTGAATTACGGCGTCTATGTCGAATCCGGGGAAAGCCGGATCAGCGAAGCCTTTGACTATACCTCCGAAAACACGCAACAGCTTGATGTCGAGGGAATGAAGCAGCTACTCTTGCAGCTTCCCTTCATCCGTTCGACGATGGCCGGTGACGCTGCGGACTCCGAGGTTTGACATGAACATACTGATTACCGGAGCAAATGGTTTCATTGGCCGCAATCTGGCGCTGCGCCTCAACGAAGCCGGACACGAAGTGCTCGGCACCACCCGCGCCACCAGCGATAGCGATCTCGCCACGATGGTCGGGCAGGCGGAAGCTGTGGTGCATCTGGCTGGCGCCAACCGTCCGGACACAGAGGACGAATTCGCGCAGATCAATGACCGCTACACCGCTCGGCTCTGCGCCTTGTTGCGCGAACGCGGCGAAGCGGTACCGGTGATCGCGGCCTCGACCATCCAGGTCGATCGCGACACCCCTTATGGCCGGACCAAGCGCGCCGCCGAAGAGCATCTTCGGGCTCTCGCTGATGACACGGGTGCGCCGGTCAATATCTGCCGGCTGGTCAATGTGTTCGGCAAATGGTGCCGCCCCAATTACAATTCGGTCGTCGCCACCTTCTGCCACAATATCGCCCGCGAACTGCCGATCACCATCGCCGCCCCGGATGCCGAAGTGCGGCTGGTTCATGTCGATGATGTGATCACCGGCTGGCTGGCCTGGCTTGCGGCTCCGGGCAGCGGCGCGCAGATCACCGCCATTGCCCCCGAATATAGCATTACGCTGCAGGAACTGGCCGACCGGCTGCACGGCTATCGTGCCATCCGCCAGACGCACACCGTGGGTGAGACCGGCACCGGTCTCGGACGTGCCCTTTACGCCACCTATATCAGCTACCTGCCGGTCGCAGATTTTGCCTATCCCGTCACCCGCCATGGCGACGAGCGCGGCGTCTTTGCCGAAATGCTGCGCACCGAGCATTCGGGCCAGTTCAGCTTTTTCACCGCCGGACCGGGGATCACACGCGGCGGCCATTACCACCACGCCAAGACCGAGAAATTCCTTGTCCTGAAAGGCCGTGCCCGGTTTCGTTTCTATAACATGGACAGTGGCGAGACCCACGCGCTCGACACGAACGGCGAGGAATCGATGGTCGTGGAAACCGTGCCGGGCTGGAGCCACGACATCACCAATATCGGCGAGGACGAGCTGATCTGCATGCTCTGGGCCAACGAACTTTTCGACCGGGACCGCCCGGATACTATTTCGCATCCGCTGACGCAATGATGCAATTTGCAGGACAATATGTATGAGAGTGATCGAAGCAAAATGGTTGCAAAAACAACTGGATAACATGGATGTTTCGGAATTGTCGCCGTTGCTGGAGATCGGCTCCTCCAGCCTCGAATTCCGAACAATTGCAAAGTCTCATATCGAGCAGTTTGTCCACGCTCCTCTGCGGGAACGGGGCGTGCGGATTATCACGACTGACCTTCGCGATGCCGAAGGCGTTGAAATAGTCGGCGATATTTTCGATCCGGCTGTCGGTGCGAAGCTTCGCGATGTTCAGGCGAAGTCACTATTGCTTTGCAATCTGCTTGAGCATCTTGTCGACCCCGCCGCATTCGCAACCGCCTGCAAGGGCTTTATAAAGCCGGGCGGCTATATTATCGTTACGGTGCCGCATGATTATCCCTATCATCTTGACCCGATTGACACCATGTTCCGCCCTTCACCAAAAGACATTCATGCCCTGTTCCCGGGTACCATGATGGTTGAGAGCAGAATCCTGGTGGATAGCGGACGATGGTCCGACCTGCGGCGCAGAAGAACACCCTTTCAGTCCATTATATCGATAGTCGGCGACGTCGCGCGGACGCTCACGCTTCGTGGCGGGATCGAAAGAGCGAAATCGCGTGCCTCGGGCCTAAGGTACCTGGCCCGGAATTACAAAATATCGGCAGTCATTTTACGCGTGCAGGAAGAGCAATCGCCATGACAAAGAAACTCAAAGTCGCCACCATTGTCGGCACCCGGCCGGAACTGATCCGGCTGTCCCGTGTCATGGCCGCGCTCGACCGGCATTGCGATCATCTGATCATCCATACCGGGCAGAATTACGATTACGAACTGAACGGGATATTCTACGAGGATCTCGGGCTGCGGCAGCCCGACGTGTTCCTGGAAGCGGCAGGCGAAACTGCGGCCGAGACGATCGGCAATATCATTGCCAAATCCGCAAAGGTGCTCGCCGAACAGCGGCCCGATGCGGTGCTGGTGCTGGGTGACACCAATAGCTGCCTCGCAGTAATCAGCGCCAAGCGGCTGCAAATTCCCACTTTCCACATGGAGGCGGGCAATCGCTGTTTCGACATGCGTGTGCCCGAGGAGATCAACCGCCGGATCGTCGACCATACGGCCGACATCAATCTGACCTACAGCCAGATCGCGCGCGAATATCTGGTGCGCGAGGGGCTCGACCCGCAGCGGGTGATCGTCACCGGCAGCCCGATGCGCGAAGTCCTGTCCGCCTATGCCGACCGGATCTCCGCATCCAATGTCCAGGAGCAGCTGGGGTTGGAAAAGCACGGCTATTTCGTGGTCAGCGCGCACCGCGAGGAAAATATCGAGGACCCGCGCCAGTTCGAGGGGCTGGTAGAAATTCTCAACATGCTGCCCGAGCGGTTCGGGCTGCCGGTGATCCTCTCCACCCACCCGCGCACCCGCAACAAGATTGAAGCCACTGGGGCAAAGCTGGACCCGCGCGTGCAGCAGATGAAACCCTTCGGCTTTTCCGACTATAACGCCCTGCAGATGAACGCCCGCGCCGTGCTGTCAGACAGCGGCACGATCACCGAGGAAAGCTCGATCCTCAATTTCCCGGCGCTCAATATCCGCGAAACCCACGAACGACCGGAAGGCATGGAGGAAGCGGCGGTGATGATGGTCGGGATGAATCCCGAGCGCGTGTTGCAAGGATTAGATATCCTGCAATCGCAGCCGCGCGGCGAAGACCGGCTGCTGCATCTGGTGGATGATTATGCGCCGGACAATGTGTCGGAAAAAATTGTCCGGATCATCCACAGCTATACCGATTTCGTAAACCGGGTGGTTTGGCGGAAAGCCTGAAATCAATGAAATACCGCCCCCAAATTGATGACCTTCTTGCCGATGCTGCGCGCCGGGGCGGTCAATAGTCCCATGCGCTTTTTAATCATCGCCGGGTTTGCTGGATCGTTGTTGAATTTCCGCGGCCCGCTTCTGCAGGCCTTGGTGGCCCGCGGCCATGAAGTCCATGCCGCCGCACCGGGCCTCGGAGAGGACAGTGTCGAGGCTGAACAGTTGCGCGACATGGGCTTAACGCCGCACGATGTGCCGATGGACCGAACCGGCCTCTCGCCGCTGGCCGATCTGCGCCTTCTCGTCGCTCTGACGCGTTTGATGCGGCGGCTTCGTCCCGATGTGATGATGGGTTATACGGTCAAACCGGTGATTTGGGGTACGCTGGCGGCCTGGCTGGCCCGCGTACCGCGCCGGG
>TARA_R110001599_G_scaffold200828_3_pt1 | contig 25331 bp, 23 predicted proteins | sample TARA_R110001599 | Tara Oceans TARA_R110001599 (sample SAMEA4398360) | marine metagenome | biome: Polar Biome; feature: [MES] marine water layer (ENVO:01000295) within the mesopelagic zone...; material: water (ENVO:00002006), including particulate matter (ENVO:01000060) such...
ATGTCAGCCTCAATGTCAGCGACATGAAACGCAGGCTCGGCATCGTGGTCCGGGCGGGCGAGGAAGCCAACCGGCGGGGCAGCGACCGGGTGCCGACGGTGATCGGCGGCATGCTCACCTTCGGCGGCCTCAGCGCACAGGGCTTTATCGCGGACCTCTCGCCACGCGGCGCGCTGTTGCTGTGCGACGGGCAGGAAGATGCGGAAGCGGCGAGTATCGGCAGCATCACGCTCCCGAACGGGGTTGCCCTTCCGGCCCGCGTGGTTGCGGCGACATCCCTTGGCCTGCATGTCGCCTTCGAGAATATCGATGCCATGGCCGCCGAAATGATCGGCGCCATGATCGAGCAGGCGATGGGCGAAAACGATGTCTTCCGGGACATTTGCGTGACCGCCGCGCAGGAGGCGGAGGATGCATTGCAGGGCGCCCTGCGGTCGGGCCGGATATCCGAGGACGCGCTGTTCGACAGCCAGTATTCGATCATACCGGAGACAAACCCGACACAATACACGACCCAGTTTGTCGATCTGACGGATGAGCTGCTGACGCCGATCCAGGAACGCCACAAGGAGCGGGACGACCGCATCCGGCTGCTCTGTGCGACCGACAGAAATGGCTATATCGGCACCCACAACGCAGCGGTCTCGCAGCCGCAGCGCCCGGACGATCCGGTCTGGAACGCCGCGAACTGCCGCAACCGGCGGATTTTCGACGACCGGGCGGGCCTGCTGGCGGCAGGCAACAGGGAGCCGCACCAGTTGCAGACCTATCTCCGCGATATGGGCGGAGGCAAGAAGGTGCTGCTGAAGGAAATCGACGCGCCGATCACATTGTCCGGGCGTCTTTGGGGCAACATGCGCTGCGCCTTTGTTCCCTGAACAGGGTTGGCCCTGAACAAGGCTGCGGCGGAGCAAAAGCCCAGCCTCACCCCTGGCCGTTGACCTTGCAATAGAGCTGCCGGACGGTCCCGGCCCGCTCCAGTTCCGAAAAGGACGGCGCGGCGGTCCAGCCGGCCTGCTGCATGGTTTCGACCGGCACTTTTTCGGCGCTCAGCATCTGCTGGATGGTGCGCGGCGCGACCGTCGAGACACGCCCGCGCCGCGTGTTCGACGCAATGGCGATGCCGACCAGACGCCCCGATGCATCGAGTGTCGGCCCGCCGCTGATGCCGCCAAGGCTGCCCGGCGCCACGCCCTCGCGGCCGGTCTCGGCCCAGACCAGAACAAGACGACCAACACCGCGCAATGACGCCGAGCGCAGATCGCCCCGCCCGAGCAGCGTGGAGGAAACGCGTCCCTTGCCCGTACCGGGAAATCCGTAATGGTACCCGGCATCGCCGATATCCGGCAGCGGGCCGAGGGAGAGTGCGGGAGAGCGCCCGGCATCGGCATGCACCAGCGCGATATCCGCGTCCGGATGCGAGACCGCGGCATCCCTGATCGGCGTCACATGCCGCCGGTCAACGACAAACCCCAGCCGGTCGCAGCCCTCGACGACATGCCGCGCGGTCAGCCAGTAATCCCGCGAGACAACAAATGCCGTGCCAACCCCGCTCTGGATCTTTTCGCGCTCCTCGAGCTGCAGCCGGATGTCATTCCGGCTGGGCGCGGGCAAGGGACGGCGCGGCGTACGGCCCGCATCCTGAACCGGCGGGGCCTCATATGCGGGACGGCCGGGGCGGTCTTCCGGCGCCGGCTGCAGAAGATCGCCACCCCACTCGAACAGCCCGGCCAGCACAAAGGCCGCCACGGCGCCGAGTATTCCCAGTTTTTCAGGAGGAAGAGAGCGCATGACCGCTAGCCCGAAACAGCCGCCGCATTCAGGGCCGCCACCGACAGCTTCATCGAGACAAGAAGCGTCGCCGCACCGATTTCGCCTGCTTCGATGCGTTTGGAAAGATTACGCACCATGAGGTCGGTCAGCCTGAAAACCAGAATCTGGATCAGCAATGTCACCGTGCCCCAGATCAGAATATCGAGAAGGCCGACACTGGCCGCGAGGCAAAAGGCAAGCGGGATGGCCAGACCGAGCACGGCACCGGCAAGCGACAGCGCGGCCGCGGCGTTACCTTCCCGGATCAGCTTCATCTCGTCATGCGCCGTGATCCGCATATAGATCAGGGTTCCGATCAGGAGCATTCCCAGGCTCGCCGCGAAATGCGCGATCAGATACGGAAGACCAGCCGCCAGACTGCTGAAGACACCGGACATTTTTCGCCCCTCACCCAGAAACAACACGAACGGGATCGCCATGATAAAGCATCTCCCCCAGCCACGACATATGCGTCAGGCCGGGCATGGGCGCCACAAAATATTCGAAATTTTAAGGATATTCATCGCAATTTCGGCTTATAATAAACGCGCCTCTGGACAATCATAAGTTCTCTAATATATTTTAAGTCAATTGATCAAAATTGGTTTAAGATCAGAAATAGAATACAAAAAGTGCATTAAAAGGGAAAAGATTTCCGCTGATGCAACAGTATGTCATCCTCGACGAGCAAGCCGAACGTGAAGCGCGTGTCATGCACCGCTATCGCGTCGAGGTCGCTGCGTACTGGATGAAATGGCACCTTTGCATAGCGCTGGTCTCCGCCCTCGGAATGATCTTCCTGGTCGGCCTGGTCGTCGCCCTCTACAACGCCGCGATCCTCGGTATCGGACCGACCCTGAACGACTGGGGCGATTTCTCGTTCCTGCTGCATATCAACATTTTCAACTGGCGGGTCGACCCGGATTATTATCACCGGCTGGTGACGTATCCGATGATCCCCATCACGCTCGATCACATGCCCTGGGCGCATCTGTTCGGCTTCATCACGTTCGGCACCTGCCTGATCACGGCAATGATGAGCGTGCTGCATTTCGAGCCGATCATCAGCCACGACCCGAACCGCTATATCCGCATTGAACCGGTACGGCTGGTGCCTCCGATCGAGGTTTATTTCGAGACCGATCGCGGGTTCGACCAGAAATGCGTGATCGACGTCATCTTCACGGCGCCGGGCCCGGCCAGCGCCCAGGTGATCCGGGAGAAATCGAAAGCGATCTCCCTGCATTGCCAAACCGAAATCCAGCGTCTGGTCGATAGCGCGGTGTGGCAGATCCGGCTGCCGCAGCTCCGCCGGCAACTGGCCCGCATCGCCGTGGAATACGTGCCGCGCGATGCGATCCACGACCTCAAGATCCGCTCGATCAAAATGCACCCGGTGGTACGCCCGATGCCCCTGACCCTGCCAGCGGGCGTTACGGCAGCGGGCGCTACAGCAATGGCGCAAGGCATTGACGCAGAGGCCTCACCGGATGTTCCGGCCGCCGTCGAGGGCATCGCCCCGGAACCGGTTCCGGCGGAATAGTTCCCGCCGGCAAAGGATCACGGCTCAGACGCCGGCCCGCTCCCAGACCGTCACGTTCTTCTGCTCGATCATCGGCGCGACCCGGCCGTCGAACGCCTTGAAATGGTCGCTCGCCAGATGCGCCTTGAAGGCCGCCTCGTCGTCATAAAGTTCGTACAGGAAGCAATGCGCCGGATCCTGCGGATCGAAACAGACCTCGAACCGGTGACACCCCGGCTCAAGGCGCAACGACGCCTCCGCATTCTCAAGCATCGCCACTCTGAACCCGGCCGCCATGTCGGGCCGGATATGAAACTCGACGGTGATGACATACATCGCTTTCACCCCTTCAGAAATTTTCCGATACCGGCCTGATCAGGACGCCAGCAGGCTGCTGACGCCGACCCAGAGAAGCCGCGCCGCCAGCAGTGTCAGAACGGTCTTGAAGCCGATGGCAAAGACCCGTTCCGGCATCCATTCCAGCACCTTCTTGCCCGTTGCCGTGCCAAGAAACCCGGTCGCGATCATGGCGGCGATCAGCGGCAGCCATTCCGGAAAGGCAAAGCCGACAATGCCGAACGCCACCACCTTCACCCCGTGCTGCACCGTCATGCAGGCGCTGTGGGTCGCCACCGTGACCATCTTTCCGTACCGGTCCGGCGGCAGGAAGGCGGCCAGCAGCGGGCCGGTCGCGCCGACGAACATCGTGGCGAAACTGGTCACCGCGCCGACCCCGATGAAGGCGGGCGCCGGAACCTTGTGCTTGCCGAGTTTCGGTCCCCAGACCGTGTACAGGATGAACAGTGCCAGCAACGCCTGCAGGGCCGCCTGCGGCACGGAGACGACGATCTGCGCCGCGATGGCGATGCCTATCAGCGCACCGATCACGAAGAACCCGAAGAGCCTGCGCTCCGTATGCGCGCGCATCACATAGGCCCGCCCGGCATTCGAGCCGAACTGCACGACGCCATGCACCGGGATTACCGCCAGCGGCGGCAGGACGGAGCCGAGCGCGACCAGCATCATGACCCCGCCCCCAAGGCCGAAGGCAACGGTTACCGCGGACGTCACATAGCTGAAAAGGATCAGCGATATACCAGCCCATAGCGGTATGGAATCAGGCAGCAGGAATTCGATCACGGACGCGTCCCCCAACGCTGGAATTATTACTGGAATTATTAAAAGCGGGCGCAGCTTACCCCATCCAGGCCCGGCCGCCACCCTGTCGCGCGCAGGTGACTTGTGCCGGAGAACGCGCCATGTAGAGTGAGAACCCGATTGCGTGCATATTGCAGCCGTACTCTCAATCAACCCAGTGCCGCCCCACATTGGACGGCACCATTTGGAGACCCCTCTTGAAGAAACTGGTTCTTACGGTTCTGGCGCTGATCATCGTGCTGGGCGCAGCCGTCCTCGTTGGGCCCAGCTTCATCGACTGGAACAGCTACAAGGACGAGATTACCCGCACCGTCGAGGAACAGACCGGCCGCCGGCTTCAGATCGACGGCGATATCAGCTTCCAGATACTCCCGGCTCCCCGGCTTTCGGTGGAACAGCTGAAACTCGCCAACATCGAGGGCGGCAGCGCCAACACCTTCGTTTCCGCCGACGCGCTCCAGATCCATGTGGCACTGGCGCCCTTGCTCAGCGGCAAGATCAGGGTCGCCTCCGTGACCCTGAACGATCCCGTTGTCGCGCTGGAACAGTTTCCCGACGGCCGGAACAACTGGACATTCAACGCTCCCGGAAGCCCGGCGGGGGAAGCGGCAGGCAGCGCCGGGGACACCAAGGCAGCCGAAGGCGGGGATATTGATTTCAGCCTCGACGGCGCCACGATCACGAACGGGCGCATTTCATTTTACGACCACGGAACGGGCACCACGCATACCCTGTCCGGCCTGAATGCCGCCCTCAGCGCCAGCAGCCTGAACGGCCCGTTCAAGCTGACGGGCGATCTCACCTACAAGGGGGTTCCGCTCACGCTTTCGGCCGCGACCGGCCAGATCGATGCCGGGCGGGCAACCCCGCTGGAAACCATCGTCACGCTCGGCGACAAGGCAGCGGAGCTGAGCTATAGCGGCACCCTCGTGCTCGGCGACACGCCCCGGCTGATGGGCAGCATCGGTGCCTCCGGCAAGGATCTTGTCGCGGCCGGTGCCGCGCTGGCCCCGCTCAGAGCAGGCACGGACGCGCTTCCGCCGGCCCTCGCCGGCCCCTTCAAGCTCGCGGCCAGAATGCAGGCCTCCCCGGAACAGGCCGCGCTCAGCGACCTGACGATGAGTGCGGGCGGCTTCTCCGGGAAAGGTTCCGTGACCGTCTCCCTTGCGGACCGCGTGGCCATTGACGCGGCGCTGGCCCTGGATCGCTTCCAGCTTGACGAGGTTCTGGCCTCCCTGCAGAAACAGGCAACCGGCCCTGCCCCGGCGCCCGCCAGCAGTCCGGCCCCGGCCAGTTCGGCGGATGCGGGCTTTGCTCTTCCCGCCGGGATCGACGCCGATCTGGTCCTGACCGCGGACGCCGTGGATTATCGCGGCGGGGTGATCCGTCAGCCCCGGCTCGAAGCCTCCCTCGCCGATGGCGTCGCGGTCCTGAAAAACTTCAGCGCGCAGATGCCCGGCGGCTCCGACATCAGCCTTTCCGGCAGCCTCGAAAGCGCGAATGGCGGCCCGCAATTCTCCGGCCGGGCCGACTTCGTTTCGGACAATCTGCGCGGCACGCTCGACTGGCTCGGTGCCGGTCTCGACTCCGTCGCCGCCGACCGGCTGCGCAAGGGAAGTCTCGGCGCGGACATCACCGCCAACCAGGAACAGATCCAGCTCACGAACTGGACCATGGATCTCGACACCACCCGGATCCGGGGCGGCCTGACCCTGCTGCTGCGCGACCGGCCCGCCTTCGGTCTGGCGCTGGATCTCGGCAAGATCAATCTGGATGCCTATCTGCCGCCAGACGGCCAGACGGGCGGCCAGAAGCCCGCCACGGACCAGTCCGCAGCGGCCGGAAGCCCGCAGCCCGGCCCCTCTCCCATGGAGCAGGTTGCCGTCGCCCTGAACAGTTTCGATGCGAATGTCCGGATCGGGTTCGAGGAAATCACGGTGCACAAGACCCCGATCATCGGCGGTCAGCTGGAAGCGCGCATCCAGAACGGGGCATTGTCCGTCAACAAGCTCGCCATCGCCGATTTCGGCGGCGCGAAGGTTACCCTGAGCGGCTCGCTCGCCGGGGCCGTATCGGACCCGAACACCAAACTTGAATTCGACATCGACGCCAAGTCTCTGGCCCGGCTCGCCCGCCTTGCCGGGATCGAGCCCGACGAGACAGTGCAGCGGATTGGCGGCGGCAGGCTCAGCGGCAGCATCCTCGGCGATCTGTCCGCCATGACCATTGATGCAACGGCCAGCACCGCCGGAGCCACCGCCACGGTCAAAGGCATCGTGCATCCCCTGGCACAGCCCCTCAATGTCGATCTCGCGATCAAGCTGCAGCACCCGAATGCGGACAGCCTCGCGGCAACCCTGTCCCCCGGCGCCCTGCCAAAGGGCGTAAAGCTCGGCTCCCTGGCGCTTGCGGCAACCGTGATGTCGGCACAGGACGGCGCCTATAGCCTCGATGCAACGATGGATCTCGGCGGCGGCCAGCTCGGCCTGAAGGGCACCGTCACTCCCGGCCCCGAGAGAACCGCGCTCGCACTCGACACTCGGTATACGCATCCGGATGTGGTTGCCCTGATACGCAGCCTGTCCCCGGACTACACGCCGTCGAAGCGCGATCTTGGCCAGGCGACTCTGGCCAGCCGCCTGGAAGGCAGCACCGACAACCTGAAGATCAACAGCCTGCGGCTCGGCCTTGGCCCGATTTCCCTGACGGGCACGGCCTCGCTCTCCCTGACGGGCCCGCGCCCCAAACTGACGCTGGCCGCCGAAACCGGCACCATCGCCATCGATCCCTGGCTGCCCAAGGGCAGTGCCGCGCCGGCCGGCGGCATAGCCCCGGTCGTTCCGGTGAAAAGCAGCTCACGGACCTGGTCGCGGGAGACCATCGACACCTCGGGCCTGCTTGCCGCCGATGCGGATATCACCCTGAAGGCGGAGCAGGTTCTGTACGGCGCCTACAAGCTCGACAAGCTCGATCTCGCCGCGATCCTGGACAATGGCGCGCTGACGGTATCGAAGCTGTCCTCCGGATTGTTCGGCGGCACGCTCGACGGCACCGCGTCCCTGAAGCATGGCGCTACTCCGGAAGGCGGCCTGACCCTGTCGATCAAGAATGCCGATGTGCGGCAGGCGGCGATGTCCGCCTCCGGCGCGGCGCAGGTCACCGGCACCCTGAATTACGAAACCAGCCTGAAGACCGCGGGCCGCAGTGAATACGCCCTGGTCTCCGGGCTGCAGGGCAATGGCTCGATCAAGGTCAGCGACGGCACCGTCGAAGGCTTCGATCTGCCGGCGGTGAGCGACCAGTTGAAGCAGCTCGACCGTTCCGTCGATTTTCTCGTGCTCGCCCAGCGGGCCATGCAGGGTGGCACGACGCCTTTTGACAGCCTGACGGCGACCTACAAGATCACCAATGGCGTGCTGCAATCGGAAGATATCTCGCTGAAATCCAAGGCCGCCGAGGGCCGGGGAACCGCCGTGGTCAACCTGCCGCCGCAGGAGATGGATGTCCGCACCCAGTTCTGGCTCAGCGAGCATTCGAACTCACCGCCCATCGGTCTGCGCCTCACCGGCCCGCTCGACAATCCGCGCCAGATCCTGGACGCCAACAAGCTGCAGGCCTACGTGCTGCAACGGGTGATCGAGCGCGGCATCCTGCGGCAATTCAACAAGGGCAGTGATTCGAGCGGCAGCAGCGACAGCACGACAACGCCGGACGCCGCACCGACAGAGCCGGTCGAGAAGGTCGATCCGCGCAAGGCTCTGCGCGGTCTGCTGAAAGGCCTACTCGACAAGTAACGGCTTCCGGTTCTGCAGTTCCGACAGCACGAACACGCGCAGCGCACTCGAAAGATTGCCGCTGCGCGTGGCGTCCACCTCGGAAACCAGCCCGTTGATCGACAGATCGCGGGCGGTGGCGATTGCCTTCAATGCATCCCAGAACGCTTCTTCCATCGACACCGAGGTGACGTGTCCGGAGACCGTCACGGTGCGCTTGCGAATGCGGGCCGGATCCTGCATTCCGGCTACCCGTCACGCCGGACGAAATGGGCGACCAGCTCGATATGCGGGGTCCAGAGGAACTGGTCGATCGGGGTGACTTCGAGACACGCGTAGCCGCCATCCACCAGCGTCCGTGCATCCCGGGCGAAGGTCGCCGGATTGCAGGAGACATAAACGATCCTCTGCACTTTCGAGTCCGCCAGAGCCGCCGCCTGCTCGCGCGCGCCGGCACGCGGCGGGTCGAGCACCACGGCATCGAACTTGCCGAGCTCCTTGCCCGCGAAGGGGCGCTGGGTCAGATCCCGCCGTTCGGTCCGCACCCGGCCGCCGAGCCGGGCCGCATCGGCCCCGCCCCGGATCGCGGCCAGCAAGGCATCGTCGCCTTCCACCGCAAGCCGTTCCGCCGAGCCATCCAGCGCCAGACAGAGCGTGCCGCATCCGGCATAGAGATCGAGCACGGCGCGGGCACCCTGCGTGCCTTGACGCACCAGCTCCTGAATGGTCGCTTCACCATCCATCGTCGCCTGCAGGAACGCCCCCGGCGGCGGTGTCACGGTAACCGGGCCGAACGTGATCACCGGCGTCCGGCGCTGTGCCAGCGGCACCGGCGCGGGCAAACTGTCACCCTCGGCATGATAGGAAAGCCGGGTCAGGTCCTGTTCCTCGGCGAAGGCGGCGAGCCGCTCCCGGAAATCGAGATCCGGGTGGTCCGGCAGGCGGAGCAAAAGGTCGAGCCCGTTATCCAGCTCGTTCACCACGCAATCGATGGACTGCCCTTGCTCCAGCATCCCGTCGAAAAGCTGCCGCAGCGGCTGCATCAGGGCGAAGATCGCCGGACGCAGCACCGGGCATTCGGTGATCTCGACAATCCTGTTACTGCCGCGCTCATGAAAGCCCGCGACCAGCTTCCGGCCGATCATGCGCAGTACGAAATCCGCCCGCCGCCGGGCTTCCGGCGCACAGGTCCGCAGCGCCGCGACAGGGACATCACCCAGCCCGGCCCGGCCGAGATACTGTACCACCTGGTCCCGTTTCCAGGACTGGTAGGCGCCCGCTTCCAGATGCTGCACGGCGCAGCCGCCGCAGATCATGAAATGCTCGCAGGCCGGATCCACCCGCTCGGGCGCGGGCTCCACCAGCTCGATCAGATCGCAGGCCACGCCTTCGCCCCGATCGGAGACCGGGCGCACCCGGACCCGTTCGCCGGGCAGCGCGAAGGGAATGAAAAGCGGTCGGGTCTCGGTGACATAGCCGACCGTGATATCCGCCTTGGCCAGCCCGTCGCCGCGCCCGCCAAGCCGCTCGACAACGACGTCAAGGAGTGGCGCATTGGAGGCGTACCCCTTGCGTTGTGCCGGCCGCTGCGATGACCGTTTTGCCGCCCGGGGGGCTGACTTCCCCCGCTTGCTTCCCTGCCGTCCTCGGCCCATAAAGCCATCGTCCTTTTCTGCATGCGACGTATGGCGCCTAACCAGTGTCGGCGGCGCCTGTTATGGTGATGACATGCAACGCGCCAGGCTGACAACATCCGAACTGCGAAATCCGGCGGGACACAGCCATGCCCGGCGCCGGATGATCGCGGCTGTTTTCGGCGTTCTGGCGCTTTTGACCCAGGCCGGCTTCACCCTCGGCGCCTCCGCCGCGCTGACCTCGGCGCCTCCCGGCAGCCTCGCCGCCGACCTTGCCAAACTGTGCCTCGGCGCCATTGACGGGCCGGATGGCGGCTGGGATGACGGCAGCCCTTCGGGAAGCGCCGCCAGTTGCGGGCATTGCAATCTCTGCGGCGTGGCCGGGGCCTCGGTCCTGCCCGCTACCGAACCGGAGACGGCCGGACGGATCGCCGCCTCCCTTCGCCTCCGGAGCCTGACATATCAGGTACACAGCCAGGGCTTCACCCGGTTCCGCAATCCCCGGGCCCCTCCCCTCTGACTTTCAGCTCACATTCCAGGAAGACAGCGGTATAGCCGCACCCAAAAGAACTGCCCAAAAAAGCTGAAAGACAGAGCAATGATCACTTTTGCAAAAAACGCCGCGCGGGTTCTCGCGCTTGTCATCGTCACCCTGCCGCTGTTCGGCGGCATCGCCTGCTCCCATGAATTCAAGGCCGGTGACATTCTGGTCGATCATCCCTGGGCCCGGGCCACGCCCGGCCGGGCCAAGAACGGCGCGGCCTTCATGAAGCTCGTGAACCATGGCGGCGCGGATGACCGGCTGATGAGCGTGTCCGGCGAGGTCGCCGACCGGGTCGAGCTGCACACCCATATCCATGAGAACGGCGTGATGAAGATGCGGCCGAGCGGCCCCGTGCCGGTTCCGGCGGGCGGCATGGCCATGCTGGAGCCCGGCAGCTTTCACGTCATGATGATCGGCCTGAAGGCACCGCTGGTGGAAGGCGAGAAATTCCCGCTGACCCTCAGTTTCGAGAAGTCCGGCACAGTCACTGTCGAGGTGAAGGTCGAGTCCGTCGGCGCGGGCGCTGGCAGCAAACCCATGAAGCACGACATGAAGTCCGGCCACGGCATGAAGAAGAACTGATCCGCAGACACGCGGACCACCGGACGATCAGGCGGGGTCTTCCTGCTTGATCGCTCCGGGGCGGGTCGCGATCCAGGTGGCGACCAGGGCCAGCACGACGCCTGTCGCCGCCGCCAGTCGCCAGTCCTCCAGCACAAAGCCCCAGAGCAGCGCGAAGGAAAAACCGATCATCGTCACGGCGGCGATCTTGGCGCGCGGCGGGATCACCCCGTGCTCATGCCAGGCACGCACACCGCTGCCGAAGCGCGGATGATTGTAGAGCCAGAGGTGAAACCGTTCGGAAGAGCGGGAAAAGGCCCAGACCGCGATCAGCAGGAACAGCGTTCCAGGCAATCCCGGCAGCACGATACCGGCAATGCCCACGGCCGTGCACAGAATGCCGAAGCAGAACAGCACATAGCGCCAGGGGCCGCAGATGGTTTTCGGAAGTTCACTCAATTCTCGTCTCCGCGCGTTCCGGCTCGCGCGCCGATTATGGTCTCGATCCGTTAAGAATTAGTTCGGGCCAGGCATTTGCCCAGGGGCAAAACCCGAGAGACAATCCCTAAAGCCGGCGGGCGAACCATATCACGCGGCCGACGATATTCACCTCCTCAATCGTCCGCTCGTAATCCCGGTAGCGCGCGCTTTCCGAGCGGATCAGCACGCGCGGCGGATCGCTGTTCGGAATATATTCGAGCTGCTTGGCAACCAGACCGATCCCGTCATGCAGCACGAAGATCCCCGGAGGCGACGGGGCCGTCCGGCTTAGATCGATCATCACCTTGTCGCCGGAATACAGCACCGGCTCCATGGAATCGCCATCGATGGAAATTACCCGCAGATCCCGGGCCGATGCCCGCAGCTCGTAGCGCAGCCAGCCCGCATCGAAATACCAGTCATTGCCGCCCGGCTCCTGCTCGAGATTGGCGCCGCCGCCGGCCGAAGCGGAAATCTGGACTTCGGGGACCGCCGTGACTCTCGCCGGGTCGATGGAGCCCGCGGCAGGGCCGAGACCGGAAAAGGGCCGCATGGCCGCCGAAGGACTGTCCCTGCCGGCAGCAGAAGGCAGGGGAACCACCCCCTGTTCCGGCCGCAGCACCGCCTCGTCGACGCCAAGATGACGGGCCAGGGCGTAGCGCACGTCTTCCGGCAATTTTCGCGGCGTCCCGCGATTGATGAACTGGTGCAGGTAGGCGTGATTCTTGCCACAAGCCAGCGAGGCTTTCTTCAGATCCGTTGGGGGATCACGATGCGCCACCAATTCCAGGATGCGCTTTCGCTGGATATCGAGCTTCATAACCGGAACCTAAACTTCCATAATCGGATGATCAAGAGTTTTTTTCCTATTGCCGAATATTAATCTTTCGCCTAGAACAACCTAAGCGTCAGTGGCAAAGATGTTTTTTGACCGGGAAAATCCGATCCCGCCGCAACCTAACGCTCTGAATGCAGAAAAGCCACGCCCACATCTTTAACGACGCTCTGATCATGCGGCGCGGACCGGTCCCGACTGGAGGGAGTCAATGACGAGCACGCAGATTGTGCCGGATCCAAAATGGATCAAACATTACCTGAAAGAAGCAGCGGACACTTTGCATCGACTACCGCGGGCATATGCCAAAGCCCGCCTCACGGGATGGCCGGACGTGGCGCAAAACAGCTTTGCGCATGAATTGTCGCCGGGCAGGACACGGCCGGCGTCCCCAAGTCCGGCAGCGATCGACCGGCTCGATGAAAGCCTCGGCTGGATGTTTGCCTGCGATCAGGAGGAACGGATCGTGGTCTGGGCCCGGGCCTGCGGCGTCGCCTGGCGAAAACTGGAGGATATCGACGGGCGCAGCCATGTCACCCTGCGGCGGATCGAGGATCGGGGCCTGGCCGCAATCCGCGACCGCTTGCGGAAGACACCCCCGCCGCACGTTTTTCGCAGGCCTGATTAATCGGTTTTTTCCGATTAAAGAAAACTATAATATGTTGATATAGCTATAATATTTATAATTCATCGCTAGATCAACATACAAACAAATGACAACTATCGGAAAAAACCGCTTTACAGGGTTTATAAAATCGGCTAAATACTATCCTATCGTCGGCGCTTTGTGGGATGTCGGCTGCCACATAACTTTGTCACTTGCCATGTTAGCAGTATGCGGTTGACGCAATTGTTGGCTTCCCAGAGCTAAAAACCTTGATAAATCAATGGCCGCCCAGGCTCCAAGATTGGCGGGTACTTCACCCCTAATTTACGCTCTTAAGCCCGAAACACCACCCCACGCCCAATCATCACAGCCTCTATAGACGCCTGAACCCCAAGCCGATCACCTTCGTCGCGCCCGCCCCTCCTAGCCGCTTCACACAAAGCGATTCTTTAGATGAGAAACCAGCCAAAAAGCTAATCCGCCATGCCAATCCGCTCCATAATTATGGATTGTATTTATATTTGCCGGTACACTGCCACTCCATTGGAATCAAAGCTCGGTACCAGTCTTGAGCACGAGCTCGAAAGCATCGAGAGCATAGATCCGATGGAATCTTGAGCAACTTGAGACCGTAACTCGTCAGGTTCGAGAAGAACGATAGTCATTGGGGTAACGAGTTGCTCTGGTAGCGGGTCATGGAGCACTTTGCTGGGATCGATATATCTCGAGACCATCTGGACTTAGCCATTTGGCCAAGTTCTGAAGTAACTCGTTTTTCCAACACCGATGACGGTATCGCGCAATTGGTTGCGTCTCTAGAATCACTGGAGCCAACCATAGTTGCGTACGAACCCATGGGACCGATGTCTCGCCCACTGGTCGATGCGCTTGCGGGCGCCGGGTTGACAGCAGCGGCCGTTAATCCTTATCGGATTAGAAGTTTTGCACGAGCCGTCAGTCGCTTGTCGAAAACTGACCGGCTGGACGCTATTACGATTGCAGAGTTTGCGGGAACAATCCGCCCAACTCCGACAGTGGCTCCGAACAAAGAAGAGAAAGAGTTGCATGATCTTGTTGGCCGACGCCGCCAACTCACAGAAATCTTACGAGATGAGAAAATCCGGATAGCACATGCAGACTCAGAGGACGCGGTCTCTTCAATTGAGCGTCACCAGGAGTGGGTTGTGTCAGAGATGCGCCAGATCGACGAGCTCATTGACCAGACGATTGAGAGCCGACTGGACTGGAGTGAGAAGCGCGCATTGCTAATGACCTTCAATGGCGTTGGCCCTGTCGTCTCAGCCGCTCTTGTCGCTGACTTACCTGAGTTAGGGCTGCTTGATCGCGGGAAGATCGCCTCGCTTGTTGGGCTCGCTCCTATCGCAAGCGAAAGCGGGACAAAGATAGGAACACGTCGGATCAAAGGTGGCCGAAGACGAGTACGGAACGCCTTATTTATGTGCTCTGTGGCGACAATGAGATCGAATGAGAAATTGAAGACTTATTATTGGAAACTGAGGGATTCGGGGAAACCGCCGAAAGTCGCACGCGTTGCCGTGATGCGAAAGATGCTCGTCATGCTCAATGCCATGGTGAGGGATCACGCTACGTGGGACCCAGGTAAATAGAAATGTTGGCGGTGAGGCACGCAACATGTAGCGCTTTTCTTCAGCATTTAAAACTTCGTGCTCTCACCACCAATCTTGCGCGCTCGGCTCATGGCCTAAAGATTGCGGGGCTATTTGCCCGATTAATTGCACGGCCTTTTACGAGCGTCATTCAATGTACCGGAAAAATGTAACTGTTAGCTAGGCAGGCTACCGATGAAGGCGACAACTTAAGCCCGAAACGCCGTCTCACCAGCTATCAAAACCTCCAACGACGCCGCCGCCTCAAGCCGGTCATCCTCGTCCCGATTCATAACCTCGCGGTAGCAAGCTTTCGCGCCTTCGATATCACCTAGCTCCGCAAGCTCGTCGCCCAGCAATGCGACGGCGGCCAGAATGGGCTTTGCGCCGCCATCCCAAATCGAGGTGATCTCGTTCCGTTGGCCATCCCGAACGCTCCGCTTGTAGGTGCCGATCGCCTCCTTCAGGAGCGCGATACGCTCGACCGCAGTCGGAGCATGTTCAGGGAGGATCAACAATGCTGAGGCACAGCTTGGCTCGATCTTGAGCGCCTTCCTGGCCCACGCGACCGAAAGTGCCCTGTCTTCGACTGCGTCCTCCATTTCATCTAGCGCCCGGTCAAGCGGCGCGTCGATATCATTGATCCGACGGCAAGCACCCATTAGTTCGGTGTCGATCATCTCATCCTCCAGGATTGGTTACTCCACAGAGGATGCGATCGCTTTATGCAAGAGACGGTATGGATACCCAGACAACGGAAACTGCGGTCACTTCGAAAGGGTGCGAAAACCGTAGGGTCGCGCTAGCACCTAGGCGTCCGGTTTGCCGCCGAAATTGCGGTAGAATATCTTCCGTTGGAAATCCTTTAGTACTGGATCCGTACACCAGATATCAGCCATCGCAGGTTTGACGCTACTATCCAGAAAGCTCGCCAATGTGCTGCGTTCTAGGTTCGGAGTGGGTATGGCGTAGAACGCGATGGCCAATGGGCACCGCCCTCAACCATCATCGCTGAACCAGCAAGCTCCACAGGAACGAAAGCTATGATTGGACCAACCAGATCTTTTCCGAAAGCGGCTAAGAATCTGATTTCGGTACGCGAAGGCGACATCGAACAGGTCAAGCAACTGCCGCCACGGTTCGATCGCCCGTCCATTCTCTTTTACGGAGATGCTCACGGCGAATGGAAGCCGCTGCTCCGCGCATGCGAAGCGTCAAAGCCCAGCGCTGTTGTGCTCGTTGGCGACCTGGACCTGGACCGGCCGCTTCGCGAAGTTCTGGCTCCGCTGTGGAAAGCGGGGATACCAGTCCACTACATCCCAGGAAACCACGATATCGATAAGCCTGAGTGGTGGTCGAATCTAGTCGAAGACCATCCATCTGGGAATCTGCACGGCCGCGTGGTCGAAATATGCGGCATGCGCATCGCTGGTCTGGGTGGCGTCTTTGAGGAACCGGTATGGAAGATCCAGAACGACGGCTCTCCAGTCGCTCGTTTCGGGACCAGGGAGCAGTTCCTTGCGGACCTTCGGGCTAAAGGGCGGCACGATGGTGATGAGTTGCCGCTAAGATATCGCGCCACAATCTTCTCAGAGGATATCGACACGCTGATCGCCCAAGGATCTGCCGATATCTTGCTGTGCCATGATGGACCTCCAATGCCCGAACATCATCCTTATGGTGTTGAGGAGCTAGCCGTGCTTGCTGAAGTGATGGGAGTGCGACTCGTCGTCCACGGGCATCTGCATAAAAGTTTTGAAGGTGGGCTTTCTGGGGATCAAAAAGTGCGATGCCTCGGTAGAGCAGAAGTTCTGATTCTGAGTTGTGGGCCGACATAAGCTTTTCGCGTTTTCCTGTTCTGCCACTCCTTTGAGGTCGCAACACTCGGCCGTCCCTCATCATGGTTGCCGCAACAGGAAGGGATGATTGTGCTACTTGTGAAGAGTCCATATTTGTACTACATGTAACACATAATGCAAATATGGAGCACCATCATGGCGACGCAATCACGTCTGGCTCCAGCGAAGAGCCGCAAAGAGCTTTCCGGCCCTGCGCTGCGAACGTTCTTCCGGATCGCTGACCTCTGGAATCTGACACCTGATGAGCAGATGACTTTGCTCGGTGTCAGCACGCGGTCGACCTTCTACAACTGGAAGCGCGATACGAACACCTCGCTCCCGAAAGACACCCTGGAGCGGATCTCCTATATCGTCGGAATCTACAAGTCCCTTCAGATCCTGCTCCCGAAGGAGGCAGCAGCTGATGAATGGGTTCGTCGACCGAACGCAAGCTCGCTCTTCGGCGGCGCACCTGCTCTCGCACGAATGCTATCGGGGCAGGTCGCTGACCTATTCGTCGTGCGCCAGTATCTCGACGCCCAGCGGGGCGGCTGGGCGTGACGCTTCCAATATCGCGCATCGAATGGAGACCGTCCTGGCGCATCATTCCGAGCCGTTTCCCGCCAATCTCGTTATTCGAGCGTGTGACGGAACCGGATGACCTCGAGGCGATCTTCGAACTGGAGGCAATGACCAATCCTCGCCTGCGTGACGAGGTGGGCGACATCGCTATGGTGCCGCTGGAAGACCGGGTCAGCGGTCCGGGCTCCAGCATCATCATGGCAGCGTTTACCCACCTAAATCCCGAAGGCAGCCGGTTCACAGATGGTACTTTCGGCGTCTTCTATGCCGCGGCTGATATCGAAACGGCCATTGCAGAGACGAAGTACCATCGCGAGCGGTTCATGCGTGCGACCGAGCAAGATCGTGTGGAGCTCGACATGCGGGTCTACCTGGTCGACCTCGTTGGAGACCTGCACGACCTTAGAGGTCAGCGAGAGGCCTGCTCTCTCGTTTATCATGAAACCAACTATGCGGCCGCCCAGCATCTCGCAAAAGACCTTCGACAGAGTGGGGCCAATGGCATCGCGTATGACAGCGTGCGTCGGAAAGGCGGCGAGTGCGCTGCGGTGTTCAGGCCCCCTCTACTCGCGAACCCGATACAAGGGCAGCACCTCTGCTATGTCTGGGACGGCGAAACGATCTCGAATGTCTACGAGAAACGCGAACTCCGCTAACGAGTCCAATCGCTAAAGATCTGCTTCCTAATGCTCATGCTATCGATCATTGCCCTGCGATGATGCGCTGGGTCTGCGAGCATGCGGCAAGCTTGCCTCACATCCGGGCTTCTTCTGCATGAATATGCCCTTATTAATTGCATAAAAATTTACTCCATGCCCTCATCACTCATAAAGAGCGAGTTATGGGAGGGGGCATGGGGATCGGAGAACGCAGGATTGCTGGACAATCAGTCGAAATAGGAGCGAGGCCGACAGAAGAACAGGATCTTTGGGGTTCGCGCGATACGAGAATTTATGAAATTCCCTATAACTCGGCAAATGACAAGCCATCGGCGACCAAAATCCCGACGGGACCTCAGTCTACCGGCAAGCATTCCAACGCACCGGAAACTCTCTGGGATCACTGGCTTTCGCATCGGAAGCGGCTTCTCAGGCAATGCATACGCATGACGTCGGGTGATATCGCAGATGCCGAAGACGCACTTGGCGAAGCCTTGGTCCAGGCAGCGTCTCATTTTGAGGATGGAAGAGGCTCCAGGATTCGCGACCCGCGGGCTTGGCGTTCCCGGCTCGCTCACAATTCCTGTGTCGATTTTGTACGTGTCCGCGCTTCGCAGAGGCGTCGGACCGAACAGGTCATAGGTATGGGAGAGGCTTCGCCAACTTCGCCTGCCCCCATACCCAATCCAGAAGCAGTGATGCTCGCCAACGAAGCCTTGCGCCAACTCGAGAAGAAGCTCGACGAAATACCCAACGTCCTGCGGGTGACCTTTGTTCTCCGCTTCGGGGAAGGGCTCGCGTATGCAGAGATTGCCAATCGCCTCGGCATAAGCAGTGCAACGGCAAGGAAGCGGATTCAGTTGGCTCGAGATCGACTGCGTGGATATCGCTCCGCTGCACCACACTGATCGACAAGCAGTCCTACTGCCCCCACCCCAGGTCGCCGACATCCATGAGCTTGACTCCCAGCATCTACAACGGCGCCAACACGCTCTTGGCGCCGGGATCCCGAGACGACGTGACTTCCGCGAATTGATCGTCTGCGACTTGGCGCTTGTAGATAGTGACCACCTCCTTCAGGAGGGCGATCCGCTCCACCACGGTCGCTGCTGATCGGCGAAAACCAGGAGTGTCTCGGCGCATGCGGATGCGAACCGTAGTGCCCTAAGAGCGAGCGCGTCAGCCAGGTCACGGTCTCCGGCTGCGAAGGGCTGTTCATCGACCGCTTGCTTAACGCGCGGATCCGGGGTGGGGCATCGGTTCGCGGCAGGCCGTCGAGAAGCTGGGTAACGATCATCGGGTCTTCCGGTAACTGGCCGTGACCATCGTCCGGTGGCCTGATGCAAGCTACAACGGTGTATCGTGACCTTCCGTGCGATCTCGTGGACCATCTATGTCATTCGGGTTCCCTTGCTGGAAGCGTCTCATCCGCATACAGCTGCAATCGATCAGCTTCCGCGTTCATAGCGGCCAAGTCGAGGTCTCGCCTCATGGCGCCAGCGATTTCTCGAAGCTCGCGTAGAAGGTGGATTTCTTGGCTGAGCGACTCTTGTTCGCGATTCTGCTCAAGGAACTCGGCTAGCGCCACCAGCCTCCGGTATCGCTCATGTTCATCCGCTTTCGCGAAGAGGAATTGACGTCTCTTTTCAGCCCTGTCGCGCCGCGCCTGCTCCCACCGCTGCCGTTCCAGACCCTCAAGGCGCTGTCGCTCTTTCTCTGCTTCCTCGGCGTGTCGATGCCGGATCGCAAGGGCGCTAGTTGCCAACGTGGCCATCGCTTGGTCCAGGTAGTCCTCAAGTGGCTTGTTCCTGCGGTCGCACCAGTGACCTATCAGATCCTTCCGGCCCCATCGCGGCGCGGATGGATCCCGCAATGTCATGGCGAGGCGTCCAGATGGAACCTGGTCCCAGGAACGGAAGACGGACCCTTCGCTACGGGACGAGTACAGGTAAGGATACTTGGCCCGATCCGCCTCGCGGCGGGCTTGCCAATTGAGCTCTTCCTTCGTTGGCACGTGCGGTATCTGATCCGTAGTCTCCTTCAGCTGCCACAAGACCGGCGTGCCCTCGACCAGGACCTGGACACCCTCGGGATGTTCGGTGAGCGAAATGCTACGCTTCTCGGCTGCGGCGGCGAAGGCGTGAATGATCCGGAGCACTCGGTCGACCGAGGCGTTGCCGACTACTACAGCGACCGCGCCGGGTTCGCTGACGTGCTTAAGACCGTGCTGGTCGACCTTTGCTGCCCGCAATGCCTTCGCAGTTCGGACTGCGACCGGATGTAGCTTCGCCGGTTGGTCCGAGGGAACTTGGACTGGTGGGAATTCTGCAGCCCGCTCAAGAGCCTTCGCTTGCTCAGCTTGGAGTTCGGGCTGTTCCGCTGCCAAAGGAACGACGCTCAGCACCAGCTTCTGCGGTCCCTTCGTAGCAGGTAATTGCGGCTGAAACACTCGCTTCCCGTGGACGCGCTTCGCCCAGTAACCCAGCGGCGGCGTCGGGATGTCGTGCTTCCGGCACATCTTCTTCAGGCCGACATCCGAGAGGCCGAACCTCTTCGCCAGCTGAGACATTGGGGTCTGCCAGACCAGATCGTAGAGTTCTTGTCGGCTCAGCTGGCGGCGGCTGCCGAATGCTGGTTCACCAATCATGATCTCTCCAAAGTCAGGTTCTGGATCCGACATCGATGTCATCCGCATACAGGTCAAGGGGCGATGCTGGATTGAAATGATCGACTTCGCTGTGCCCAAACTCAAGAAGGCCAAAGCTTGGCAAACAGATCATTGGATTGTCGTCGACTTCGCCGGTCTGATCGACGGTCCGCACGGCAAGTACGCGACCGCTCCAGAGATGGCGTCGAATGGGCGGATCGAACCCTACATTCTGCCGACATCAGTTCTCATGAAGATGGCGGAGGATCGGTTAGCTACCTCTAAGCGTCCGGCGGATACGCGCATTAAGCCAGGCTCGCAATACAGCAGGCGTCACCACATTCCGGTGTTCTTTGTGTTTAAAGACCGCTGGGAACTCATTCGCGAAATGGCCGAGTGACCAACCAGGCTCGTGTGGTTAGAGTAGTCAAGCGCCCGTATAGGTAGACAAATTTTTTTGAATGACCATCGTGATTTTCTGATCAGGGAGAGAACAGTGCGATTGCAGCATCTGAAGATTCACCACTACAGGAGCATTAGAGATCTCGCTCTGGAGTGTGATCGTCTGTCAACGCTTCTCGGTCCGAATAATCATGGAAAATCAAATATACTTTCTAGCTTGGAATTCGCTCTTTCGACCTCATCGAAACCGACAGTCCATGACTTCTTTGCGCGCCGCAACACTGGCGATGACGAGCTTTGGGTGGAGATGACGTTCTGCGATTTGACTGAACAAGAGAAGCGTACCTTCAGACGCTACTTGTTGTCTGATGAAAACGTCTGCATCCGCAAGACCGCTCGTCTCATAACCGATTCGGTGGAGACAGCCTACAATGGCTGGGTAGAACAGCCGACGAATGAATGGCTTCAAGCTGAAAACGCGGGAAACTTCACGAACCGCGACGCGGTGGCTGCAACACCGCTGAAGGATCTTGTGCCGGAGAGTGGGCGGCTCTCAAAGAGTGACTTGGTAGAAGCGCAGGCAAAATATATCGAAGAACACAGGGGCGAGCTCAAATTTGAGCGCACCCTAGAGAGCGGGCCATTGCTTGGGCAGAAGAACGTCGGCGGTGGTGTTCTCCCAGAGTTCTTCTTGATCCCAGCAGTTCGCGATCTGACCGATGAGATCAAGATTAAGTCGACGACGACCTTCGGGCGTCTGATGAATCGTGCTGTTCGGGAAATGGCCGAACGAGATCAACGATTTATAGAGGCGAAGGGTCAGCTTGAAACTGTCATGGCTTCTTTGAACGAGCGAGGAGGTGGTGAAGGTCAGTCGAACGAGTTGGCTGTTCTTGAGAAGAATATTGAGAAAGAACTGAAAACCTGGGGTGTTCGTGTCAACATCGAGGTAACCCCGCCTGAAATTGAGAAAATCTTTGAACTAGGCACCGATATTCAGCTGGACGACGGAGTCCGCACTACTGCGGACCGGAAAGGCCACGGCCTCCAGCGCGCGATGATGTTTGCGCTGATACGCTCTTGGGCTTCGGCCCTACGGACTGAGAAGGATGCTGAAGAAGCCACAGAAGTCCGTGCACGTCGACAATCTGATTCTGTCATATTTGCGATGGAGGAGCCTGAACTATTTTTACATCCACACGCTCAGCGGCGTCTATCGGCCTCTCTCCGAGAAATCGCGGATACGCCGGAGCATCAGGTGTTTATATGTACGCATTCCACACATTTTGTGGACCTCGCGCATTACAAGGAAATCGCAATTGTAACAAAACAAGATGCGGCGGCTGGAAGTCAAATCCGGCAGTGTCAGCAAGATCTTTTTGAGGGCGAAGATGTTCAAGATCGAAAGAAAAGATTCCACATGGCCGAGTGGGTTAATCCGGACAGAGGGGAGATGTTTTTTGCAAGGCGTGTGGCATTCGTCGAGGGTGAAACCGAAAAAGTGTTGATTCCTTATCTCGCAGAAAAGCTAGGAATATTCGACCCAGATGTATCGATTATCGACTGCGGATCAAAGCACAACTTGCCTCTTTACATCGCTATTTCGAAGGCTTTTCAGATTCCATACATAGTGGTTCATGATGAGGATCCTGTCCCGGATCCTGTTCCAGAGACTTGGAATGCGGATAAACGCCGAGAGAAGGAGCGGACCTTTAGATTGAACACAGACATTCGGGACAGCGTGCAAGAAACACTTGGTAAGGTTGAGATGATCTCTCCCGATTTCGAAGGTGCCGCTGGTGTTTCTCGGAACCAAGGTAAGGATAAGGGCAAGGCGTTAGCCGCACTTGAGCATTTCGAAGCTGTTCCCACAGACCAGATACCAGCCAGGTTGCGGTCGATTGTCACGGCAGTTTATGCACAGGTGTCCGTACCGAGCGAGTAAACGCCTGACAGTCTCGCTTTAGCCAGCTTCAGCGGGCGGCCACTGTGAATTGCACGATGATTGGGTGACCGTCGGCCTTCCGCGCTGACGCAGTGGGATCGGCCCGGTTAGGCGGCTTGTTCCCAAAGAAGCTTTCTGTAACCATCCCGTGTAGGGGACAGGATCGCCAACACATGCTGATCATCCACGCGGCCGACATCCATCTCGACAGCCCACTCGCAGGCCTGGCCACCCGCGCCGGTGAGCGTGCGTCGGATCTAGTCGGTGCCTCCCGCCGCGCGTTCACGGCGCTGGTGGATCACACCATCGACATTGAGGCCTCGCTGCTGCTGATCGCGGGCGACCTGTACGATGGCGACTGGAGGGACTTCTCGACCGGCCTGTTCTTCGTGTCCGAGATGGCTCGCCTGGACCGCGCCGGGATCCGGGTCGGAGTCATCAAGGGCAACCACGACGCAGAGAACCAGATGACACGGTCGTTGACCTGGCCCAGCAATGTGAAGGTCTTTCGGAGCGACCGCGCCGAAACGTGGACACTTGATGACCTTGGTGTCGCGGTCCATGGCCGCAGTTTCCCGAAGCGGGATGTTACCGAAAACATCGCGCTGGCTTATCCGGATCCAGTGCCCGGCTTGCTGAACATCGGTATGCTGCACACCGCCGCCGACGGTCGCCCGGGCCACGCCTTCTACGCTCCGTGCTCCATTCCCGAACTCGTCGCCAAGGGCTACGATTACTGGGCGCTCGGACACATCCATGCCCGAGCCGTCCTGAGCGAGAATCCGTGGGTCGTATTTCCGGGCAACCTTCAGGGGCGCCACGCCAACGAGGCCGGTCCTAAAGGCGCCACTGTCCTGACTGTCGACGGACACGAGATCACCGGCGTCGAGCATGTCACGATGGACGTCGTGCGGTGGGAGCATGTGCGTGTCGATCTCTCGGGATCCGATGAGTACGAAGATGCCCTGGCTCGCGTTCGGTACGCACTATCCGATGCTGTCGACGCCGCTCAGGGACGGACACTGGCGGCTCGGCTGACGATCTCGGGCCGTACACCGCTGCATAGCGAGCTCGCCGGGGATCTTGAGCGCACTCGGGCGGAATGCCTTGGCATCGCTGAGCAGGTCGGCGGCGACGTCTGGCTCGAGCGCGTGGTTCTGCAGACCGAGGACGTAGAGCAGCCTGTGGTCTCGACCGACGCCGATGCGATAGCCGAGCTTCTCCGGACCGTCGACGAGATCCGAGTGAGCCCCGAGGAGATGACGGCGCTCAGGGACGAGCTCGAGCAGTCGTTGACCAGGGTGCCAGCACGCGTACGGGAACTGGCAGGTCTAAAGGAGATCGACGACGATGCCCTGGTCACTGTCCTCGAGGGCGCGACGGCGACTCTTCACCATCGCCTGCTCGGCGCGGGTTAGGGGCAGCCACAATGCGGATTGAGAAACTCCATTTCGAAAGGTTCGGCCACTTCGACGATTTGCACTTGGACTTCTCGGGCGACGATGTCCGGATCCATGTGATCTACGGGCCGAACGAGGCGGGCAAGTCGACGGCGTTGGCAGCGATCTGCGATGTGTTGTTTGGGATCCCCGAGCGCACGCCTTACAATTTTCTGCACGAATACAGCCGCCTCAGAATCGGCGCGACGATCTCGAACGCGGCCGGGCAGCATCTGGCGTTTAAGCGTCGCAAGGCCCGCGGGAACAGCCTTTTGAAGCCGGACGAGAGCGGAGAGCTTCCGGCGGATATTCTAGGGCCGTTTCTGGGCGGGGCGACGGAAGAGTTCTTCACCCGCATGTTCGGCCTGAATCACTTGCGTCTGCGTGAGGGCGGCAAGGGCATGCTGGAGGCCGGTGGCGACATCGCGCGCAGCCTATTCGAGGCCGGTGCGGGTACCGCTCACCTGTCGGCCGTAGCGAAGCAGTTGTCGGAGGACGCGGACGAGATCGGCGCTCCATCGGGCAGAAAGGCCTCGTCGAAACCGTACTGGCAGGCACACGACCGGTTCGAGCAGGCCAGTTCCCGCATGAAGTCCGAGATGCTGCGCGCGGACCACTGGGTCGCGGCCGAGCGGGCGGTCACAGCGGCCAGAACGGCTCTGAAGGAAGCCGAGGATGCCTTGGCGGAGTCGCGCAGGGAGCAGAGCGCCCTTGAGCGGATCCGCCGGGTGGCACCGATCCTCCGCAGGATCGACGATCTGCAGGAACGCCTGGATGCCCTGGGCGACGGAGTGGATCTCCCTGAGGGCTTCGCTGAGACCTGGCAGCAGGCGACCAAGGCGTTCGAGGACACATCCGCGGCAGTCAAGAGGACCACCGAGGCGGTAGATCACCTGCGGGGTGACCTGAAAGCGCTTGGGAGCGCGGACCCGTGGCCTGCATCGGCGGACCGGATCACCGCCCTCATGACGCACCTGGGTGACTACATCGACAAGTGTCGGAGCATACCGAACCGCGAACAGGAGCTTGCCCTTGGATGGGGACAAGTCGGGGAGCTTCTGAAGAAGCTTGGGTTGTCCATGTCGCCGGAGGAGATCGCGGATCGAGCACCGACCGCGCGATCAGTCGGTCGGGTGAAGGCGCTGATCGCGGAGTCCAACCGGCTCGACGTGAAGATGACCTCGGCCCGTGATGAACTCGAGCAGGTCGAGGCGGCTGTGCGCCAAGCCGAGAGACAGCTGGAAGAGGCGGGCTCGCCGGTCGAC
>TARA_R110001599_G_scaffold98450_2_pt1 | contig 25330 bp, 39 predicted proteins | sample TARA_R110001599 | Tara Oceans TARA_R110001599 (sample SAMEA4398360) | marine metagenome | biome: Polar Biome; feature: [MES] marine water layer (ENVO:01000295) within the mesopelagic zone...; material: water (ENVO:00002006), including particulate matter (ENVO:01000060) such as......
CATGGGTACGACTTTGTAAAAGAAGGTAGAACTCCAATACAAGGGTATCAAAAGATTGGGGCGGCTATAAAGAAAGGTGACAAGATTTATTTTGCCAGAAATTTGAAACCGCATTTTGAAGCATTCGTATCTAGCGGGGGTACATTTGATGAGACGAGAGATTGTTTAGACAGCAAACACGTAATATTTAAAACTAAAACTAATGTTTACAAGAGGCCCCCTGATAAATATCCTGATGGGTTATATTACAATGCCTTAACAGCTGATGGTAAGTGTAGACCTGAACCTAGCTACGAGAGTCTACTTCATAACTTTATGTCAACTGATCTGATAACGTATGAATCAATGAATGACAGATATTACAATTCCGACTGGGCGTACGGTGACAAAAAGTGTAAACTATTTGGAACTAATGATCATTTTTCTGATTTCAACAACAATAAAGACTATATAGGAGATCCTTGTCAAAGTGGTTTTGGCGCTCTTAAACATATAAGATCTGGTTGGGATCAGGAAGGGGATGCTGAAGCAGTAAAAAGAGTTATAAATTGCGAGTACGCTTTTACAAATGACATAGATGCAGCTGAGCTGGGTAGTATAATTGACGGTATTATGAATTCAACTGATAAATCGCGCATAAATACAATGAATGACGAAGGTATTAGTTCTCAAAAACAGATTCTTAAATCATTATGCAAAAGAAACAAGGATTCATTTGATAGTAATAAAGCAATCACGGAAAAATGTAAAACTATACTAGGTGCAGGTGGTGGCTGTGAGACCTGGTTTACTGATACCCCACCATCTAACGCAAAAAAGTATAAAAAAGATGCAAATGGGGTTTGTAATAAAATCACTGAATGTGTAGATGGATACTCACCTTCTACAAATGGTTCATATTGTAATGAGGGAGATGGTGCGGACACTGCTGATGCTACCAGCCCCACCACCGCTCCTGCGTCTGCGCCTCCACCTGCGCCTGCACCCGCACCTGCACCTGCACCTGCACCTGCACCCCCAAGCTTTACAAAGGGTGCATCGTGTACACCGGATGACGACATAAAGAATGCACTTACATACGCTTATGATGATGACGGTAATTGTATAGTATCAAACTGCAAATCTGGTTATGAAAAGAATAAAGCCGGTACAAAGTGTAAGAAGGAAACGGATGTTATGTTGTATGCTATAATAGGTATAGCCTTGTTGTTCCTTTTAATGATTCCACTTATGTTGTAGCTATAAACTCCCATTGTAAATCTTTGCAAATCTTTTTCCAAATAACATCTTGTTGATAAAGCTTTTCTTTCGACTTGAGCAAAGGGAAGCATTCTAAATAATCATCTTCTGATAAGAGTTCGCAGAATTTATACAAAACATAGGAATAGCTCAAAAAGTTTTTCCTTTCTGCGGGGCAATTTTTATCAAATGGTGTTTGAATTTCTTTGAACATCTGACGAAGTTTCTCCTCAAGTGCTTGGGGCATCCTCTTGGGTTGGATGCCATTGAGAATATTTGAAATATATGGGACGTGCTCGTAGTACTTATTGAGTTTGAGTTTCTTGAGTAAGGTTCGAACCTTTGTGTGGGTAATCTCATTGACATTTTTTATTTTTATTTTTTTGAATTCAGATCTCAATTGTTCTATGACCTCTGGTGGTATAGACGTAACTTCTTGAGCTTGAAACTGTGATAACCACTCGTTGAAATGGTTTTCTCTTTTGTAAGAATAATTGATAATCTTCTCAGTGTTCTCTTGTTCTTCTTTATAAGTCATCTCCATCCCCAATATAAAATCCATACACCCACAGTCCATACATATCTCACTACTTTGACAATTATCATGAAACACATTTGACGAACCACATCCTTTACACTCAATCTTATTTTCTTTTATCTTGTCAAATTTATAATTTTTTGAATGTTCTACGTTTATGAGATAATCGTCATATATATCCTTTTTTTGAATCCCTTTGTTTATCTGTATATCAAATGGTCCTTTTTTCTCTGTCACGATAGGTATACCCTCTGAATACCTATTTAAGAATGGCATACACTGCACTATGTAGTCGGTAAGCTCATCTGGATCGTCCATAAGTTCGTCAAGTCTGTTCTCAAACTTGGACGCAAAACAACCATCCATATTAAAGAAGAAGATTGTTACTCTTTTAATATGAAAAACGTAATCTTGACAATCATATATTACTTAAAGTGGTTGTGTTCATATAATGATTATCATATTGCAAAGCGTGCAGTAAGTTGGTACGGTTATCATACTGTAAAGTCAAAGTGTTTCAAACCTCCGAATGGCGCTCGTGATGTGTCCATTGATATTGAATACTACTTCAACAACAAGAAGTACAAGTATATGACGGATGATCCTGACTACAAGTGGCCACCCGAACAGTCAAAAATGGCTTTCCGTCTACCAATAAAGTCCGTTTTCACATTGGATGAGGATGATAAACCTGTCGAGGATGTCACCGACACCTATAAGGAGTACAGTGGACCAAAGGGTGAACCTTTTCCAATGCATAAGGTTTTTACGTTTGACAAGAAGTTGAAGGTTACAGATATTATGGGGAAATCAAATATCGTCAGACTTTTTAGCGAGAAAGAAGTTGAGGTCTCCTAGATTGGCGACGTTATACTTTAGGATTAGGAAGCGATTATCATCCTCCTGACATATCTGTACATTGGAACACATACCAGTGGCCTTTGTGAAGATATTGAGATACTTCAATGAGTAGACACCCGACAGTTCAAAATCATTTGATGTTATTTCATCAATGTCGATAATTGTCTCCTGATTGGCAAAGTCTCCTTGGCACCCCACTATAAATTTGGATGGCTTCCTGGTAATCTGTACGTCCGATGCTAGATTGCTCATATCACGGCAAGTCCTCTGGAAATCTATGGATGGCATTGTTGTGATGACCGTGGTCTGTATATCTGGTAGGACAATCTGTTCATCATTGATGTCAAGGAGTTTGAGTTGAAACGTTGTGTCAGTTTTCTTTTCAGAATTCTTGATGTGAATATTCATCATGTCGCGGTCAGTAATTGAGATTTCCAGGGTATCATTATTGGAAATTGTCTTGAACAATTTGAATGTGTTGGCGATATTTATACCAGCTAAAATCTGGCGTTCACATTCATATTCCTCGAAATTCTCAGCGGAGAGATGTAGATCGATGAGGGACACTCTAGCAGTATCAAGTGTTAGAATGGTCACTCCTTTTTTATCAAATATTATGTTGACGTCATTGAGAACATCCTTTAATACCTCAAAGAGAGACTTGAAGGAGCTAGCCTGAACTGTCTTGAGCTTCATTACAGATACTACATCTATTGTCTTTATGACTGTGCTGAGCTGAATGCGTCTGACACGGTTGCGTTGATCTTTTTCTGAAGCTCATCAGTCATTGGGGGTTGTAGGGTCTGTCCGTAGTTATCAAGGCTGAAAAAGTTTCCATCTGCTGAACCATCCAGGTTTGTCATTGTACATTTACCAGACATATCACAGCTCATAATGGATTGTTCTGGTAAGAGTGATGAAAGCCACGCTTTTGCCTCATTCCCTATCAAGAATCTACCATCTTTTGTCAGGAGAGTTGGTACTCGGTTAATTTTTTGGCGGTACTGAGGCGGTACACCCAATGTGTTCACGTCGTGAAGGCGTATAATCTGCTTGAGCTGAACGTGTTTGTCGATAAACTGGAGAATCTCCTGAGAGTGAGAGCACCTATTACTATATATCAGCAGAGCCATGTTACTATTATATGTTGTTTTTGTTGAAATAATTTTGACGCATATAAGTAATGGTTGTGCTGTTTGTACTTGTCGCGCTTTTGCTTTTGATGATGACGAGCAGGGAGCCGTTTGTTGAGGTTATGGGGTTTGCTGGTTACAAGAAGCCAAGTCGCATAGAAGCTGATAATAAGTTTGATTACTTGGGTTACACAGAACAGGTTGCTGCTGTTACTGCTACGGAACTTCAGAATATGATAAATTTGGTTCAGGGGTACTTTAAGGATGACTGTGTGTATCCACTAGAGACGAACAGTATCAAGAAGTTCGTCAAGTCCAATGGTGAAAACGAGCCAAGTGTGGCTTACAAGTGTGCATTCACCTTTATGACTACAAAGGGTTTCGTTTATGGTTTTGGTGTTCAGGCTGATATTGTTAATGGTCAGTTGCTTGGTGTTCGGACTCAGCAGCTTGGTGGAAATTCTGAGATTAAGCCATATACTGATGAAATTGCAAACGACTTCACAGAATTCGAAATGATTACAAAGAAGAACCTACCAACACTTGAGAAGTTGAAGGCTGGGGAAAAATCCCTGTAAAAGGTTCTAACAATAATATAATGCTGTGTGTCGATGACATCCACAAGATTCAGAAGCATCGTAAAGACAACAGAAAAGAGATTTATAAAAAGATTTACGAACAATTCTGTAGGAAGATAAAACAATGCGTTGAACTCAACGAGTCCCAAGCATTTCTTAGGACTCCCTCATATCTCGTAGGATACCCAACTTTTGATAGGGAGCGCGCCACGGTATATCTCAAGAGGCAGCTTGAACTTGGAAAGTTTGATGTGACATTTTTATCAAATATTGATCTATATGTTTCTTGGAAAAAGAAAAAAGGACAGACCAAGTCCACGGGAGTTGATTATGACAAACCACAACAAGAGCAAGAGGACGACGGTTTCCCAACCATGATGAATCTTCGAAAAGCCGCCGCGAAATATCGCAAGTAGATTTTTCAGGTGAATTATAAATGGAGGTATTGGTTGATGCAAAGAAAGAGTATCTCAACCAGTTGGCGATTATCATGGTTCCATTTATGATTGAGACTTTCCAGGATGTGTATAATGAGTCGGTAAATCGTTCCAAGAATAAAAAGGTTTTGGCTATGAATCAGCTTTTATTGAAGGATGTAAAAGTGTGGAATGACAACATCATAAAGCAGCACACTGATGAGATTATCCATTCTTGTTCTTGGTTCAATGAACTTATGGCTGCGGTTTTTGTGAGTCACATAAAGATTCTTTCCGCGGTAAAGTTGTCTTCTGAGTCTAATAAAATTTCGGTAAAGTTGCCAACCAATGAGAGGTTTATTCACGCGTGTTATGTTGCAGTAGCGAAGGACCTGTATAAGGATCCCTATATTTATCACGAGGAGGCTGACGAGTTTACCAGGGATGAAAAGTTGTTTGAGCGTTTCAATGTTTGCATTAGCGCATCTGTTAAAGAACTCATCCCAATTCAGGATATTCTCAGGGTGAATATGACCAAGGATGATATCAAGTCTCTTGAATTGGACGAAGAAGAGACTGAGTTTGAACCAGAGGTTGAGGAACCTGAAGAAGCACTTCCAGAGCCAGAAAATGAAGTTCCTGAAGAAGCAATTCCAGAGCCAGAAGCAACTGAAACTGCGGCTCTTGATGCACAGGACCCAGAGGTTGAAGAAGTTAAGAGTATTAGCGTCGATGGCAAGGGCTCGGAGCAGGTGATGGGAACTGACACAGAAGAGTCCTTATTTGATGACGCTCCAGATTCTATAAAAAAACCTTAAATATATAGTAAATGGATATCAGTGATACACTCAGAGATCCACTCGGTGCAGCGGTGGTGGCTGGCGTTATCACAGCAGGATACATCCATGTGAAGGCAAAGATGAACAACGAGGGCAAGCTTGAGCTTAACAAATACACCAAGCCAGCTATACTCAACGCTATTATGGTGTACTTTATAATTGCAGGGGGTGTTGGTAAGAGAGAGACAATCTCAGTCGATCCCTTCTAGTCCAACTGCTAAGCAGTTAAAGATTAAACTACTTTTCTATGAAAAGGAGGATGACTTCTATTAGCGCTTTCAATGATATGCTCGAGCAGTTTCTCACGGAGCTGATGGGTACATTCCCAGAGGAGAAGAGTATCAAGAAGTATCACGCCGGTTTTGATGTTCTGCGCAAGTCTAACCCCAAGAAGGTTGTTGAGGGGTTTATGACGACTATTAGTCCATACGCTCAGAAGGTTATGAACAAGGATGAGTCTATTCTTGATGACAATCTTGATATCCTTGATGAACTGAGTATCAAGAAGAACTGGAATTCGAGCATTTCTGATAACACCAAGGGTGCTATCTGGCAGTATCTACAGACCCTGTATATGCTTGGTACTACCATTACGACAATCCCAGCAGAGACACTTGATATGATTGAGGGTGTGGCAAAGCAGTGTGCTGACAAGATGCAGTCAGGTGACGGTGATGGTGGTGAGATTGACCAGGCTGGTCTGATGAACGCGATGAGTGGTATGTTTGGTAATATGTTGAACAAACAGTAAAAAATAAATCTACATAGATAACAAAAATGGATGAACAAGTATGGTTTGATAATCCAAAGGTCCTTTTTGATGTGAACAAGGTGCTCAAGTTTTGGCCTAACCGCAAGCAGACGGCCGCTGAGCGTGTTAATTCATCAACGCGTTTTATACTTTACGCGGCGAGCATTCTTTATTTGACTCGCAAAGACCCCCGAATACTTCTATTGGCTCTCATGGTCATTGCTGTTATATATGTACTTTATAAGGGAAATATGGTGAGGGAGGGTGTGGCTCGTCCAATGTTTTCGCACGACCAGGATTACAAGCCAAACTGCCAGCTCCCAACCGAAGATAACCCAATGGGGAATGTGTTGATATCTGATATAGGTGACAACCCAAACAGGTCTCCAGCTTGCTACTACCCAACTGTGAAGCCACTTGTTGAGAAGTATCTTGATAATACAATCCCCTATGACTGTGGTCGTTCAAGGTGTGCAATGCCAGAACGCCAGAAAAAGGTTGCCGCAAGACAGTTTGTTACAGGACCAGTCACTACAATTCCAGGCGACCAGTCTGGCTTTGCAGAGTGGTGCTATGGTAAAAAGTTTTCGCCAATGTGCAAGAGTGACCCAACCGTGTGTGACCCCAATTCTCGCGGTGTTCAGCTCGAGGCTTTCGGTGGGCTTGCACCAAATGGTGATCACCGCCGTTAATTTTTTTACGCACATAATGTAAAGATGTCATATCTCCTTCAGCCAAATCTTAGACAGGTTGAGAACCCCGCTGTTCCACCAAACTGTGCCACCTCCGAGGTGTTTGTGTATCCCCAACCAAGCAGCCAGAATTATTGCTGCCGCCCCAATACAATGCTGTATGGTACAGCACCATATATGGCTGGTAAGGGTGCTCCGGAGCAGTTTGTTGATGTAGCCGATGAGCTTCGCCCACAGTCAACCACACAGTTCAAGAAACCACTAATCAGAACATATGAGAAGAACTATTTCCCACTTCAGAAGATGGATTGCAGCGTGCCACTCCGTACTATGAGCTATGAGCCAGCGAGCACAAGGGCTGAACTTCAGAATGCCCTGTTTGTCAAGCGTTATTAAAATATTTTCAATTTGTAAGAATGGCTGACCCATTGTCCATATTTGCTATAATCGGTCTCGCATATGCCGGGAGAAAACTGAGTGAAGGTCCTGAGTCGCGAGCGACTCAATCCACAACAGATGCGCAGCAACTTTCTGTTCCCGGTCCCAACGCCACGGGTGTTGATCCAGAACCAATCCACATTGATTGGCAAACCAGTTCATTGCCGTTCCCAAATATTCAGAAGGAAAAGTTTGAGCAACCATCTTTTTCAGAGCCACAGATGCAATACGTTCACGGTGAGCCAGTTCAAGATTTCCGAGATCGTCCATACGTTTCTGGTAAGATGAACAACCTTTCACCCGCTGAAAAGGAGCTTGTCGGTCCAGGTCTTGGCGTGGGTGCTGATGTTCCAGCTTATGGCGGTAATCAGCAGTTATTCCGTGTGAAGCCCAACAACGTTGGCTCCCATCGCCTCACAACACTCCCAGGGCGCTCCGGTCCAGCATTTGACCATACGGGTGGTAAGTCTGCTGTGATTGGTGAGCTTACTCAGGAACGCCCAGAAAAGACGGCTTTCCTGCCAGTGAGGCGTCCAGAGGTCCGCGGGCGCGCGCAGGGGCAGGGTGGTTCTCTTGATGGTAGACTGATTCGCCCAAGCCATCAGAAGACTATGAGACCAACGGTTCGTTCAGAGATTACCACTCGTACGGATGGTCTTCAGTACGCACCCGCAAAGAAGTTCATTTCGAAAGGACAGCTTACACAGGACCCAACGCGTAATAAGTCTGATGTGAATTGCCAGCAGTGGCAGTATGCAAATCACGCTGCACCAGGTATTCATAGTTTCCACGGTGCTTATACAACCTCCCCAGAGAATGCTGTTATGGGTGGCGCTTCAAACCAGAAGCTGATGGATCACGGTTTCCGCGTGGATGACCGCCGCGGTAAGGCTGAACGCCAGGGTAATGCCGGTCGTATGAATGTTCGCGCCAATGCACTCAATCAGGGTGGTAAGCTGACCGCGGTCCGCACTGACACTACCCGTGTGGATGGTAGAATGAACGCAGCCAACGGTGGTTGGACTCAGAACTACACTAATAATCAGCTATATAACTTCAATTCATTCAAGGGCAACGCCAATCCATATTCGTGTGGTAATGGTCTTGACCTTGCCAAGACTCAGCTCACAAACAACCCGTTCGCTCATTCATTATCTCAGTAGATAATAATGAGTTTGCTCCGTGGGTGTGAGACTGGTACTACTGTCGGTGCTAATATCAGTGTAAAGGCGGGTTCCTGTCTGACTGACAAGAGAATAGCATCATTTGATGATCGTGATAATGACGACCCATCAGACGATGTTACTTTGAAGCAATGTATTTCAGGATTTGTGGCTAATAAGGACCAGGCATTTATCAAAGGATTGCCAGTCCCATTTGATCAGTGTTGCAAGTGCAAACCTGGTGAAGCTTGTGAACTCTGTGCAATCCCAACAAATTGCACAGACGAAGAAAAGGAAAAGTTTGTTGCTCAGGAGGCTTGCTTTGGTACAGAAGTTGGCGATAAGCCAAAACCTAAGAAGAAGGGTTGTCCAGAGTGCCCACCCACCAAGAAGTGTTGGGCTGACGATTTTTGGCTTACAAAGTGGTGGCACGGTGCTATCGCATTATTAGTTGCCATTATATTGGGTTTTATCCTTGGAAAAATGTTGTAAAATATCAGTAATGGGATATCTCGTTGATATTGACAGTGGAGAGCGTGACCCCACAGAATATCCAAATCCTAATGATTATACAGTTCATCTAAATAATAGAATATATGACATTACCAGCATCAAGCTTGTTGCAGCACGCATACCAAATTGTCAACCACTCTTGAATTCTGGTAACAAGCAATTCGAGATTAACGGCGCGACGGTTGTTTTTGATGAAGGGACATACACAAATGGTACAGATCTAGCCTCAAACCTCCAGATACAGATGGCTCCACCCAACACAGTTATTGACACAGTTTCATTTGATTCGTTCACAAACAAATTGTCATTTTCAAACACGTCTACGACTGATAGAGCAAATGTTGGGTACAGTGTATTGGGTACAGAGACTGCGTCAAATCTTCAAACATTTGGTGAGATGTCTGATGATGTCATATATAATTCTAGAGATGACAATTTGATTTTTGGTGATAATGTCATCTCAATAAATTTTTTGACTGGAGAAAGTTTTGCAAATTCTATGAATTCAAGTTCATTGATAAGTTCGAGTGATTATATAGATGGTATATTTTTCACTGGTTCGCCCCATTCAAATTTAGAGTTTGCAAATACACATACATCAGCCACAACAAATGTATTTTTCGATTCGAACGGAACCCATATGGCTGAGATGTTACTGGCAAATATTGGTCTCAATACAACAAAATCCGACTTTGATTCTATAACATATGTTGGGGCGCTGAACTATTTCAACTTTGCAAATATCAATGGAGATGTTTCAAATATAAATGTTTCTTTTGTGAGTGGAAATATTTTAGCAACTGACATTTTGGGTGTTTTGAGTGCTAACACTTCAATAGATTCTATAACTTTTGATAGTGGAACTCTAACATTTTCAAATACACTTGGAGGAGTCTTTGACGACCTTGAAGTTTCTATGAGCAATATAGGTTCAATATTGGCAAACACTATACAGGTTAAAGCTCCTGCGGCAAGCAATTTACTATTGTCAAGTTTTGATATTTCAACAAATCTTTTGTCATTTTCAAATACTTCTTTTACAACTTTGGACTTTTCAACAGATGGTACTACGGTGTCAAGAACCATTGAGACAAGTGGTCTGGTTAATAGAAGGAAAGTGATTTTTAATTCCGAGACATCAAATTTGGAATTTTCAAACAATTTCAAATTTAATTTTTATGGTGGATCAAATGGATATGCAACTTCTTCTGAAGTTGGACCGCCTGCACACCTTCTCGGTTTCAGTGGCGCAAATACAGAATTAGCAAATAGTATAACCTCAAGTTATATAGACCTGAATGGACCTACGTCAATATTTGTGAGGATAACAAGCGGACTGGAGGATATTGACAAGCCATTATTTATTAATGGCGGAACCTTTTCGACAAGTGTTGGAACATTTGATTCTCAAAATATGAAACCGATTTCACCGCATTATATTGGAAGAATTATGACATCAAATATAAATGAAATAATTGATTTCAATGGAAATGATGATCCAATTCATCATAATTTCATAAAGGGAACCGGAAAGTTTATAGATGACTTGAGAATCAGATTCTACTATAACAATGGTACAAAGTTGATACCATATGATTTCGGTAAAAGAAATCACTTCCTAAAGATTGAGGTTGAGTGTTCCCTGGAAAAGGGAATGGGGACAGTGGCTGGATTGAGTCCTACGGACTCAGGACCTGACCTCCCTCCGCCTGTAGAGATATCGAATCTGATGCCTAAAAACAGATTTGATAACTCTCAGAAAACAATCCTGATAATTTCGGTAATAAGTTTGTTAATGGGACTTGCTTTGTTGTCCTTTATGCGTAAAAAGCGTTCGCTTTAGCGGCCTACAGTCACTGCGTACTGTGGGGGTGCTGGGGCTGCCACCTTCTTGGAGAAGCGGGCAAGCACCATGTAGACCACGATGGACAGCAGTGTGGTCATAAGGGCGGTCAGGAGCACGTACTGGGCACCATTCTTGTTCACCTTCACGAGCTGACCGATGATGAAACGGACCACATCCATCCATGCGAGGGCCGAGGCGAAGCTGAAGCCTGCCACAACGGCGTTCACGGACTGAGCCTCGAGCTGAGAAGCGACGTTGATAACCTGTGCTGACATTTACAATAAATAAAGAAAATTATTCTGGGAGAAAATCTTCTTCAATGTACAGCGTATTTCTATAAATTGGTCTTGGTCTATTTATTTTTACGATAATCTTACGGGCTACATTACTCTCTTCGGAAGATGCATAATCACTCTCAGTCTCATATTGACATTCACTTGCTGTGTCATCACCATTATCTTGGTCACTCTCATAATATGGAACATCAATCTCATTGTTTTCTTTTTCAGTAATTGGGAAACCCTGACTAAAATCGTCATCGAAACCCTTTGGCTCCTGGATACCAATGAGGTTTATGTCCATTGTCTTGAGTCAATAGATTTTTTCAACATTTGTTCTGTAGGATTTATCGGCACCCACTCATTCCAAGTATCATAGCACTCATTGACATTATTGAGGATCTCATCATCTCCTGTATATCTAGTAAATGGTGGTTCTTCTGATTCTGAGTCTGAAGATTCTGAGTATGAAGATGAATCGTCACCAGACTCGTCCTGAAGTTCTGGAAACAGAGTTCCAATATGTTTACCAGTCACATTCCTAGCACAGAACTTGAGGGCGTATTCAAGGTCCATACCAGTTAATGTATCACGACCAGACTTTTTTGCATAGTTGCCACCCAAAATCATAGCAGATTCCAATACAGGTGTTACGATATTTATACCCAACTGAATAAATTCTTCCATCTTTTACTTTACATGAATGTGTTATCTATAAATAACAAACCCGCTAGACCATCCTGAATTCTTAGGACGTTGTAGTTCTTTGCGTATATCCTGATATTTCGGTTATCAGAAGGTCCATACTCCCCATTCATAGTAACCTTTAGTAACTTGTTGATAATCCTGCTCATATTCACCTGCCCTGTGGGTTCAGGGTCCTCGGGTCTCAATGCAAAACTGTAACTAAATATCTTTCTCTTTGGAACCCTTGTATGATAGTACATTGGCTGCGCGTATAACAGATACAGGTAGTCGGCAACATCTCGCGAAATCATAATTTCATTATTGAATTCAAGTTGAACAGAATCAACAAATGAATTTGAATTTCCTGGAGCGTTTTCAAAGTTGAAATTAAACCAATCGTTTTTATCCTGAGTATCCTGACTTTGAACAACAATGTAAAGTTCTTTTACTGGATTTGTAAAATTCAATCTAAAACTTTTTGATTTCTCAGTATCTTCTATGACACCTCTTGAAAGTTGAAGTTGTTCAATAACATAATCAGTTGGTCGAGTCTTGATATAATCCTTTTCATCATCAGTAAGATAAACATACTCAGTCAAAATACCAGACCTGAGGATATTTGCTTCAACGCTTTCTGATTGGATATAGGGACCATTACCATTCTCAGAATTTATGACAACTTCTCTGAGTGTTCTAAATTTAAATTTCAATTCAACTTCTTGCCGATATATTGAATACAGAGGTATACCAAGTTGATTATTCCTGAAAAAGTAGAATGGAAGTGTCACTATATAAACCCTTCTACCAGTGTTGTTACCGCCATCTATTGTCTGATTTCTAGACTTTCCAACCAAATAATAATAAGCATCCTGTTGAGAATTTGAAACAGAGAGTTCGCTAAAAATTTCCATATACTCACCTGTAATGCGTTCGATTGTCTGACCACCAATCACGAGATCGCAGTACTCAATAAGTGCGTGTCCTATAGAATCTGTATATATTGGAGTCGAGTTTGCCCCAGTTGCATTTGTGGTTATATCAGAAAGTTCAATCTTGATTGAAAGATTCCTGATGATATCACCCTTTCGAGGTATTGTTGCATTTAGGGTGTTTCCAAAGTCAATCGTTCCATCTATAGGGTTCTCTGCGGTTTCCATTGCGAAACGGGTATGGCGTTTAAATTGCTTGAGGAAGTAGGTCATCTGAGGTTCCCCAGTGAGGAACTCATCCTGTATACCAGTGGTTGACAATATGACACGCCCACTTGCCATTACTATTAGGGCACAAAATTAAATGCGTGACAAACGCGTATAAATAAAAACATTACCTAATAGATGAACATCCAACTCAGGAAGTTTAACCCTGCATCTATGAAGGATGACAAGGTTTGTGTTCTTATAGGTAAAAGAAATACAGGAAAGTCTACTCTTGTGACTGATATCCTTTATCACAAGAAGCATCTCCCAGCTGGTATAGTTATGTCAGCCACAGAGGAGGGTAATCACCACTATCAGCAGTTTGTTCCAGACCTGTTTATCTATAGTGATTATGACAGGGAAGCTATAGAGAGAGTCCTTGAAAGGCAGAGGCAGATCCTATTACGAAATAAACCAATAAGTCCAGCTTTCATACTTTTGGATGACTGTATGTATGACAAAAAGTTTATGAAGGATACCTGTATCAGGAAATGTTTTATGAATGGTCGACATTGGAAGATTTTCTTTATGCTGACAATGCAGTATTGTATGGACTTGACTCCAGATCTAAGAGCAAATGTTGATTATGTTTTTATTTTGAGGGAAAATATTATTCAAAATAGAGAAAAACTTTACAAATCATTTTTCGGAATCTTTCCAACATTTGATATGTTTAATCAAATTATGAATGCGTGTACGGAAAATTATGAGTGTTTAGTTTTGGATAACACTTCAAAGAGTAATAAGATTGAAGATTGTGTATTCTGGTACAAGGCAAAACTCCATCCCCAATTCAGAATTGGTTCTCCGCAACTATGGAATTACCACAAGAAGCACTACAATCCAACACACGGAATAACCAATGTGGATCCAACCAAGGTTAAGCGTGCAACCACTATGAAGGTTATTAAAAAGAATTAGCGTTATTTAATTAGAAAGGATGCAGATTTTTGTGAAAACACTTACCGGAAAGACCATCACATTGGAGGTTGAGTCATCTGATGCAATTGACAATGTCAAGGCAAAGATCCAGGACAAAGAAGGCATCCCACCAGATCAACAGCGTTTAATTTTTGCAGGCAAGCAGCTAGAGGATGGGCGTACACTAGCTGATTACAATATTCAAAAGGAATCAACGCTTCATCTTGTTCTGCGTCTCAGGGGTGGTAACTAAATGTGTTCAAGTATAAATGGACACTGAAACTATGAATTTGTCCGACTCTGGTGATGGTATGGTTCCACTTAATTTTGAGGCTCCAACAAATCAAATGACGCCAGAGACTGTGCAAAATAAAGCACCCGAAAAAAATATAAACAAAGAACATATAAAGATGGACTCTACACCACTCACCGATATAATGACAAGCCAGGAGGTTATAGAGACCCAGCAGCCAATGATGGCACCCCCCCAGACTACTATGATGGCGCAGCAGCCAATGATGATGGCTCCACAGCAGCAGGCGCCAGCACAGGCTCAGCAGCCTCTGCCATCTAAGAACCCCTTCAACCTGACTGACGAGCAGATACAGGCTCTGGTTGTGGCCGTGTGTGCAGCGATCGCTTTCAGCGATCCAGTCCAGATGAAGCTTGGTAGCACCATCCCACAGTTCCTGGCAGAGTCTGGGAACCGTAGCATGGTTGGTCTGCTAGTTTCGGGTCTTGTTGCAGCCATCCTTTTCTATTTCGGTCAGCGCTTCGCTATGAAGGCTTAGATAAGAGTCTGGTAGTTAGACTTGACGGCGGCATTCATTGCCTTGCTGCCATCCTCATACATATCAACACCAGCGAAGGTCGTGCCCACCATAAGCATCATAAACATAACGATGATACCAGCATAAGCCATACCAGTGTTTACCTTGTTCTTCTGGGGCTTCATGAGGGTCTCCTTGAACTTGGGCCAGAAGCTCTGGAGCAGATAGGAGAAGAAGAATGTTGCAATGGAAGCAACGAGCACAGTCTGTGTGTTCACAAAGAATGTACCACTTCTGCTAAGGAACGATACTGCCATAGGCAGAACAATTGTCATTAGCATGAGGTTCAAGATTGGCTCGGTGAACAGGGTTGTCATAGCGGGCACGGACATAAGGAGACCCCACTGAATTGCTGCTGGGAATGGCGATTGCTTAGACATTTAAGATACCTTTATATTTTTTTTAAATGTCCTGAATGTGTTTACCACAGAATTTTTCCTTTTGTGGAATCATTTGATAAAGTCCAATCTTTGTGCAAATTGTTTTCAGGTCGTTAAAATTTTTCCAAAAGTTTGAATTGTGTTCATAGTCATCGACAGTGCAGTGAGCAAGTTCGTGCAATAGGACGTGAAATATCTGGTTGGGTTCGCCATCAATACATAGACCGATTTCATACCCCTTGTTCGTGTTGTAGCCAATCTCGTGACTTCTACCCTTGTAGGCAACAAGAACAGTTCCATTCTTCAGTTTGTCAAATCTTGGATCTGTGTTATTCTTCCTGATGTGATCAATAAAAGTTTTGTACATCTCTTTGACCTTTGTAAAGTTTTCAGGTTCCCTTGTGGTCCACAAAGTCCAAGCGACAAGAGCATATAGTATCAAGAAAAGGAACATATTTACTATTGGTTAACAAAAATAAATGTACTATAGAATTTCTGAATCTCGTGTTCAATTGGAAACCTTTCCCAAAAGACCAACTTTACACCTTTCTTCTCTAGATGTGTGATCAGTATATCCTTGTAACAGATTGGTTCTGAACGCATACCATCTTTGTAAAAGGGTGTGTCAGCCAAATGAACAAATAGTTTTTCTTCAAATTCACCATATCCACTTCCATCCTTTCTCAAAAACTTGTTTCCAAGCTCATCACTAAATGGGGTGTATTCGAGGATTGATTCAGAATCTGGGATACATCCAATAAGTTTGCCACCAATTTTGAGTCTTTTCTTGATACCACTGATACTCCTGAAAAATAGTTCCGCTGATGCATAAATATAATGAAGTGAAAAGTTGAAACAGATTATATCATATTTTTTCAGAGGGCAAGAGTTTATGTCTCCGTGAAAAAATTTGGGTTTCATACCAATAGACTGGGCTCTCGATTCAGCTTCCCGAAGGGACGTTGCGTCAGGGTCGCACATATCCAAACACCTGACACCCGCGTGTTGCCACTTCTTGAGGTCTCCACCAAAGCCACAACCTACATCAAGCACCTGTTTGTTACCAGAACACATAAGGACTGCATCGTGGATGAGTTTGCGCTTTATGAGGTTATTTGATGTTCTTACCTCATCCATTTAGATATACATTGGTTTGATTCTTTATATGTTTGAACTTGGGACATTATTACTTAAAGATTTTTTACTATATATCAATAGTATGGCTTCTCTCGAGCAGGATTACACAACTGTGCCAGGACAGCTTTTTGCGTGTCTCTCTGTGGTTGGTCCATCTTGCCCTCAGAAAACAGATAAGTTTGGTATCAAGATCCGCGGAGCGTTTTCCACTCGCGACGAGGCTGCCAATCACGCAAAGCGTCTCCAGAAGGAGGATTCCACCTTTGACATTTATGTGGTAGATATGTATAAGTGGCTTCTTATTCCACCCGATCCAACACAGATTGACGATGTTCACTATACCAATGATAAGCTTGAGGAGATTATGGTTGGTTACAAGGAGAACCAGGCTCAGGCTGCAAAGATGTTCGAGGATCGCAAGCGTGATATGATGGCAGTCAAGACTGAGGGTGATATGCCCTTCATCAAGCCTGGAGATGAGAACTCCAAGTATTACACAAAACCTGACGAGGCACCACTCAGTCATCCAGCGGAGGTTCTTGAGCGCCTCAAGACTGAGAAACCCGAGGCACCAATCGAGGAGCTTGTCAAGGAGGCTGATGAGACTGTCAAGGCTGAGATTGAGGAGCGCCGCAAGAAGCGTGAGGCTGCTGAAGATCCCAACACCGAGGAGGCATAGTCTAAGTTAAATGTCCTTTCTAAAAATTAAAAATCATATTTAATAATAAATGAGCGAGCTCTCGATATTATTAAATATAATCACAATCTCTCTGGTGGCATATTTATTTTATGCTGCGTTCAGAATCTACAATAATAGACCTAACAAGAATATGACTGCGAGTGATGTTTTCCAGAATGCTCTGAAAGATCCAGGTTTTGTTACCCACGCATATTTCCAGGAGGCTAAGACTGGTCCAGTTGGTGAGTTCGAAGGTCATACAGACCTGGTAGACAACTTCTAAGCATTTCTAAGAATCACTGGCTGCATAGTCTTACCCATAAAGAATCCAAGAATAAAAACAACAAATGCAATTATATAAGTCGTTTTATCAATATCTGAAAATATATCCTTCTTTTGTTGCGAAGGCTGCTCCATATGTGGAGGCATAAACATCATAGGTTGCGGAGGTGGGGGTGGGTACCACTGTTGTGTGTTCTCACGTTCCAATGGAGGCAAGTCGTCCTCATAGTACCCCCTTGGTGCTGGAGGAGGTGCGCGCGGGTCCTCTTTATCTCCTAGATCAGTCTCCATCTTCTAATATAGTAAATAAAAACTTTAAGCGTCATCTTCCTCATCCGAATCACTGACAACAAATCCCTTTAGATTACCATTATCATCGGCATCTTCCTCATCAGATTCTGATTCATCGTCTGATGAGAAAATGTTCTCACCTTCATCCTCTGATTCATCATAATCTTCATAATCATCCTCACAGATTTCCTTTGGCTCATATAGTTCCGGTTTCTTTATCTGTCTACCGGAACGGGTTGTGTAGCTCATTCTATATAGAAGTCATCCATATTGTTTAAGTATGTTGGTCTGAATGATAAACCTTTATTCATAGCACTTTCTAATATCATAAGTTCTGCCTCCATACCAATCGCCTTGACAATCTCGTGAACAGTTTCAACAGCATTAACAGAGCTAGAAGTTGTGTAGAGTGCCATACGCTCAAGTGCATCAATACCCTGATAAAGATACTTTGATGAAAGATCTGGGAATTCCAAAGATTCTTCAAACAATGTCATGTTATTCAAAAAATCTTTGAAAAGTTCTGGATTCAATCCTGAAAATTCCTGAGCCTCAATCTTCAATTCGTGAAGCCTCTCGTTCTGTTTAGAAACTTTTGGTGTAAATAGCAATAGTGTTAGAAATATTACTAATATTAGGATTAACAACAGCATTTGGCAATATTGCCTTCTTAATACTCGTTGAGACTTTATTTTTCTTAGGAAACATCAATGAAATCAATTTAGGAGTGAGCATGTGTTTTTGACCTTCAAAGTCACGACAGTATCCCTTTTTACGTTCTTCAACTGTTTCGCATCTACAAAAGCATTTCTGACTAATAATACTATTCTTTTTACTATTCTTGACATTGAACCAAACATGATTGGAACCATGTTCCCTCCCAAGATTCTCACAATATTTTGAATATGTTGAAATGTAATAGTCTGTATCATTCTTTTTGAAAACTTTTGTAATCCTGGCATCTCTTTGACCCTCAAGATTCTGACGAATAAATGTTTCTAAGAAGGCTGTCAATTCGTTATTGACAACCTCCTTGTCCATCACAGCCTTGGTAAATGGTTCTTTTCCGACAATAGGTTTGATACCACCTATAGTTTCCTGTATATCAGTCCGGACTGTAACAAGATTCAACAATTCAAGTGATATAGATCCGTCAAGTTTCTCAATCTTAGCAGGAAGTTTCAAAGGTCCTACACCACCCTGTCTATTATATAACAAGACTGGTAAGTACATCCCTTCAGTAATTTTACCAGTATGATCACACAACTCGCACCCTTTACCGCCGCAGGCTTCATGCTTACTCTTTTTGTGAGACCAAGGTAAACGAAATCCACTCCCTTTTGACTTTGACCCGGGGTCTCCGTATACAGAATTATCTATAATCTTTGACCAAGCTTTGCTCCCGTAAACTTTTGACAAGATATCAACAATATGACCTCTCAGATTTACGGCACTCTCTTGATTGACAACAAAACCCGGCCAATTCATATGAACCCCAGATTTGTATTGACCGTCACGCAACCTTGGTTTCTGAATAGATATCACACACTTGGAACCACCAAAAGTTGAAACCTTGTCACAGATAACCTTTGTTATAAGTTGAACCTGGTCGATATCCAATTCATCGTCATCTTTGTAATCAATGTCAACGAAAAAATTGTACGTCTCAGTCTTCTGTTCGACAACAAATACGTGCTCACCCCGACGAACCGCATCTATGTAAGTTTTATAAAAACTATTCAATTTATCAAACGGGACGGATAGGACACCCCCATCCATAAGCACGTGTGATAGATTGTTTTTGTTAAAAAGACCATTTGATTGACACCAACTTCTAAACATTATTCTTGTTCATTAAAAGAACTAAAACTATAAGCACCTGTATAGGTGAAAGGGTCAACTACTTCGCAATTGGAACTGGTCTTGAGTTTCTTCTTCATCCTGACAAGTTCACTGAATACAATCTTCTTCAACTCCTCTGGAGTATTGGAATTGTCAAGTTTACATATCTCTCTAATAACGTAATTCTTTCCCTTGTCTAGCGCCTCACCCTCTATGTTCTCCTCCTCCATCTACACTCACCTGAGATTAAAACACTTCCTATTTAACGAATTGAGCGCCTGATAAAACTCGCTGTTCTGCACCACATTCTTCACGATGTTGTCCCACTTTCTTGGTCTCGCCTTGTACTCCTCCAATGTATCAAAACTCATCATGTCATTCTCATCGTAGGTTTTACGAATCGGTAATTTAGCCTTTTTCCTGGCGTCTGTTTTGGACTTTGCGTCGTAAAATCTCCTCACGAGTCTACTCTGTTCCTGTTGATTATATTTACAAAAAAATATAAAAACTTGATAGATTGATATAATTTCAACATTATCAACTGTATTCCTCTGTCTAATATTGAATGAAAATGTTGTGTATTCACAACTTCTTATATTTACAACCCCTCGCGTTTCCTCCTCCAACTCCCGAAGGGCACACTTGAGCGGGTTGAGTATCTCATTCTTTCTACATCCTCCAGTAACAAAAATCCACTCTCTAAATCTAGCGTCTTGAACGGTTAAAAACCTTGGCTTGCCATCGGCAAACGTAACTGGTATGGCTATTGCCTTGTGTCTCGTTTCTTTTTTCATCGGGCATTCACCCTTCTACAATTATCAGAGACATTAATCCTCATTTTCATCCTCGGTTGGGGGAGGGGACTTACGAGTTACGGTCACTTCGCGGACAGGCGCCTGAACAGTCGCTAGCCTACTTGCCAGACCAACAGAAGCACTCTTGCATTCCGAGATATCCTTCTTCATCTTCTGAGAATCCTGATACATATAAAACACGGCAGCCAATGCGACAACAACCGCAACAATAGTCATAGTCTCGCGGTCAAAAGAAAACATCCTAATATTAATTATGTCTAAACTTTTAAGTGCCTATTATCGCACCCATTGATTGGTGAGGATGTCTTGTTGGGCAGCCGTATTGTTCATTTCCAAACTGTACCCCCTGATAGTGAACATTCTCGCACTGGGTCTGATGATTTGCCATGTAGTCATTCTTTTCACAACAAGACTTTGAGTCAACGCCACTGGGTCCCCCCAAAACATTCTCAAGCACCCTGGACTTTGGATCGTATGTCAAAACGAAAAGTATCGCCAAAATAACCAACGCAGTTATAAACATTTACTATAAACCTACAAATTTAGTTGGCGTACATAAGACCACCCATACCGTTCTGGATCCTGAGGATATTGTAGTTCACACCGTAGATGTCATCCGTGATGTTATCCGTCTGGGAAACGAGACGAGCCGAGTCCAGCCGACTGAAGTTGAGTGTACCAGTTGGCTGAAGCTTAGCAGTGTCCAGACAAAAGGGGTAAATAAACAGAGACTCACCATTTGCACTTGTGTTTGGAGTATGGTTATAAGATATAACATCTGTAAAGTTTGGTACTGCGTACTTGTAGTCTGCAACATCGGTGCCATTAATCTGTAGCTTGATTTTATTTGATGTGGAAAACAGACCGCCGCTTACCGTGTTTGCGCTTGCAATGTACTTAACTGGGTGGTTGAAGTTCAGCTCCTGCACCTTCGACTGAGAGCCAAGGGCCCTCTGCACCTGGTAGATCAGCATATTCACTGGCTTGTTGGCCATATCGGAACGCTCGGCCGTATCAAGGTAGATAAAATTGGCATAGCAGTCAAACTTTCTAGATGTTGCGTTGGGACCCCAGGTGATACGAAGCTCCACGTCGTGGTACTGAAGAGCAACCAGTGGCAGAGCCGACTGATGGTTCTCACAGAAGAAGAAGCGAAGTGGGTAGAAGTAACTGCTATCACTACCACCCTTGTAGAGTTCGCCGTTCACACTCTTGGACATATTCTGTGCGAGAGTATCGATTGCAACATTTGCACTAAAACCATACGTCTGCTCATCAATCACCTGACCACCAATGAGAAGCTCAACCTTGTCAATAAGGTCATCAAAGCGGTCCTTCTTTGACTCGCTACCGTCGTGAGCTGCAAAGTAAACATAGCTGAGGAGATCACCCTTGCGCTCGAAGCGGACCGTGGACATACCGTTATTGGAAACGTTGCCCTGAATCACCTGACGCTCTGTGGTCTGAGCAAAGTTTGTGTGACGCTTGTAAGTAGAACGAAAGAATGAAACCTCTGGACTACCAACAAGGTGTGCATCCTGAGCACCGACTGCAACGAGCTGAGCAATACCACCAGACATTTATAATCTATCTAGATTTTTTATATGCAAAGATTTTGACGAAGTGTGTGGAACCTCAATATGAATGAATTGTCATTGAGACCATTGAAGTTAAGATGCTGACCATTCTTATCAACCCACCTGACTGTTAGACGCTCCAACTTGCGGATTGGGTTTGAATAATCAATATTCAAATCATAGTCTGAAAACTTCTTAAAACTCTTGACAGCACCAGCAGATACATCCATTGGTATCAAACCAAAGCTTCTAGCCATAGTCTGACCAGATGTAGTGTTTCCTGTGATTGCCTTTGCATCCTCATTAAATATTGTCCTGAGTTCATCAATATCCAAAAATACTCCTTCATTTGCATTGAGATTCACAACATTTGTAGATTTTATGAATTCCTTCCCCCTGTAAAGAAGATTGTCAGAATAGAGGGGTAAATTGAGATCGGTTTCAACGGCAACATTTGTAGATGTCAGTGTAGTCGTGTCATCAAAACCAAGCAGATTTGCCATCTCGGTACTTCCTGGTGCCATCTGGAATGGACCGTCTGGGGAAGTGTTTCTGGTGAATAAAAACTTTCCTTCTGCATCAAGATAGTCAACAACAATATTAGAAGTGTTGCTCACAGCATTCTGAATCTGTTCAGAAAGGACTGTGGCACCATAAAAACCGACTGGTAAAGAGAAATATGTCAAAGGATCACCAATAGATGAAGTCGCGTTGCTAAATGCCACAGCATTCGAACCATTGGTCAAGTTATACATAGTGTTTGGAACACTCGCGTGGAGAAGTTCAACCTTTGATATATCCTTTATAGGAGTCGTAAGATGAAGGGTGTACGAATTGCCGTTGGGGTAAAGAGTTGTGTCCCTATTCTCTGAAGATACAAACACATTCCTAGTCTCACCAACCATTATTAATTACTATTGTTTTTTTTTAAACAAGCTCGCCGCCAATACCACCAACTATGTGATAGTCTGATGTATCAGCAACACGCTGCTGAATACCACACTCGCCACCCGGGGTCAGGTCACGGGTATAAGCACTGCCCTTGGGGGCACCTGGTACACAGGTAATATCATACTCACCCTTGAATACAGCATCGTTGCTACCCTTCTCCTCAATCTCCACTGAAGTTGGGGACAGAACGTAACCAACACGGGTGCTCATAAGCATGAGGATGGCGATAAGGAGGGCGATCCAGTTTCCAATGTTCTTCATTTACTACCTGATGATATTTTTTTCCTGTGCGTTAAAGGTTTCACAATACTTTATATTAAAGATAGTAGATGGAGGATACCGTTGTGATAGAGCGGGAGGGTCAGCATAGTGTTATGAAGTTGGATGCCGAGGAAGAAGCAATGCTTAATGAGATTGAGATTTCAAATGACAAACCTGTCAGGAAGGCTGTGTACAAGCCAAAATCCAAACCAAAGAGAGTGCAACCGCAACAGCAACAGCAGTATCAAGAGCCCGAGATGGATGCTTTTATGAATCCAACAAAGTCGTCAGCGCCTGGACCTCCACAGGAGGCATATGGATTTGGACCGGGAGATGAGGATGATTATGAGGATGAAGCTCCCGAAATGGGTGAGTACGAGGAGGGTGATGGTGGTGGTTTTGAGGGTGAACAACCTTCTCCTGGATTTTCATCGATTGACGACGAGAAGGCTGACCTTTTAAATAAACTTACCCGCCTTGAGAAGAAGGGTTTTGCCGTAAACAAGCGCCTTAACGCCTATTCAAATATCCAGGAGCTTCGTACTGAATACAAGAGAATTACCTATAGTATTGATGTTGAGCAGTCAATCAGGTTCTCTAGAAGGATGCTCGTCGCGTGTGTAACAGGTTTAGAGTTTCTTAACAAGCGCTATAACCCATTTGAGATTGCCCTTGAGGGCTGGTCTGAGAGTGTTATGGAGAATATGGATGATTATGACGGTGTTTTCGAGGAGTTGTATGCAAAGTACAAGACCAAGATGAATGTAGCACCAGAGGTCAAGTTGATTATGATGCTTGGTGGTTCTGCTATGATGTTCCATCTTACCAACAGTATGTTCAAGGCAGCAATACCAAATATGAATGACGTGGTTAAGCAGAACCCAGATCTTGTCAAGAGTATGATGAGTGCCGTTCAGAATACAGCCAGACAGCCATCTGGTCCACCCACCGAACCAGTTGTCAACCCAGAGACTGGGCGACGTGAGATGAACGGACCTGGGTTTGACATCTCGAGCCTAATGGGCGGGATCACGATGCCACCTCCACCACCAATGAATACAACATCATTGCAACCAGTTCAGGAGATCGAGGATGACGATGATCTCTCTGATATCGTGTCAGTATCAGGTGAGTCAACAGGGGGTGAGGTCAAGGAGGTCAATCTGAAGGGAGGAAAGGGGAAGGGGCGCGGTCGCAAAAAGAAAAATGAGGTTACAATTTAATCTAAACATATTATAAATGATTGGTTTTGCTCCTCTAGATGATGAGCCCCGTATTCAGAGGAGGGAAGTTACAACCGCGAAGCTGAATGACAGTCGCTCCGCGACTGGACTTGGGCGCCCTCTGAGTAACGAAGATACAGAATGCAATTATCTCGTTATGTTTTTTATTTTAGGTGTGTTTGTTTTGGCTGCAACAGATTCAGTCGGTAAATAGATATGGACCATCACCACTCACATTAGTTTCAGCCTTCAATGGCTCAACATTTACATCACAACGCTTGGCTGTGAAGGTCCAATAGAATGGACCCTCAGTGCCAAACACCTCAAAGGAGTTCGTCTTGATGTCATACTCGGAACAGTTCAGAATCCGGACTGAACCGTTGTAGATTGGGGTCACCTGTATGGTTGGCTCACCCTTTATCAAGTTAGGAACGTAGTCGGGTAATTTGACAGGTGTACCAACCTCACCACGTCCACGGTAGTACACACCACCCTCTGGACCCTCAAGGCAGCCGTGGACCAGATACTTTTCATTGTCATCTGGATGATCAATTACAAAAGTTTTTGCCGCATTATAGAAAATCTCACCCGTGCTTGTGTTATATTGGAGACCACCGTTGTCTGTGGGTGTATTGGGGCTAGCTGTGCTAATACGGACAGGCTTTACATAGAATGCGTAAGCATTTGCCGTATTTAGGTCTGCAGCTGTTGCATTAAGCACAATTGTATTATCGTCTTGATTAGTTTTACCAGCCTGTCTACCAATGGCAATTGAATTTCCACCTTGTGAAGTTTTACCAGCCTCTCTACCAATGGCAATTGAATTTCCACCTTGTGAAGTTTTACCAGCGAAAGCACCAATAACAATTGCGTGGCTGCCCTGTGAAGATTCACCCGCAAACGGACCGATTGCGACAGATCTAAATTTCTGAATACTATTTCCAGCGTTGTACCCAATAGCTACACAATCAAA
>TARA_R110001599_G_scaffold353510_1_pt1 | contig 25282 bp, 21 predicted proteins | sample TARA_R110001599 | Tara Oceans TARA_R110001599 (sample SAMEA4398360) | marine metagenome | biome: Polar Biome; feature: [MES] marine water layer (ENVO:01000295) within the mesopelagic zone...; material: water (ENVO:00002006), including particulate matter (ENVO:01000060) such...
ATTTCTGAAGAGCCCTTTTATAACGATTTGGTGGAGCTGGCGGGAGTTGAATTTGCACTTTAATTAATTGATATTTAAGATTAATATTGTTTGAGTATTTTCATTATACTACTTTTGGTACTACTAAAATAATTTGTGACTTATCATTACCGATATTAAACAGATTTCAGATTCTTCGAATATCCTCAAAATACATTCCGTGATTTTAGACCAACCTATTCACAATAAACTATAAATTCGCTGATATCCATTCTTCGAGCCAGTGTATTTGTGTTTTCAGTAATAGAATGGCAACGACCCGCTCCACTTAGATTTTGCCAGTCACTTTAAACTTAGTTACGATGTCTCAAAAGCTAATATATAAAAGTAACCTCCTAAAAGCAGTTTAACAACTTCAACTTTAAATGAGAATGACTTCAAGCCTAACGCAATTGTGGATAGGCATAGTTATGTCAGTTAAGTAAAAAATAAGGTTAATACAAGTAAGGAACACTCAAATTGTCAAAATCAATAATTACATCACTGGATACGTTTGCCCGAGTTAGGTTATCGAAGTCTTTTTTTATGCGTGACTTTTTGTTCTCAGAAACTGCAGCTGCTTTAGGTTTATCCAATTTACCTAAAGACAAAAACTTGGCAGTTAAAGCAGGGAAGGGGCTTTGTGAAAACGTATTAGAGCCATTGCAAGACGCATGGGGGCGTATTCACATACGTTCGGCCTATCGTAGTGAAGAAGTTAACCAGGCAGGTAATGAGTTGGGTGCTAACTGTGCCACCAACGAAAAGAATTATGCCGGTCATATTTGGGATGTAAAAAACGCTGAGGGTAACTATGGTGCCACTGCTTGTGTTGTTGTACCCGCTTATCTAGATTACTACGAATCAACCGGCGATTGGACATCACTCGCATGGTGGATACACCATAATATTCCAGCCTATAGCAGCATGTATTTTTTTCCTAATTTATGCGCTTTTAATATCAGTTGGAATGAAAATCCAGATAAACCCAAGAACATAAAAAGTTATATCGTTGATCCCAATACAGGGCATAAAAAAGCCATTTTGAGCAATGGCCAGAAAAGTGAGTTTTATGCTGCTATGACGCCCGGAAATAGATTTGTAAAATGTACTGAGATTTTAAAACAACAAAATGAAAATAAAGCAGTAATATCAGATTGTCTTTAGTAAACGACATTTATTAGTTATTAGCATTGTAACCTCCGCAATTTTCTCATATTCTATTTTTGTTCACAATTAGAGACATAGTAATGAGTGACGAAATTCTAACGATTCAAGAGCTTGCAGATTACCTAAAGCTGAATGAAAAAACTGCTTACCGATTAGCTGGGGAAGGAAAGCTTCCTGGTTTTAAAGTGGGCGGTTCATGGCGTTTCAAACGAAAAGATATTGAGGTATGGATAGAAACGCAAAAAAGAAAGGATAGTTAATGACAATAATCGATAACATCAATGAACTTTTAGGCGACGATCTAAAAGGAATAATTAAGTCAGGAAAGACGCTTCGAATTGCAGAATCCTGCTTTTCTATAAATGCCTACGCTGAGTTAATTAATCTTGATGAGTTATCTGAATTTGGCAGGTTACTTATTGCTCCAGGGTTCCAGAAACAATAATGATTGATGAACAGCAACTAACACAATTTGGTTTTAAATTTGGCAGAAATGGGGCGCATTCTGCCAGAAGTATGATGATAGAAGAGCTAAAAGAATTGCTTTTTGCTTGTGATGAAAATGCGACTAAGCAAGGTTATGAAGATGATATTGTTAATTTCAATATATTACACAAGCCTACTGAAAAATCGCGCACTTTAACTTTTAGGCATTTGGTCGATTTATATGGAATGTCTATGGATATTCCATTGTTTAATATATTCCGTCAATGGTGGGAATTATCTGAAGAAGCACAGCCTATTTTGGCATTACAACTAGCCGTAGCTCGAGATCCCATTCTTAGAAATTCAGCTAGCATAATTTTGCCTTTACAGCTTGGTGAACATTTACCTCGTGAGATAGTTGAGCAGCACTTAGCACATGATGATCCAGACCGCTTCAGCCCAGCTTCACTCAAATCATTCGCACAAAATATTAACGGCACCTGGACGCAAGCTAATTACCTAGAAGGTAAAGCTAAAAAGTATCGGGCTCAACCCAAAGCTACTTATGTGAATATTGCCTATGCGTTATTTTTAGCACATTGTCATGGTTTATCTGGCCAACGTATGTTCGATAGTTTTTGGTGCCAAATGTTATCTCAAGATAAAGAACACTTGTTTGAGTTAGCACATAGAGCTTCGTTGCGCGGCTTAATCAACTTCAAGCAAATAAGTGAAGTAATCGAAGTCACCTTCCCAAATATAGAATTGCCTAAAATTAACTCGTCAAAGGAGCAAGGCTAAATGTCAGACCGATTATCTAAATTATTACAAAGCTTTGACAGCCATATTAGTATTCCCTGGCCTAAAGCCGTATCTGCGGACGAACGCACTATTTTTGTTGTTTACAATAAAGAAGACGAATTAAAGCTTAGGGCGAGAATTGGTGAGTTTGAGGCAAGTGCTACCCAAAGTGGTCACCCTTGGCTGCAACTTGATCTCACCCATGGTTTTGAACATTGGATGAATGATCAAGACTATAAAGAAACTTATTTTGAAGACCCTGAATACTTAAAAGGGCTTTACGAAGACTTTTCAGATGAACTTATCGAAAACTTAAAATCACAGTTTTTAGAAAACCATGATGAAAATGGTGTGGTTGCTTTACTAGGTTGCGGAGCATTATTTGGATTTGCGTCTGTATCTGGTTTAGTAGAAGAAATTGCCAAAGAAGTAAAAGGACGTGTTGTCGTTTTCTTCCCAGGTGAACACCAAAACAATAATTACAAACTTTTAGATGCCAAGGATGGGTGGGGATACCACGCCACTGCCATCACCGCAATGTCATAAGGAATAGCAATAAATGTTAAATCGTGAAGTTTATTTAAATGATCCAATCACTAGCCGCTTAGCCAACAATGGGGTTGCCCAAGTTAAAGATGACTTATCTAAGGCGGCGCTTGAAACTCTTGAGTACGAATTACGAACCTTCGTTTGTGATGGCGCTTATGCCGCCGGTATGGAAAAAATACTAAATGCTTATCTTCAGAATGTAAAATGCGATGGTGAGCAACCTGGTGTGTGGATAAGTGGCTTCTTTGGATCAGGTAAATCACATTTAGCTAAAATGTTACGCGCTCTATGGACTAATCAAACCTTAAATAACGGCAATACCGCACGCAGTTTAGTGGAATTACCTAGTAACATTTCAGCTCAGCTAGATGAGCTATCTAGACTTGCTGAACAGCACCAAGGCGTGCATGCAGCATCTGGAACTTTAGGTTCTGGTGCAGATGAACAAGTCCGATTAGCATTCTTAGGAATTATCTTTAAATCAGCAGGTTTACCCGAACAATATTATTTAGCTCGTTTTGTTATGTGGCTAAAAGAAGAGGGAATTTTAGAGCAAGTACAAGGGTATATTACTGAGAATTCCAAGGCCAAAGTAGGACGCGATCCATGGACCCATGAATTAATGCGCCTACATGTTTCTCCTATTATGGGCAATGCCATATTAAAAGCTTTACCTGACCTTGCTCGTGATGCAAAAGAAGTGCGCGATATGTTGCGTGCTCAATTCAAAATAGTTGATGACGTAACTAATGATGAAATGGTGACAGCAATCATGGATACGCTGGCCGTAAACGGTGAACTCCCGCTAACACTTGTTATTTTGGATGAGGTCCAACAGTACATTGGTGATGATGTTAAAAAAGCCTTTGACGTACAAGAAGTGGTTGAAACCTGCAGTAGTAATGGCCGTTTAAATTCAAAACTACTCTTTATTGCTACAGGTCAAAGTGCACTTTCAGGTATGGCCAATTTACACCGCTTAATGGGGCGTTTTCAAGTACCGGTGCAGCTTGAAGATACCGATGTTGACTCAGTTATTCGTAAAGTTATTCTTCAAAAGAAGGAGTCGGCACGTCCTCAAATTCAAAATGTAATTGATAGTGAGTTGGGTGAAATATCTAAGCATCTACGCGGTAGCATTATTGAACATAATAAAGATGATGAAAAATGGATGGTTGCTGATTATCCACTTCTGCCAGTTAGACGGCGCTTCTGGGAGCGAGTACTACCAGCATTAGATAAAACTGGTACGGGGTCGCAATTAAGAAACCAACTACGAGTAGTACATGAAGCAACCAAAGTGACTGCCGAATATCCACTTGGTTATGTGGTGCCAGCCGATTACATTTATGATCAAATCTCCACTAAGTTACTAAATAGTGGAGCAATTGGTAAGGATATTTACGAAACCATTAGTCACCTAAAAGGTGGTGATGCCGACCAAAAACTGCAAGCACGTATTCTGGCACTTATTTTACTTATTAGTAAATTGCCAACAGATATTGAATACGGCATAGCCGCCACTGCAGATACCTTGTCTGATTTGTTGCTTGAAAACTTACTTGAAGGTAAACATGAACTTCGCGCTAAGGTACCTAAATTGCTATCTAAGTTAGTCGCTGTTGGTCATATTATGACTATGCAAACTAAAATAGGTGAAGAGTATCGTTTACAAACAATTGAAAGCCAGCAATGGTACGACATGTTCCGTCAACAAATAAGCGAGTTAAAAAGTAATCCACAAAATATTGAGTACTACCGTTCAAAAGAAATTGAACAACATATTCGTAAACAAATAGCACGATGTAGAGTTATTCAAGGTGTTTCTGCAGTCCCTCGTGCTGTGAATATCGAGTTTAATGGAGAATTACCAAATGATGCTGATAAGAAATTATATGCTTGGGCACCTGGTGTCCCAGAAAAGCAATTTAATGACCTTGCTCGCGGGGCTGATCCTGACTCAGCTACAATTTATATATATGTGCCAACATCACACCAAGACGAGCTACGTAAATCGATCATCGAGTTAAAAGCTGCTGAAAGCACAATAGATGTTCGTCCAACGCCTAAAACAGAAGCTGGTAAAGAAGCTCATGCAGCGATGGAATATCGATATAAGGAAGCTGATAGGGCTAAAAAGGCGATACTTAAGGACATATTTGACCAAATCCAAGTAAAGCTTGCTGGCGGCCAAGAAATTGAAGGTGAATCCCTAGCCGAACAAATTCAAAATGCGGGTGAATTAGCCTGTCAGCGTTTATTCAGCAAATTCAAAATGGCCGATAACAAAGGTTGGGCAAAAGTATTTCAACGTGCCAGTACACAGGCAGATGCTAACGCCCTCGAAGCAATTGAGCACAATGATGACGCTGACAAGCACCCAGTATGTGCTGAAGTGAAACGTTTTATAGGCGTTATGAAAACGGGTCGTGAAATAATCGACAACTTTAAAGATGCACCTTACGGCTGGGGCAAAGACACTATCGAAGGTGCGTTATTTGCCATGTTAGCCGCAGGCGTATTAAAGGCCTCAGACGGACAAGAAAAAGCAGTAGACGCTAAAAGCTTGGATAGATCGTCTGTCACACAAACCAAATTCCGCCCCGAAAATGTGACGCTATCAAAAGTAGAAATCATTAAAGTGCGTAGTTTAATTAATACGCTGTTACCTGAAGGGCAAAATTGCGGAACAGGTGAAGAACACAGTAAATTACCTTTAGCCATAATTAACGCAAAGCAAGTCGCTAGAAGTGCAGGTGGTGAAGCACCATTGCCACTAGCCCCTAGTACGAATGTTCTTACTCACCTTGAAATGTATTCGGGTAATGATCAGTTACAACAAGCCTATGATTCAAAGGATGAAATTCAAAACCAATTTACACTATGGCAAGAGCAAGCTGACTTAGTTAAAGTTAGAATGAGTCAATGGCATGAACTAAACAGTGCAATAGGTTATTGCAAAGATTTAGCGGTTTATGACAAGCTAAAACAGCAAATCGACCCCATAGTTCAAAACCGCAGTTTATTAGCTCAACCTAATCCTGTTACCCCACTTCTGCAACAAGCTGAATCGGCCTTGCGTGATGCTATAACCGCCAAACTATCAGAATACGAAGCGGAATTTAACGCTTGTCAGCGCGACTTAATTGACGACTCAAACTGGGCGAAATTAGACGAAGCAAAAAAACAGGCCTTATTAGAAAAGCGCAGCCTTTCTCATATACCTGTTGTTGACTTATCCTCAGCTGCCGCAGTTTACGATGCGCTTGAAGAAACAAGCTTTGAGCAATGGAGCGACCGTATTTCTGCATTACCAGGTCGTTTTGATGCTGCCTTAAAAGATGCGATTAGCGAGCTAACGCCTAAGGCTAAATATTGTCGTTTGGATAAACCTGTTATTAACACAGAAGACGAACTACAAAACTGGTTATCTATAATAGAAACGCAAATTAGAGCTGAACTGGCCAATGGTCCTGTGGTACCTAGCTAAAAGTTTAAGGGAATAAAAATAAATGAGAGCAGCATTAGAAAAGTCATTACGCAGCAAGCTAGAGAAAACGGTAGAAAAAGCCCGTGACATTGTTGAAGTAGCCGTAGCAGAAGCATTAACTCGTTTAGGTGTTAGTGATGGTAATGCGCCAAATTATTTGTCAGAAACAGACCGTAAACTAAGAACCCGTTTACGTGCCCATGGTCGCCAGTTAGGTGATGTGCTAAATAAAGATTCAGGCAAACAAGAAACCGAGTTACTCATTAACGAAATGGCCTACGAACACTGGCATCGAATGCTATTTGCTCGTTTTTTAGAACAAAGCGACTTGTTGATGTACGAACCTGGTACACACGTTACTTTAGATGAATGTTTTGAGTTGGCAGAAGAGGAAGATGACTGCAAAGATGGTTGGGAGTTAGCAGGTCAATTAGCTCAAAAAATGCTGCCACAAATATTCCGTGCCGACTCACCTGTATTTGAAGTAAAGCTTTCTATTAACCATGTGAATGACTTAGAAGAGCTTATTGCTGCACTGCATCTAGATACATTTCAAGCGTCAGACGCTCTTGGTTGGTGTTATCAGTTTTGGCAAAACAAAAAGAAAAAACAGGTTAATGAGTCAGGTGTAAGAATTGGAGCTAAAGAGTTAAGCCCAGTCACTCAGCTATTTACCGAACCTTATATGGTGAGTTTTTTACTTGATAATGCCTTGGGCGCTTGGTGGGCAAAACGATGCTTAACATCAGATGATTTACAAACAGCTACCAGTGAACAAGAGCTGCGAGAACTCGCGGCTATTCCTGGTGTGCCGCTAGAATATCTGCGTTTTGTCCAAGATGAAGTGACAAAGGCTTGGTCAAATGCTGCGGATGATTTCGATAAGTGGCCAGAGCACTTAAGTGAATTAAAAACACTGGATCCTTGCTGTGGTTCAGGGCACTTCTTAGTAGCTACGTTTTTAATGCTTGTGCCAATGCGCATGAAGCTTGAAGCATTAACTGAAAAGCAAGCAATAGAGAAAGTGTTATCAGAAAACATCCATGGCCTAGAGTTAGACCAACGCTGTGTTGAGCTGGCCGCTTTTGCTTTAGCACTAGAAGCGTGGCGTTATCCCGGTGCTGGCGGGTATCGTCAGTTACCAGAGCTACAACTAGCTTGTTCTGGTATGTCGATCAACGAAGCACAAAAAGAATGGAAAGATTTAGCTAAAGGTAATGAAGAATTACAAAGTGCGGTTAAGTGGATGCAACAGACATTTAAGGATGCATCTATTTTGGGCAGTTTAATTGAGCCACTAGAAAATATTAAAAGTAATGAAATTAGACCTTGGGATATAATAGAAAGGGCTATTACTAATGCTTCTGAAATAAATAATGAAACCGTTGTCATTTCTAAGGGTTTAATCACAGCAGCAAACCTGTTAACGAATAAATACTCTTGGGTAACCACTAACGTTCCCTTTAGACAAATGGAAGATTGCTGCCCTGAGCTAAGGACTTTTTCCAAATATTATTATCCAGAATCAAAAACTGACTTATCTACAGTCTTTCAGTCAAGAATACTTAAATTACTTTCTAAAAATGGGAAATCGAGTTCTGTAATCCCACAAAGCTTCTTGTATAAAGATTATTACGCTAAATACAGAGAGGTCTTATTTAGAAAGAACTCTGTTTCATTAATTGCTCGATTAGGGGCTTACGCTTTTAGAGAGATCACAGGTGAAGAAGTAAAGGTAGCGTTAACTATCATAACTCCTACATTACCAAACGAAAGCCAAAACCTATTGCAATTGGATGTTTCTCAACTTGATATTGAGCAAAAAGAATCTGAATTAAGTAGGATAAAATCAATAAGTATTCCTCAACGAAAGTCATTAATTACTGCAAAGAATATTGTGGCTACGTCTAATGAGCCTCAAGGAATTTTGTTAGAAGATGTATGCACATTTTCAAATGGAGTTCAAACAGGGGATTATCCCAGATTTGGAAGGAACGTATGGGAAATATTAAATTACGAGGGGTGGGGCTTTCAATTAACAACTGTTGATGAAACACAATTCTTCTCTGGGAGATCAAAGTGCATATTTTGGGGAAATAGAGATTTAGTACAATTTGTTGAGGAAAAGTTAGGTGAAGGTAAAGCAGGATCTTGGATAAGAGGTACTCACTTAGGTGACTCAAAAGGAGTCGCTATAAGCGCTATGGGTGATGTAAAAGCTACTTTATATCAAGGAGAAGTATTTGATGACAATACAGTAGTTATTATTCCAAATGATGAAAAAGAGCTTCTATCCGTTTGGGAAACATGTTCCTCTAAAGCATATAACAGTAAAGTTAGAATTGTTGACCAAAGCAGCAAAGTTCGTGGTGCTCTTTTACGCGTAGCTCTAGAAAGTTCAGGTGATTGTTATAATCTGCCTTCCATGTTTACTAATGACCTTACCCAATGGATTTTTCACGGTCATCCGTCTGCATCAGTAACCTGGAGCGAAGAAACTAAAACAACTTCAATTGGTGATTTACGCCAGGACGATACCGTATTGCAAGTCGCTGTCGCCCGTTTATTAGGTTACCAATGGCCAGCTGAGCTTGATATTGATATGGAACTCGCTCCAGAAATGCGAGAAGTATTGGCTAAATGCAAAGACTTTGATGGTTTAGTCGATGATGATGGCATTGTTTGTATTCCTGCGATTCGTGGTGAAAAGCCAGCAACCGATAGACTGGAATCGATATTACATGCTGCTTATGGCGATGAATGGTCTGCCACGGTATTAAATAACCTGCTTAAATCAGTGAAATCCAAGAATCTAAGCACTTGGCTACGTGATAAGTTCTTCGAACAACATTGTAAACTCTTCCAACATCGTCCCTTTATTTGGCATATCTGGGATGGTTTGGCTGATGGCTTCTCAGCACTAGTTAATTACCACACGCTTGATTACAAAGGTTTAGAGCGTTTAATTTATACTTACCTCGATGATTGGATCAGCACCCAAATACAACTTGAAAAAGATGGCGTTGAAGGTGCAGAACTACGTCTTACCGCAGCCCGTAATTTAAAAGAGTCACTAGAAGCGATTCTTGTTGGTGAAAAGGGGCTTGATATCTTTGTACGTTGGAAGTCATTAGCTGAACAACCCATCGGTTGGAACCCAGACTTAAACGACGGTGTCCGTTTAAACATCCGCCCATTCATACAAGCCAAAGACGTAGGTAAAAAAGAAGCAGGCGTTTTACGTTCGAAACCAAATATCCACTGGAAAAAAGACCGAGGCACCGATGTTGCCTCAGCCCCATGGTTTGACCTTGGTCTAGAATGCGGCGGCAAACAAGGCGACCGCATCAACGACCATCATTTAACGTTGGCCGAGAAAAAAGCGGCAAGGGAAGCACAATAAATGTTTATTGAGCGCCTTAAACTTAAAAACTTTAAAGGGATAAATGAAATTGACTTGGAGTTTGATCGAAATGTAAACCTAATTGTAGGCGTTAATGGTGTAGGGAAGTCATCAGTACTTGATGCGCTTCGCATTCTATTAACTAGCTTAACCTCTAGGATTGAAGGGGTACATCAAAAGACTCGCCGCTTTAATAATGATTACATTAAGAATGAAAAGGATGTTTTGGAAGCGGTTATTTGTCTTAGACTTCCAAATAAAAAAATAGCGGATTGGTCAATTACTCGATATAGAAAAGGTAGTACTTCAGAAATAGAACAAAGCTCAAACCATGAAAGTTTGAATGATTTTGTTAACCCCTTAAGAGAGCGATTAGTAAGAGAAAAGGTATTAGGCACTTATCATACAAGTGTCCCAATAGTTGTTTATTATAATGTGCACCGAGCTTACAAGTCAGTTGATGATGGCAGATCATTGTCAATCACTAAAGTGAATACAACTCCTTTAAGTGCATATGAAAATGCACTAGAGCCAACAGGCACTGATTTTGAATCATTAGAGAAATGGTTCGGTTATCGTTATAAGTGGCATAAAAAAAGCACCAATTATGAAAGTCAGGCTGAAGATCGACAATTAATGGCGGTTCAATCCGCCATAAAGTCATTTTTACCTTATTGCACTGATATGTGGTTTGATGAAGAAGGGTCTAACTCTTTACATATTAAAAAGAATAGTCAGGACTTTAAGTTAAGCCAAATGTCTGACGGGGAAATAAGTTTGATTGCCTTGGTTGCAGATATTGCCAGAAGACTAGCTATTGCTAATCCAGGAGATGTTTTGGGATCACCTTTAGACGGACAAGGGGTGATCCTAGTGGATGAAATTGAATTACATTTACATCCCGGTTGGCAAAGAAAACTAGTTAAACAGTTCAAAGATACTTTTCCGAAATGTCAGTTCTTTTTTACCACTCATAGTCCGCAAGTAATTGGCCATGTTGAGCCAAAGCATATTTGGTTATTTAAGCGAATGGGGGATGATGTAGTCGCTTATCGCCCCGAAAAGTCATTGGGTATGGATAGTAATAGTATTTTGGAACAGCTACTCGGTGTTGATGAACGAGAGCCAAACACAAAACAAGAATTGGAAAAGTTAGCTGAATATATTGAGAACGATATTTTAGCAGAAGCTAGGGTGCTATTGGCGAAGTTAACGGCTAAATGCGGTGATATAGATGAATTAAGGCGAGCAAAAGCAATTATTCAGCGTAAAACATTGTTGGGGCTGGATGATTGAAACAGATATCAAAAAGGAATGAGCCACAAGAACTGGTGGATTGGAAAGCGCTTGAAAATATTGATTGGAAGCCATCTTTTGACAACCTACAAGGTAACGAGAAGCGGGCAGTTAGGAACAGTTTGTTAGCTGAGCAAGGGTATATTTGCTGTTACTGCAATAAGGATATTAGCGATGATAATTTCCATATTGAACATTTTAGACCACAGCACCCTTTTGAGGACTTGGAACTAAATTATGATAATTTGCATGCATCTTGTTTGAAAAACCAGAAAGCTGGAAGCCCTTTGCATTGCGGTATGGCTAAAGGTGATTGGTTTGATAACTTATTAACCTTATCACCTCTGGCGAATAATGAAAGTAGCTTTGATTTTCTATATAACGGCTTAGTCGAAGCTACAGCTCCTATTGCAGAGCAAATGGTTGAACGACTAAACCTAAATGATGCGAGTTTGATGGCTAAACGTAAAGCGGAAATTGCGGGTATACTGGATGCGCATTTTATAGAGACAGCTAGCGAAGAACAGTTAATTAATTTATTTCGTAAAATCGGGCGACTTGTCAATGATCGTTATCAGCCTTTTGTCCTGGCAATCCAACAACAAATTAAACAGCTATTGCCCCAAAATATCGTCGCGAACTTATGACCAAACAAACTAACAGAAAAAACTTATGCAATTAATAGATTACTTATCCGAACAATTACGTAACTCAGCTAATTACAATTCAGCGGTGCAAATTGCACCAGCGGCTATTTTGTGGACTGATATTGAATGTCAGTGGCAGTCTGCTATGCCGTCAATCAAGCAATATTTACCTGAATTAGTAGAGTTAGGCGAATATAAGCCAGAAGAAAGGACTGGTCCTGCCATATGGATTAAGTGTGCGATAGCTGGCGTATTAGAAGAATGCGAATTGCCTGAGGGCAAAACACCAATCATATATTTGCCTGGTATTGGCCGTAAGGATTTACGTGCGATAGAGCAATGCCCTGATCATTTAAGACCTTTAGCTGAATTACAATACAGAGGCTGCTGGTGGGCTTATAACACTGCTGGTAGAGATTGGTCTGTTGGTTCTTTTTTAACAAACCCGCGAGTTGGTTTAGAGCTTGATGTAGCGAAGGACAAGAAGACACAAGACGCTATTTTAAAGATATTACCTGATTTATTAGAGACGCCAGATGAAGCCTTAAAAGGTAAAAAGCTAGAAGCTCAGGATTTCATTAATATTGTAATGGACGACCCCGCAAAAGACATTCTGGGTTGGCTAAATAATCTAGAAGATAAACAGGCATTATGGAAGGACAGTAAATGGCCTATTTTTCAGCAAGCTTGTTTGGATAACTTTGGTTTTGATCCTGACTCATGCTCAGAGAATAACTCAATCGATTCAGTATTGCTTAGCTTGTGTGAAGCAGAAGGTGAATGGCAAACGGTATGGCAGCGTTTTAAAGATACCGCACACAATCTACCTTTGTTAGTCGAAAAGTTAAAACTAGTTCAACCAGACGGTTTGGCGTTTAACGCAAGCCACTTTTTAGCTGAAAATATAAAAGATGAAGACGAAGTTGCTGCTAAGTTAAAAGGCTTCGCGAAGCAAGACGTTACGGTTATTAAAAAGCAGCTAACAGATTTATTTGAACAACAAACAAGCAGAAAATCATGGTTGTGGTTTGGCTTAGGTTTGTCTCCTTGGTTAACTATTCTAGAACAACTAGCCGCAGTGATTGAACATACTGAAATAGCTTTTACTGGCCCTTCAGTTGAAGTCATGGCAAATACTTATAAAGAGCGATTTTGGCAGGCTGACGCAGCTGCAATTAACGCTATGGCTGTTGCTAAAGATATCAATCAACAACAAGTAGTTGCGGATATTCTAGCGGTTATCTATACACCTTGGTTAGAGCAAGTAACACTAAACTTTCAGAACTTGGTTCGAGCAGAGGGTTACCCAGGCAAATCAGGTACATCTGGTGAGGTGAATGAGTCAACAGCTCAATATAGCGTTAATAGCCAAGTAGTATTCTTTGTTGATGGCCTTCGATTTGATACTGGTAAAACATTACAACAAAAGTTAGATAAGCTTTCAGCAACTACTGTATTCAAAACTAATTGGTGTGCTCTACCATCGTTAACTGCCACAGCTAAAGCAGCAGTGACGCCTATCGCCGACCTACTGTCTGGTGCACAGGAGAATGATAACTTTACACCAATGCTTTCTGCTTCAGGCTCTGAATTGAGTTCTTACCATTTAAAAAAATCACTAGCTGAGAAGGGCTGGCAATACCTAGATGGACTAGAGACAGGTGAGCCTACTGGTAACGCCTGGGTACAAACTGGTGATTTAGATAACATGGGGCACAAACAACAAATGAAGATGCCGCTTAACATTGATGCGGTATTAGACGATGTGGTCGCTAGAGTCGATGGCCTATTAAAAGCTGGTTGGCAGAATATTCGAATTGTTACGGATCACGGTTGGTTGTGGGTGCCTAATAAATTATCTGAGGCTAATATTTCTAAAACCATAGTTAAAAAACGTTTAGCTCGCTGTGCCATTTTAAAAGACAATATTGAGACAGCTGAGTTGAAGGTTCCCTGGCATTGGAACGAAAATGTAACCGTTGCTATGGCCCCTGGTATTGCAGGTTATGTGGCCGGGGACTATTACAACCATGGTGGTTTGAGTTTGCAGGAATGCTTAACGCCTGTGATTAATATTCACTCGATAAGTTGAAAGTATCATTTCAATTTATAAAAAAACCATGGGTAAATACAAATTTACCCATGTAGAATCGGTTTGGCAGCCCTATCAATTAAATTTATATTGTTTATCGTGTTTTGATTTTCAATATCTGTTTCAATAAATGAAATTAACGAGATAGCGCTTTTATCTTTAATGTTACTGAGCATCATACTTCCTAATAATTTGGCTATCCTAGCGTTATCCTCAAATTCGTTTCTTAGCAGCCTTCTTGATGTCGATACAAGAAGATCAGCTATTTGAACCCCAAAGTGGTCCTTAGAGTCTACAAACTGCATATCTTCACGTAATATCTTTCCAATATTAAGTGCATCACCTTTAATTTCTGGTATCCCGTAATATTCTTGCAAATATGAAGGCGTATTACTGGGATCGTAATTGTAATTTTGCATAAAACTATAATTACCCTCTTTCAGTTCGATAAATGGTTCTTTTAATGCAATCGATTGGAGTATCCCTGGTGCCATTTTTTCAAAAGCTTCCTCAAAAATTATCTTAGTAGTGTTCTTTTGGTCGATAAGCCATTTAAAAGAACTAAGGGCAGAGGGGCGCACTTGCGAATAATACAAGGTAGCGCGATTAAATATGTCGTTTATTAAAGTGAATTGTGATATCAGCTGCACGTAAAGTTGTGGTGATAACCCCTTAATATTTTGTGAAAGCTCATTAAGGCTAACTCTCATAGATTCATGCTGCATTTTATCAATATGCTCGACGACTTTATTTGCCTGCGCATCTCTATGACTCTCCACAATTTGCTGGCTCATTTTGGAAACATCTGTCGCTGTACAGAATAATATACCGCCCATATTGGATAGTTTTTCGAGAAACCATTCTAAATTGGGTTGAGATACATGCTTAAGTTTTATCTCATCTTGAACGGTTTTTCCGCACCTAACTTTTAGTATATTTATCAATTTCGACAGTTTCTTTCTTTGGCTTGGATACGTTACGTACGCAGCTACAACACTCCAAGCATCAGGTTTTTCAGTGCAAACAAAACTCCCTGATTCATCAATATATATATCCATTTTTAACTTTTATTCCTTTAAGTTGATAACTTTTAATTTGCGGTAGCAATATGCAATCAAGCTACTGCTAAAGAGAGTGTATTCAACATTTATTCTCTTGAACTTTTGATTGGTTTTTGTGATTAAAATATGGATTTATCTCTAATTTTTGTAGATATTATTTGTGAAGACTCCTCTTGCTTTAGAGTTGTAAGTTCTTTTGAAAACTCACCGCGACAGTAAAGTAAAATAATGGTGTCGTCGGGTTCGATTTTTAACAACTCGCTGATTTCTTCCATATCGTCGTCATCCATAGAACGTTTGAAGGCATCCATTTGGCGTGAAAGGTTATATACACTGAAAATGCTGGCCATAACTTTCTTATCTTCTGTCGCTTCACCACCACCAGGATTTACAATTTTGTTAAACTCTACTGCTTGGTTTTGCTTTAATAATGTAGTGAAGTGAATTGCTCTAGTCTTCGCGCAGCTTGGCGTGTGATCATCGTAAGTGACACCGTTGACCCATTGCGCTTTGATCCAGTTTTGATGCTCACCTTTTAAGGCTCGGCCTTGTTTTCGATGAGGGCCATCATCTTTAAGCAATTCCGATCTGATATGGTTAATTGCATCAAGTAATATTGGATTTTGAGTATATTGACTATAGTCGTACTCTGGGTGTGTTAATTTTCCTGGGACTACTAAAAAGCTATCTGTTAAATATGTTTGGCTATCATCTTTTTTCTTAGACACTTTATATTCAACTTGGGGCGCAATACTGGTTCCTCGGTCAAAGCCTCTTACGTCATACTTAGTGCAAATATCTTCAAAAAGTTGATGTAGGCCATCAAAATTGTTTGCACCTGAATTATTTTCAAGATGATTTAGTAAGTCGCTATAAGCTTTTATCGCATCGAGGTTGGTGTAATGTTTAGCTGTTGTATTAGAATGATAACCACAGGCTCGCCCGATGTTTGCTTGAACAATTGCCGCAATGTTGGCTATGGTACTGTCCCAAGTATTAATTAATGTGTTTTTCATTTCAAAACCAAAATTAATACCCGCTCTAAAGCCAGCTACTGTAATAACAATTAATTTGTCTTCAAACATAGCTGCTGTTTCGTACTCTCGTTTAAAGTCATCAATACTAGACAATTGAGCATCATCAACACCCACTAATTTCTGGCCGATAATTATTATTTGTTCTTCTGGGATCCCATTATTTAAAAGTATGTCTTTAGCTAACTGTGCTTGGCTACTTGGTACCCTTATTAAGGACCAACCCGCTGAGTCGTGTTCCTGAAATTGTCGAATGAAACGCCTTCTCATTAATGAATCATCACAAAAGTTACGTTGGTCTTCCGCTAATTTGACTATTTGGTTATTGCGGTGCATTTCTCTAATGCCATGGTATTCATTATTTGTTTTATGAAATACAAGACTAGTTTTAAAATTATGCCGTAATATTGAATCAGCACCTGCTGAGTATAAAGCGCTAAAAGGGGTAGCAGAGATGAAAGCAACCTTGCAATTGATGTTGTCTTTCTCTAAATATTCAAAGATCTTAGAGTAGCGAACAGCTTCATTGCCTGCACCGTAATGGCATTCGTCAATGATAATGAGTTTTGGCTGCTGAGTTTTAAATTGGTTAGTAAGTGCAGATTCGTAATTAGTGAAGTTACTAACGACAACATTATTAGAGGGGGCTAAGTCTCGTTTAGCTTGTTCTAACAGTGATAAATCAGCCATTGTGACTAGATAAAGCGTGTCTTTTAGTTGTTTACGGTCGCATATATCAGCATCATTTAGCTTTTGTCTTTGTATGCACGATAAGGCTAGGGCAATACCAGACTTACCTGATTGCATTTCTGCAGCTATTACAACGGCTCTATTGCTATTGTCGAAATGTGTAAAAGCTGTTTGCGCCGCACTACGCTGATGTTCAAAGGTGTTGTGTAAAAGAACCTTATCAATTGCATTACGATGAATATTTGCATTATCAGTCATCTGAGATCACTTCGCTGAAAACTGTGATTCGTCACTTAGACTTCCTGATTTTTCAGGTAGCTTGTTGTGTTCTTTTTTAGCAATGCTTCGCTCAATATCATATTCACCACGTTTATAAAGCACAAAAATTGTATCGTCGTGAGGGATATCAAAATGATCACACATATCCCAAACATCGTGCTCTGTCATAATAGTTTTGATTACTTTACGACGGGAGATATTATAAATGCTGAATATTGTAGCTGTAATGAGTTTGTTTTCTGTTAGCTCACCTGATCCTGGCGCTACAATTCTATTGAATTCGACGTCATCGCCATTATCTAACATGCCTGTTAACATTATTGTCCTATCTTTTTGAGGACCATCAACGCCTGCTTTTTCGGGGTTGTCGTAGCTGTCTCCATTAACCCACTGAGCTTTTATCCAGTTTTTCTTTTTCCCTCTCATCGCTCGGTTACCTTTTACAGAAGGTGCCCCTTTTTTTACAAATTCTTCTCTTAAAATATTAATAGCAGCCAGCATGTGTTTGTCAGTAGTAAACACATTAAAGTCAAAATCCTTTTCTAACAGCTTTGCTGGCACAGCAACATAGCTATCAGTGCCATAGGTTTCAACGTCTCCTATGGGCCTGCGTCTTTTATATTTTACTGTTAATCCTACGTCTAAACCATTTACATGGTATTCCTGACATATATCTTCAAAAAACTCTTTTAAGCCTTCAAAGTCAGAAGCTGCATGGTCTGAGCATGTTCTTTCAAGGTAATCTAATATAGCGCCATAAGCTTCAGCAGCATTACCATTTGTGTAGTGCATAGATGTATTGTTGCCATGATAACCGCAAGCACGTCCTACATTAGCCTGGACTACGGCAGCTACACTCGCTACGGTACTGTCCCACGTTGATATAAGATTGTTTTTCATCATAGCGCCGAAATTAATACCAGCGCGGCAACCAGCAACTGTTATAGCTACCAGCTTATCTCCGAATAACTGAGCATCCTCAAAATCCTTTTTAAAGCGATCTATTGTGGATAGTTCATCCTCAGGGACTCCAGACAAAGAATTCCCTAATATGAAAATATTATGCTCTTCGATACCTTGGGAAATAAAGAATTGCTTAGCATCCATTGCATTGCCTGCAGGAACCCTAACTAGAGACCATCCCATACCTTCGTGTTGTTTGAACTGCTCCATAAAGTTTGTTCTATGCGCAGACTCAACCAGGAAGTTACGGTTATCATCATCTAGATGTTTTAATCGGCCATTAGAGAGCATTTCTCTGACACCATAATACTCGTCGCTAGTTTTATGGAATACTAAACGCGTACTAAAATCTCGACGCAAAATGGAATCTCTTAACGCATCATTCGCCAACTGCTGAGATTCTTTTTGTAGTTGTTCGTTATGGTCCTCTTCAGCTTCAGAGTTGATCTCTAATGCTTCTTCATATTCGGTTTCTGCACCATACAAAGCGCCAAAAGGAGTAGCTGAAATGAACACAACTTTGCAACTATCATTTTCTTGTTCTAAATAATCAAAAATAGTGCTGTATCTAATGCCACTGATATTCGAACCATAATGGCATTCGTCAATGATAATGAGTTTTGGCGGGTTACCCTTAAAATCAGTTTCTAAGGTTTTCTCGAAATTAACAAAGTTACTGACAATGACATTTTTAGCCAGTTTTAAGTCATCTTCAGCTTGGTTTCGTAATGCGGTATCTGGCATTGTGACGAGATATAAAGTGTCTTTAAGTTGTTTGCGATCACTAATATCTTCATCAGACAGACTAAGGCGTTGAAAACAACACAAAGCTAGAGCTATGCCTGACTTGCCGGCTTGCATCTCTGCTGCGGTAACTACAGCTCGGACATTCCCATTTAATGCAGAGAATGTTTTGTTTGCAGCCTTTCTTTGATGCTCATGTAAATTGGGGCTAGCTAACACATCTTCTACTTTTTTCCTGAGTCTGCATGCTACTACATTCATTCCTTGACCTTAAGTGATTGTTAGATATGAGTATTATAAGACTAACGTTACCAATACCTTAAGATTTAAACCAGAATCTTTAGTAAATATATTTGAGCTGATAGTTTAATTATGGAATTTAGACCCGGGTTTGACTTAAATTGTCTTCAAACGAAAAGTGAAAATGAACAGGAATAACGGCTTTAATAGTGTTCATGTTGCGTCATTTTGGATTTTGATTTTACCTATTGGCTTATCGAAACTTAATTTGAGTTCAAGCTACTTCGTAGTAGGGTGTATAAGTATTTTACTAAAAATCATAGTTAGTCATGTTTAAAGTTAGGGAGTAATGAAGTGAGTGTTGATGCTAAAAATATCGTTTTAATAGCCGGTGAAAATACACTAGAAGGTTACGGATTATTTGTTTTAGACAAATCTGAATTACAGAATGAAATGCCACTGGTTTACTTTTTTGATAGCGATACCTTTATGCATCTAAAGCAAGACGAAGTACAGTCTGTTGTATCACCAAATGAGTTATCGAGTTACACCGACGAATACGGTGACGTTAAAGAAGGTAATAGCTTAAAGGCCGTTATTAAGGAAGCCATTCAAGCTTTTAATGAAGAATTACCTGGTTTTATAAAAAGCTCAGCCGCTTTTAAAGAAAGAATTAAAGAATAGTGGATGAACTATTAGAAAAATCCGAAGGGCTGAACAGTGAATTTAGCCGTATTTTTGAATATGGCCCTGCTCATGATAGTAAGCGAATTACTTCGAGTTGGATCATGTGTTTAGTGGCTCAAGAGCATGCTAGTAGCCTTAGTGGGATACAGAGAATATCGAGTTGAGAGGTTTTTATGACTGATTGGCCGTTAATTGTGACCTAGATATATCTCAGTTATTATCTTATCCAATGAACTTTAACGCTTATCTGAATTTATAAAACTAAAATACTGATTTAAGCTAAATTTTATTAGTAACAGAGTAATAATTAGGATAGTGACTGCAAAAATAGATGAAAATATAGCAAATAAAATCATGTAATAATTGCTGGATAAACCTACCGTAAGTTGTATAACAGAAGCCACAATTGCCGATAATACTGCCCAAAACAAAAAATCACTTAAATTCTGTAATGGCTGATAATGATTTATTGCAGGATTAAGTTTTCGATTCTTTGCTACTATATCTTGATAGCTTGTTGAGTCATAAACAGATTCCTTTAGTTTAATAACTATAAAAGTTTTTAGGGATAAGAGAAAACCACCTACAGAAAGCAACCCACCAAACATACTATTCCGAATACCGTTATTATAGGTATTAACTAGTGTAATTTTTTCGTCTAATAGAATATCGATCAGGAAAATACTTAATATTGAAAACAGTAATGCAACTAACAAAAGTGACCGACGAGTAACACTTCTTCTAACGAATCGGATTAAATTGTTTTCACTGTTATTGTTCATTCACTTAAATCTGCGTCAAAAAAGTGATCATGTTCTTCGCATTGTTTGATGAGAAGCTCTATTACAGTAGCTTTAGCAAATTTGTTTATATCGATGTTGTTGATTGCAGCTGCTATGTTATCGTAATCAAACTCTCCATAGATGTCAGGGTTATTTTGAAGCCTAACGACCCGATCGATGCCATTAACATCGACTCCTTCTATTCTACCTCCATCGTTATCAACATTATTTACAACCGATTTGATACCCTCAATGATTGTATGAACATTTAACTCCTTATTAAATGAAAATCGCTTCCTGTGCTTTTCAACTATATTTGATAGCATGGAAAACTCAGTTTCCAAAGGGTGAAGGGTTGTAAAATTAAGTTCTAGGTTCTTTATTCTATCGAGGTCGGCTAATACTTCTTCTAATTTGTCGGGTCTTACCAGCATTGAAAACGTTAAACGCCCATTAAACTCTTTGGTTGCGCTTCTATGAGAGGAATTTTCTGATTGCCCCTGAGATAGCAAGTCCTCTTCACGAGCCTTACGCTTTTTCAATAACGCAGCGGCATATTGTTGTTTAAGTATTTCCATACCTGTAGTTAAGCTGCAGGATTGATGATAATGCTGATAAAGCCCAAGCCCTGTTTTTTTATTGATTATGAAAAAGTTGAACTCCATCAAATTCGCGTTAGCATCAACTTCATTGACTTGAACTGTGAATTGTCCTGGTGATTCACTTTTTAGCTGACAAAACGTTTTTTGGCTCTTTACAGTTACTATTAATCCTAAGTGGTATTTTTCATTTGATGTTGAATCAACCTTTAGTAATCTTTTCTTTTTATCTAATGAAAATAACTGTCCATCTATATCTGACATGAAATCGTTCACGGTAAAACAATTATCTGCAACTAATTCAAATCCTAAAAACTTTACTAACATCCATTATCCTTATTTAGCTACTCGTTGTGGCATCGGGAGTTTTATAACCCGTTACAAATATTTATACCACAACCAATCACGAAAGTAATAGTGTCAAAACCTGTCATGTTAAATAGAGCTGATTTGTATCCTAAAGTGAGCGGTGCTTAATTCTACTATCTATCCAAGCGTCAACCTCAGCCTCTATCCACGCAACCGCTCGCTCACCTAACGGTACTGGTTTTGGAAATGTTCCTTCTGCTACGTATTTATATATCGTAGAGCGGGCTAAACCACTGCAATGCATGACTTCTTTTAATCTAATCAATCTCATGATGAATATCTCTGTAAGTTAGTTCATGAGATAAGCAATCCATGTATTTTTAAACGTCTCTGGACGTCCACTAAAATCCAACACTATTTCACACCTACATCACCCTAGAGCAGAAGCAATAGGGCTGATGTCGAGTGTAAGTTTGCTAATAGAATAATTAGGAGAGTAAACATGCCAGTTGTATTTGTGATTGGCTTTATCGTTGGCATTAAGCTCTATCGTGTATACGAGGAGAGTCAACAATGCTGATGTTGAAAGCAGCCAAACCTATAGCTGAGATATTTGTTTTAGGCGTAGTAGCTGGGTTTAATTGGGCCAAGCAAGTGCTCAATTCTTGAATTTAATCTTAAGTGCTAAACACCACCCATTTCGGTGGTGTTTTTTTATGCGCTTTGAGTAGTGATTAGTAAAGGTGATGTATGAATACGAAAACAAGCAAGTCAAAACAAATATGTGCAAATGAAGTAAATGAATCCCAGGTGCTTGAACAAGCGGCTGAGATACTATCTAAGCGTACCTTTGGTAGTAAGTCGTTTAGTAGCGCTGAGGATACCAAGACGTTCTTACAATTAAAGCTAGGGTCATATGACAGGGAAGTGTTTTCTTTGTTGTTACTCGATAGTCAGCATCGATTATTGGAATACACAGAACTGTTCTTTGGAACTATCAACAGTGCGTCCGTGTACCCCAGGGAGATAGTGAAAGCAACGTTAGCTGTGAATGCAGCTGCAGTCATCCTAGCTCATAACCACCCATCTGGTATAGCTGAACCATCACAAGCTGATATCGCCATTACAAAGCGTATTAAGGATGCTTTGTCGCTGATAGACGTGCCAGTACTAGACCACATTGTAGTGGCCCAGGAGAGCGTCTCATTCGCTCAGAGAGGACTTATATAGTCACATCCAATCTAACTTCCCACTTTGCTCTTTTGGGAACATTGCACACCACGCCAGATAAGGGATTCAAAACCTTATCTGCCCAAAATCGTGATATACAGAAAAAGAGGAACATAGCTATGGCTGAAGTATATGCCGTCAAAGATAAAACGACTATTTCGTTGATCAGTCACTTACTAGAAATTCGCTTTAGTAAACAAATGTCACTGGTGTGGCAGTTGGGTATTAACTTAGCATTACGCATATCTGATCTACTATCAATCCGTTTCAGTGACGTTGATGGAGATAGAATCTTTATTAGGGAGTCTAAGACAGGGAAGGTCGCTAATATTGCATTAAATGCTAAAGCACAATTACTAATCAAAGAAATAAAACAAGCCCACCCAGACCATCAATACATATTTCAATCCTATCGAAGTCGTTTAGCTAAGAGTAAGACACCTAGCCCGTTAAGCCGTCGTTCTGTGTGCAATGCTCTTGAACAGGTTGGGCAAGAAGTTAAGCTGCACCTAGGCACTCATTCCATGCGTAAAACACGAGGGTTCCATTTATACAAGGAAACAGGTGATATTGCGCGTGTTATGAAAATGCTTAGGCATTCTTCAGAAGGGCATACTCTCCGCTATATAGGTATAACCCAGCAAGAAATTGATGCTGATTTTCAGGATCTCGTCTTGTAAAGTTATCTTATTATTGTTGAGAGTGTAACGACTGACTGTTGTGAGTCGTTGCCTTCTTTTTTTGCTAGAAACTTGAAAAAAGGCCGTCCTCCACATGGTTAATCAATAAAAGTTGTTCGCTTGTTCTGCTTATTGCAGTGTACAACCATGAACACTTCATTTTTGTGCAATTTGTATACATATGAGAGTCGACTATTACAATTGGCCACTCTCCACCTTGCGCTTTATGACACGTGAACGCATAACCATAGTTGGCTTTTAGTGCATTGACATATGGGTCTCGCTTGTATAAATCGCGATACTCATCTGAGCTTGGATTAATAGTGGAGTGTCGGTTTCTAAAGTCATATGACAGGGCACTTTCTTCAAATTCACTGAGATGTGGAGAGGAACCATCTAGCGCGTTGGTTATGACTTTCGTTCTAAAGTTTTGCTTATTACCTTCTACATCAAAAAACTGGACGCGTACATCCATGAAGCATAAATCTACATACGAATTTTCATCGTCATAATCAAACTGAGAATAGTTTAAAAAAACAGTACGGACTTCGACATTTGATAATATCTCTATTATTTTGCCGAACTCACCATTAGGGATTGTGAACCCGTACTGTGAATAACGGGCAGCAGCAACAACTGGCTCTCCAACTGATAGTACTTCGTGACTGGGGAAGAATACCTGTCTTAATCGTTTATTATATTCTTTTACTTGCCAGTTACAGTGGGCGATGACCGCGACATTATCTGCCCCACCTATTGTGTTATTACACAGCTCAAGATACTTGGCTTCTAATTCACGGAACGAAATATTGCTTACCCTGGGCATGAAATTAGGTTTACTTGGGAAGCATATGTAAGGCTCAATCTCTCCCTCTCTTAAGCTAGTAAGGAGTTGGGTTACGCCACTTTCAGACTTTTGGCGAACGATTTGAGTAAGCTCGTATTCCATGACATCGACTTTAAATTTACGCTTTAAATAGTCGCTTGAAAGTGCAGGGCTTGTTGTCATTCTTACGGGGGGCAGTTGGGCTGCATCACCAATTAAGATGAGTTTTCTTTTAGGGTAGGCTTTGAAATCAATATATTTCATTAAGTCATACAGCACGTGACCTGAACCAAAGGAAAGTGAATTGTTGTTGGACGATCTGTCTGAGACCATTGAAGCTTCATCAACTATAAATACAGCATCACTCGCATGTTCACTGCTTTTTAAAAAACCTTTGGTTTGACGTCTTACTGACTGTTCACCATGACTTTCTTCCACAATGTTGGTATCTACGCATGAGTAAATGCCCCCATGGATAGTCGAAACCGATAGTTTGCACTTGTCAGATAGCACTCTTGCAGCTTTGCCTGTTGGTGCCATCAACATAAACTGTTGATTTGATTCTGTGAGATAGTTTGTTAGTACCGATGTGACATAGGTTTTGCCGACACCGGCATAGCCTTTTAGTAAAAATATGGGATGGTCATCGCTGGATAAGAATGCTTCTAATTCGATGAAGAGTTTTTGCTGGTCATGATTTAATTTATAAGATTGTGCGTAATTGGTAAGTTTCATTCTCTATCCTCTAGTGTTATTCAGAGGATTAGCAATCAGTGTTTTATTTTATCGTTTGTTCAGTAAGGCACATTTATATTTAACGCGGGTTCATCTACCAAACTGTTAGCTTCGCTTTTACTTTTTCAATATTAAAGTTTGAAATACAGACTGTCTAATAAACGGAAAATCAGTCATTTGATTAATTAGCTGCGAAGGTCGTATTTACAAAACAAACAGGCATTTAACTTTCAATCTCCTTTCAACTCATCGAGTGTGACACTTTGAATTCACTGTAATATCCTATTGTAAAAGGTAGGTTTAATGCTCATAAAGCTTTCTAACTTATTGTTTATGTGGCAGATTAGTATAATCAAATATGTGTAGACGTTGGCGTGCTACTGTGACTTCTGCATATACGCTATTAGAACTACTCATTAAAATAGAGAGGTAAGGATACATGGCTAGATGCACAGCACCATCAAGAGGACATCGTTCATCGAGTGCCGCAGCTAACTGCCCTGCATGTAGTGGCCGGGGTGGCTATGGAGG